>ERZ1673696.3113-NODE-3113-length-10543-cov-4.250953_pt1 | contig 10543 bp, 6 predicted proteins | sample MGYA00580226_ERZ1673696 | MGnify/ENA primary metagenome ERZ1673696 (study PRJEB41218, sample SAMN15661743) | gut metagenome | host: Homo sapiens | place: Canada: London | collected 2015-08-20/2019-03-30 | study: EMG produced TPA metagenomics assembly of... | reverse complement strand
AGTACGCTTCCTGCCGCGTCAGCTACACAGACCCCGGCACAGGAAAGTGCATCGATCCGAAGCTCGTCAAAATGTATACCTGCGGCCCGACGGTCTATCACTTCGCCCACATCGGCAACCTGCGCAGCTATATTATGGAGGACGTGCTCGAAAAGAGCCTGCGCTACATGGGCTATCCCGTCAAGCGCGTTATGAACATCACGGACGTCGGCCATCTGGCCTCAGACGCCGATACCGGCGAGGACAAGATGCTCAAGGGCGCGCGTCGCGAGCACAAGACCGTCATGGAGATCGCAAAGTTCTACACCGACGCATTCTTTGCCGACTGCGCCAAGCTGAACATCAAGCGGCCGGACGTCGTGGAGCCCGCCACGAACTGCATCCCGGAATACATTCATATGATCCAGACGCTGCTGGACAAGGGTTATGCCTATCTCGCGGGCGGCAATGTCTACTTTGACACGTCCAAGCTGGAAAAATACTATGTCTTCAACGACCATAAGGAGGAGGACCTTGCTGTCGGCGTGCGTGAGGGCGTCGAGGAGGACTCCAACAAGCGCAATCAGAATGACTTCGTTCTCTGGTTCACAAAGTCCAAGTTTGAGGATCAGGCCCTCAAGTGGGATTCCCCGTGGGGCGTCGGCTATCCCGGCTGGCATATCGAGTGCTCGTGCATCAGCATCAAGCACCTCGGCGAATATCTGGATATCCACTGCGGCGGCATCGACAATGCCTTCCCGCATCACACGAACGAGATCGCCCAGTCCGAGGCCTACCTCGGCCACAAGTGGTGCAATTACTGGTTCCATGTCCATCACCTGAACACGGAGTCCGGCAAGATGTCCAAGTCGAAGGGCGAGTTCCTCACGGTGTCCCTGCTGGAGGAGAAAGGCTACGATCCCATCGTCTACCGCCTGTTCTGCCTGCAGAGCCATTATCGCCGCAACCTCGTGTTCTCTTGGGAGAACCTCGACAACGCGGCACAGACCTACGAAAAGCTCATCGCCCGCATCGCGGCCCTGCGCCCGGAGGACGGCGCGGTCGACGCGGAGGCCTTCGAGGCGCTGAAGGAGCGCTTCCTCGGCGCGCTGAACGCCGACCTCAACACGTCGCTCGCCGTGACGGCCGTCTATGATGTGCTGAAGGCAAAGACGAACGATGCCACGAAGCTCGCAGCTCTTGCCAGCTTTGACGAGGTGCTCGGCCTGAACCTGCTCTCCGCGGCAGAGAAGGCACGCAGCGCCCGGCCGGAGGAGGAGCACGACCCGGAGATCGACGCGCTCGTCGCCGCCCGTACCGAAGCAAAACGCGCGAAGAACTGGCCGGAGGCCGACCGCATCCGCGATGAGCTGAAGGCACGCGGCATCGAGGTCATCGATACGCCGCAGGGCGCAAAGTGGAAGCGCATCTGATCGAAGGAGATACCATATGAAGCTGATGATCCTGGACGGGAACAGCGTCATCAACCGCGCGTTTTACGGTGTGCGGCCGCTGACGACCCGAGACGGACTTTATACCAATGCGATCTACGGCTTTCTGAATATTCTGGAAAAGGAGCGCAGCGAGGAAAAACCGGACGCGCTGTGCGTGGCCTTTGACCTGCACGCGCCGACGTTCCGCCATCTGCGCTATGACGGCTACAAGGCTACGCGCCACCCCATGCCGGAGGAGCTTGCCATGCAGATGCCGGTCATGAAGCAGGTGCTCGCCGCGATGAACATCCCGGTCTATGCCTGCGAGGGCTGGGAGGCGGACGATGTGCTCGGCACGGTCGGCCGTCTGTGCGAGGAGGCCGGGTGGGACTGCGCCATCCTGACGGGAGACCGCGACAGCCTGCAGCTCGTCGACGAGCACGTCTCCGTGCGCCTGGTGCACACGCAGGGCGGGCAGACGCGGACGGAGCGCTACACGCCGGACGTCTTCCGCGCGGAATACGGGCTGGAGCCGAAGCGCCTCATCGATCTGAAGGCTCTTATGGGCGACAGCTCGGACAATATCCCGGGTGTAGCGGGCGTCGGGCCGAAGACGGCAAACGACCTGCTGCAGCGCTTCGGTACGCTCGACGGCGTCTATGCCAATCTTTCCCGGGAAAACATGAAGGGAAAGCTGTTTGATAAGCTCGAAAACGGCCGCGAGTCGGCCTATCTCTCCTATGAGCTGGCGACGATCCGCTGCGATGCGCCCATCGACTTCACGCCGGAGAACAATCTCATCCGGCCGCCGAAGCGCCGGGCGCTGTATGACCTGTTCACCACGCTGGAATTCCAGCGTCTCATTGACCGCTACGGCCTGCGCAGCGCCGCTTTGGAGCAGGACGAGTCGGAGGAACCGGCGCAGCCCGTGACAGGCTCCTGCACGCTTCTGGACGTGCAGACCCCGGAGCAGGCGCAGCCGCTGTTATCAGGCGTGACGCTCAGCATTGCTGCCGCAGACGATCTCTCGATGCTCGTGGCCGCGCCGCACATGGACGGCCCGGACCAGACGGCCTATGTGCTGCGCCGCGAAACGCTCGGAACGGACTTCGTGCCGCTGCTGCAGCGCCTGTTTGCGGCGGACGTGCCGAAGACCGTGCACGACAGCAAGCCGCTGCTGCGCGCGCTGCTGGCTCTCGGCGTGGAGCCTGCGGGGATCGTGTTCGACACGGCTGTGGCGGCCTATCTGCTCGATGCGACGCGCGGAGCCTACGCCCTGCCGCAGCTCGCGCAGGACTATCTGCACATCCCGCCTGCGGACGAGACCGCGCTCCAGCCGGAAAGCGTCCTTGCCATCCGGACGGCCTGCATCGACGGCCTGACGGAGGAGCTCGGCAAGCGCCTGCGCGAGCAGGGCATGCAGCCGCTGTTCGAGAACATCGAGCTGCCGCTGTGCCCGGTGCTGGCGCAGATGGAGCACGACGGCATCCTCGTCGACGCGCAGGCCCTGCATGACTTCGGCGAGATGCTCTCCGAGCGCATCGACGCCTGCGAGAGCCTGATCTTCGGCTATGCCGGAGAGACGTTCAATCTCAATTCCACGCGCCAGCTCGGCGTGTTCCTGTTTGAAACGCTCGGCCTGCCGCCCGTCAAAAAGACGAAGAGCGGCTATTCCACGAATGCCGAGGTACTGGAAAAGCTCCGTGACCGCCATCCGGCCGTGCAGGCCATCATGGACTACCGCATGCTCACGAAGCTGAAGTCCACCTATGCCGACGGCCTGCAGAAGGTCATCGGGCCGGACGGCCGCATCCGCACGACGTTTCAGAACACGGTCACGGCGACGGGCCGCCTTTCCTCCACGGACCCGAACCTGCAGAACATCCCCGTGCGCACGGAGCTCGGCAGCGAAATTCGCCGCATGTTCGTCCCGCGCCCCGGCTGGGTGTTGGTCGACGCGGACTACAGCCAGATCGAGCTGCGCGTGCTGGCGCATATCGCGGACGATACGCGCATGCAGGAGGCGTTCCGCTCCGGTGAGGACTTCCATGCCGTGACGGCCTCGCAGGTGTTCGGCGTGCCGCTGGAATCCGTCACGCCGCTCATGCGCCGCCATGCCAAGGCCGTGAACTTCGGCATCGTCTACGGCATCTCGGAGTTCTCCCTGGCGCAGGACATCGGCGTGTCCCGTGCGGAGGCCAAGGCCTATATCGACAGCTATCTCGAAAAATACAGCGGCGTGCGCGCCTATATGCACGATATCAAGGAGACGGCGCGTGAAAAGGGCTATGTGGAGACGATCTTCGGCCGCCGCCGCGCCATTCCGGAGATCAAAAGCTCGAATTTCAACGTCCGCTCCGGTGCGGAGCGCATCGCGCTCAACACGCCCGTGCAAGGCAGTGCGGCGGACATCATCAAGCTGGCCATGGTGCGCGTGTTCCACGCGCTCGAGGGGCTGCAGGCCCGGCTGCTGCTGCAGGTGCACGATGAGCTGATCGTCGAGTGCCCGCAGGAAGAGGCGCAGCAGGTCATGCAGGTCGTCACGAACGAGATGGAGCACGCCGCTGCGCTGCGGGTCCCGCTCGTGGCCGAGGCCAAGCAGGGAGAAAGCTGGTACGCTGCCAAATGATCGAAATTCAGGAAATGACCGCCGCCGATGTGGCGGACATCGCCGCGTTGGAGCGTCTGTGCTTCTCCGCGCCTTGGAGCGAAAACTCCATTGCGGAGGAGCTGGAAACCGGCTTCAGCCTCTGGCTCGTCGCGCGGCTGGACGGTGCATTTGCGGGCTATGTCGGCGCGCAGCTCGTGCCGCCGGAGGCCGATATGATGAATCTGGCCGTCGTGCCGGAGCTGCGCCGCCGCGGTACGGCACAGGCGCTTCTGCAGGCTCTGCAGGAAAGGCTGGCTGCGCGCGGCATCGGCTCTCTGACGCTGGAGGTCCGTGCCTCCAATCTCCCGGCCCAGCGGCTCTATACCGCAGCGGGCTTTGCCTGCATCGGGCGCAGGCCCAATTACTATCTCGCGCCCCGAGAGGACGCGTTGATCCTCAGAAAGGAGCTCGATCATGCGGATCCTTGCCATTGAATCCTCCTGCGACGAGACCGCCGTTGCCATCGTGGAGGACGGAAGACGCATCCTGACGGACTGCATCGCCTCGCAGGTCGCGCTGCACCGCGAATACGGCGGCGTTGTGCCGGAGATCGCCTCGCGCAAGCATATTGAGGCCATCTACGGTCTTGCCGAGCAGGCGCTGGAGAACACCGGCCTGACGCGCGGCGAGCTGGACGCCGTCGCCGTGACCTATGCGCCCGGCCTTATCGGCGCGCTGCTCGTCGGCGTGAATTTTGCCAAGGCGGCTGCGCTGGCGCTCGATGTGCCGCTCATTCCGGTCCACCACATCAAGGGCCATATCGCGGCCAACTATCTGGCCTACCCGGACCTGGAGCCGCCGTTTCTGTGCCTTGTCGTCTCCGGCGGGCACACCATGTTCGTCGATGTCGAGGACTATACGAAGCTGCGCATTCTCGGCGGCACGCGCGACGACGCGGCAGGGGAGTGCTTCGACAAGGTCGCGCGGCTGCTCGGCATGCCATACCCCGGCGGTGCGGCCCTTGACCGCGCGGCGCAGGGTGGAGACGCGTCGCGCTATCCCATGCCCCGGCCGCACCTGAGCGGCAATCCGCTAGACCTGTCGTTCTCCGGCCTGAAGACTTCGGCCGTGAATCTCATCCATAACGCCGGGCAGAAGGGCGAGCAGATCGTCATCCCGGACCTCTGCGCCGCCTTCTCGGAGGCTGTGTGCGGCATGCTCGTGCCGCGCGCCATGCTGGCGCTGGAACAGACGGGGCGGAAAACGCTGGCCGTGGCGGGCGGCGTGGCCGCCAACAGCCGCATCCGCGCTGCGCTGCAGCGGGAGACGGCCGCCCGCGGCGTGCGCCTTTGCATGCCGCCGCTGTCGCTGTGCGGCGACAACGGCGCGATGATCGGCGCGCAGGCGTATTATGAGTATCTCGCTGGCAACATCGCCGACCAGACGCTCAACGCCTATGCCACGCGCTCCATGGAGGGCGAGGCCTTATAAGACCCAAAAAATCAATGCAGGATGTCGATCGGCATCCTGCATTTTAATTTCCTGTTACCTGTCTGTAAATTTTTGCCACAAACGGGGTTATGTCAACTTCGGAACATGGCGCTGCTGTGCAGAGGCGTTTTTACAGGCCTGTGCACAACTGCCCAAAATCCCCGCGAAAGCCCGCCAAATCAGGGGCCCTGCTGTGCACAACCTTGTGCAGAATGTGAATAACTCCTGTGGATGGCAGTTTTGCCCTTCATTATTGTCAACTTCCGACCGGATCGGCCTGCGGGCAGAAAAGGAAATGATTCCTGCATTTTTGTCACTGCGCAGGAACGGCAAACGGCTTCCCGGCCAGCACGACCTCGCGCAGGAAGCGGAACGTCTCCTTTTCGCCGCGGTCGCGCAGCATGGTCAGCACATAGAGAAGCTCGCGGCGCGTGTCCGGGTGCATCATCGAGCCATCGCGGACCTCCTCGGCGTGGACGAGATAGTTGAGGGCATCGGCATCCGTGTAGGCGCTGCCGTGGTAAATTTTACAGGCGGCGATGCGGTCCATGACCATCTCCACAAAGAATTTGCGCGGCATCGGCACGGCGCGGTAGACCTTCGTCTTCGGGTCGATGTCCGTCCAGTATTCGTAGTGGTGGCGGTTGCGGCCCTTGTGGTGCATCCATGCGGCGGAGTAGCCGTAGAGCTCGCGCTCATAGGAGTTCGGGCTGCGCGTGCCCTGATAGTATTTCGCGCCGGTCCAGAACTCTGTGGGGGAGTATTTGGACAGGTCGTGCGTCAGGCCGCGCCAATACAGCCCGACGCGGAAGCAGTGACTGCGCACCTTCCAGCGGTGGTGCGTGATGGTACAGAAATGTTTCCATGGATGCATTTGTGATCGTTCCCTTCAGGTTTCTTTTGTCAGCGCGTCCTCTAGCTTCTGCAGGGCGCGTTTTTCGATGCGGCTGACGTAGCTGCGGCTGATGCCGCACTGCGCGGCGATCTCCCGCTGTGTCAGCGGCTTGCGGTTGCCCAGCCCGTAGCGCAGCAGAATGATGCGCTGCTCGCGCGGGGTCAGGCAGGTGTTCACGGCGGCGTGGAGCCTGCCGTAGATCTCTTTTTCGGACAGCTGCTCGAACAGATCCTCCTCCGAGCAGATCACGTCCATCAGCGACAGCGCGTTGCCGTCCCGCCCGGTCTCGATGCATTCCGAGAGCGAAACGTCTGACGCGCTCTTCCGCTGCCCGCGGAAGTACATGAGGATCTCATTTGCAATCCACCCGGCGGAGCGTCACGCGCAGCGTTTCGCCGTCCCAGCGGAGCTGCTCCGTCAGGGCCTCAAGGACGCGCTGCGTCCGGCGGATGGTGTCCAGGCAATCGCGGAGCACGAGGGGGATACGGTCCGGCGGCGCAGGGGAGGATTCAGGCAGGCCGCGCCGCAGCCCCCGGAGTGCGGCCGCCAGCGCGGCGCGGTCCTCCGGCAGGGCGCAGAGCATGGCGCGCACGGCGGCATCTGCCGCAGTGCCAGGGACGTTCGGGCAGCTGCATTGTTCCCGTCCGCCGGTCGATTTCGCACGGCAGACATAGGAAAAGCGCTCGCCGTCTGCCGCGCGGCGGTATTTGGCATACATCGGCCTGCCGCAGCGGCACTGCAGCAGACCGGCTAACAGGGCGGGCGTCTCGTGCTCCGTACGCGGCGTGCGGCAGTCCGTCCGCCGGAGCCGCTCCTGCACGGCGGCCCACTGTGAGCCGGGGATGAGCCCGGGGTGCTGCCCAACCGCGACGATCCAGGCCTCCGGCGGCAGGGCGACGGCGGTGCGGCCGCGGGACTGATCCGTGCGGTGATAGGCAAGGACGCCGTGCCGCCCGTCAAATTCCTCCTGCGCAGCGGAGAGCTCCGTGCCTGCCGCCCGGAGCCAGGCAAGCATATCCGCATCCGCCCGCGCATAGACCGGGTTGTGCAGGATATCGCGCACGGCGTGGCGCGTGAACGCGTTGCCGTTTTTTGTGGTAATACCGCGCTCCTGCAGTCCCTTTACAACGGCTGTCAGAGAGCCGAGGCGTGCGAACAGGCTGTACATGGCCTTGACGGTCTCCGCCTCCTCCGGAAGAAGCCGCAGGCGGCAGGCACGCTTTGTTCGCCCGTCGACGGTGACGGCCTGTACGGCCTCCGAGGCAAAGCCGGTCGGCGTGATGCCGCCGAGCCAGCGGCCGGTCTTGGCCAGCTCACGGAGGTTGTCACGGATGCGCTCGGCAATGGTCTCGCGCTCAAGCTGCGAGAAGACGGATGCAATGTACATCATGGCCCGGCCCATGGGCGTGGACGTGTCGAACTGCTCCCGAATGGAAACGAACGCCACGTTCAGCTGCGCCAGCCGCTCGATGAGGGCGGTGAAGTCTCCGATGCTGCGGCTGATCCGGTCGAGCCGGTAGACGATGAGCATACGGAAGCGCCCGGCCTCGGCCGCGCGCATCATCCGCCGGAAGGCGGGGCGGTTCAGGTCCCCGCCGGAGAAGCCGTCATCTTCAAAAATTTCCGGCTCCGGCGCGTCCGGCTCGTGCGCGCGGAGATACTGGCGGCATAGCTCGATCTGGTTGCCCACGCTTTCACCCTTGCCAGTGAAGCGGGATTTTCGGGAGTAGATCGCAATGCCTTGTTCGTGCAATGGCAGCACCACCCTGCTATGTGATGTGCTCTCCTTCATGATAGCATAAGGAGGCAGGAAAGTAAATGCCGCCCGGCTGGAATTTATGCCCGGCCGCGGCAGACATCTTTGTACAATGCAAACAAAATCCGGAAAAATTTTGGAATAATTGTTGACAAAACCGTGTAGAAAATGGTATTGTAAGTAGGGCGCGGGAAGGACCGCGCCGGGATAACACCGGAACTGAATAAGTGTCGGATGATTGGTCCGGGAGAGACCGCGCGCTGCGCGGCGCCGAAGGGGAATGCAGAAGCTCTCAGGCAAAAGGGTCGGGCGATGACGACACTCCGAAGAGTGCGGCGGCAGCCGCACGCCGAAGGTGCAACCTGCCGGAAACGGCGGGGAATCTCTCAGGTAATGGACGGAGGCACGAAGCCAAGGGGCCGTGTGTCTCAGACTGTCAAAAAACCTGCCAAGCCAAAAGCTTCGGAGGGAAGAAAAGTGTGAAAGGAAACCGTCAGGGTGTCCTTTCGCGTTTGATCACCCGCCGCAGCGGCAGAATTGCAAAATATTACTACAAAATTTTATTTTGCAATTCTGAATGCAGCTTGGCGAAAAGCCCCGAAGGGACTTTTGACAAGCTGAGGCACGAAGCCATGGGGCTTTGTGTCTTTTTTCATATCCGGCGGCCGCAGAACGCGGCGAAATCATAAAGGAGGAACCCAGTAATGAGCGAACTCAAGCGCACCCAGCTCTATGACGTCCATGTAGCGGCAGGCGCCTCTATGGTGGATTTCGGCGGATGGGAGATGCCCATCCAGTACCCCAGCGGCATTGTGGCGGAGCACCTGTATACCCGCCATGCCTGCAGCCTCTTTGACGTCTCCCATATGGGCCGCGTGCTCGTCGAGGGCCCGGACCGCGTTGCCATTCTGCAGCATGTGCTCAGCAGCAACGTCGAGAGTCTGGACCTCAACATGGCGCAGTACTGCATCATCCCCACCGAGAACGGCTCCGCCGTCGACGACGCCTATCTCTACCGCTTTGAAGAGGAACGGTTCCTGCTTGTCGTAAATGCGGCGAACACGGAAAAGGACCTTGCGCACCTGCGCGAGGCAATGAAGAACTATAACTGTACCATGACGGAGATCACGAAGGACTGGGCGGCCATTGCCGTGCAGGGCCCGAAGTGCAAGGACATCCTCATGACGCTCTCCGGCGGCGTGCAGCTCACCGAGCCGATGAAGAACGCGCTCGGCACCGTCACGCTCGAGGGCCGTCTGGTCCGCGTGGCCAAGACGGGCTACACGGGCGAGCCGCTCGGCTTTGAAGTTTACTGCCGCAGCGAGGACGCTGCCTGGCTGTGGAACCGCCTTGTGGAGCTCGGCGCAAAGCCCGCCGGTCTCGGCGCGCGCGACACGCTCCGCCTCGAGGCTGCTCTGCCGCTGTACGGCCATGAGATGGGCCTTGATCCCGCCGGGAACGAGATGCCGATCTTCGCCGTGCCGCTGGCCAAGTTTGCCGTCAGCTTTGCGCCCCAGAAGGGCGATTTTATCGGCCGCAAGCCGCTCGAGCAGCAGTTTGCCGCCTTCAAGCGCATCATGAACCGCGACTTCAGCGATCTGTCTGTGCTGCCGCGCCGCATCCAGCCCATCACGCTGCTCGACCGCGGCGTCATGCGCGCCGGTATGCCCGTCTACCGTGGTGAGAAGCAGGTCGGCTGGGTGACGAGCGGCACGATGGTTCCGTATTACGTCGCCGAGGGCGAGGGCCTGCAGACCGTCATCACCGACGAGACGGCCAAGCGCGCCATTGGCCTGTGCTACATCGACAGCGACATCCTTACGGATGACACCGTGGAGGTCGATATCCGCGGCAAGCGGCTCAAGGCCGTCATTCCCGCGAACCACATGAGCGTCAGCGCGCCGCCGTTCGCGCGTCCGCTGCTGTATCGCCCGGAGGAGAAGGATCCCGTCGGCTCTCTCGAGAACCTGCCCGGCAAGGCCTTCGAGCTGCTGAAGAAGGCCGAGGAGAACCACTTGTGGCGCCAGAAACAGTGCATCAACCTCATTCCGTCCGAGAATACGCCGAGCCACGCCGTGCAGATGCTCAGCGCCAGCGACCCCAGCTGCCGCTATGCCGAGCACAAGAAGGTCCTGTCGTTCTATGACAAGGATATCTTCTATTATCAGGGCACGAAGTTCATCGACGAGGTCGAGCGCCTGCTCGTCGAGCAGATGCGCCTGTACCTCGGCTGCGCGCAGGTCGAAACGCGCGTCGTCAGCGGCCAGATGAGCAATATGGCCACGTTCTCCGCCCTCATGGACTGGAAGAACCGCCTCGACCGCAAGCACACGCCGCAGCGCCTCGGCTATGTCATGAACAACCACATCATCAAGGGCGGTCACCTGTCTGCCCAGCCC
>ERZ1673696.3095-NODE-3095-length-10597-cov-4.172358_pt1 | contig 10597 bp, 9 predicted proteins | sample MGYA00580226_ERZ1673696 | MGnify/ENA primary metagenome ERZ1673696 (study PRJEB41218, sample SAMN15661743) | gut metagenome | host: Homo sapiens | place: Canada: London | collected 2015-08-20/2019-03-30 | study: EMG produced TPA metagenomics assembly of... | reverse complement strand
TGTTTGATTACAACTTCTACTCACGAATTCCCATTTCCATAAAACGATTCATCAGGTCTTGATTGTTTCCGCCGGATGGGTTTCCTGTCCAATCGAGGCCGGACAGGTCTTCCAGAGAAAACGAGTCTAAGAAATTGAAGTCCATGTATCCCTCCGGTGATTCCTTTACATAGCGTTCCTCCTTTGCAACGTTTTCGCCTGATACGGAATATATGGTAACCGTCTCATATCCCATTTGGGCGTAGTATCCAAAGAGGATATTCTGATTTCCAAACACACCAATGTCATCGCCGAACATCTCTCCGAGTTTTTGCAAAGAGCCCTCCTTTGCAGTATATACATGAATAGTGTAGTCAGCCCTCCCCTTTCCGATTCCTTCCAACAATTCTGGCGTTCCATCTCCATTTATATCGTAGACATAGTACCGACACATAGAAGGATTGCTAACCGAACGCAACGATCGCTCCAACTCAACTCTATAGACGTCTTTCCAACTCATCTGTGTATCTTGCGTGTCCTGATTGTCCAATCCTTCCATGTACAGTGTAATCCAAGGGGCCGGTGTTATTTCAGGATCATCCCCATATTCCCACCCATAAATAATTGAAATATTATCGTTATACTTACAGGTATAGGTTGCGCCATTACCTGATTCTTCAAAGAAGGCGAATTCACCTTCAGGATGTGTGGATTCCAACTCTGGTCGCGTAAGGGCAGGGAAAAAACCTTCTGCAATTGTTAAATCTGACGAGATTTCAATGAGATCGATTCTTTCCTTTCCTGTTTGTACTCCGTTATTAAATATATCCTGAAAGTAGAAGGTGGCTGGAATTCTGCTGTCTTCATAATAAATTACCTTTGATCCACCGAGATACAAATCAGGGGCAACCGTATAATCCTCACCCCAAAGCGCAGCAATCTCGTTTACCGTCATACCCAAGTACTCCACCATGTATTCCGGCTTCTGTGGCTCTGCCAATTCTTCCAGCTTAACTGTAATCTCCTCTACTCGCGCTTTTAGCGTTTCATCGTTGGTTGCTTCCACCCCCCGCTGCAACACCTCCAGCGCCTGTTCCAAATCTTCCTTCGCAAGATAGACATCGGCCAGCGCTGCATAAGCTTCCGGGCGGCTGGCATCCAATGCAATGGCTTCTTCAAAGGCTACAATGGCCTCCTCGTAGTTCTCCTCTTCGCTCGCCTGGATTCCCGCGTCATAGAATTCCTGCCAGGTAGGTTCCTTGTCACAGCCGCTCAACAAGAAAACCGCACAGAACAGGAACACTGCCAAAGAAACAATCATCTTTTTCATCGGTGGCCCTCCTTACCAGCCTGAACAAACAGACGGATCAGCATAAAAAATTACGCATTCCGTTCTCCCCATTTATTTCTTAACAATCTGACAAAATTATAGAAAATCAGATGATCGGAAACAAGTTGCAGGGTAAAACTCATGCGTAAAATGTAAAAAATATAAAATTTCAAAAATATTTACTGATTAACCACCGGTGGCAATATCAGCAAAACGCCTGTCTCAAACACGCGCTCTTCTCGGCTGGTCAAAAACTCTCCTTCATACTGCCGGCAAATTCCCTTTACAATTTCAACTCCCAGTCCGTGCTCTTTTAGATTCTTCTTTGTTGTCCGGCTTAAATCCGGATTCGTGCCACTGGAAATGGAGTTTTTAATTTTCAGCGCCAAGACCCCCGCCTGCTCCCGAAGAAATACATCTACAAAACGTTCTTCTGACTGCGCTGCCGCTTCCAGTGCGTTGTCCAATAGATTAGAAAGTAAACTCATAAAATCAAGATCGTTCATTGAAATATTTTCAGAGACCTTTGCCGTTACAGTAAAGCGAATTTTCCGAACGGCAGCTTCTGCGGATTTGCTGCACAGAACGATATCCGCAATTTGATTATCACAGAACCGTACGATTTTGCTTTCCTGAAATCTCGTCGATAATTCATCCAAATAGGCTTTCGCTCTGACATCATCTTGCCCTACCAGCAACCCCATCGTCATAAGATGATTGGCAATATCATGCCGGAGTTTTCGCATCGCTTTTTCTTGCTCCATCAAGATGGCATAGTGTTTCTTTTGAAGCTCTTGCTGTTCCTCCAACCGCTTTTTCTTCACCAGCGCGTCAATGATTCGCAAAAACATCACGTCTGTCGCAATGCAGAGGACCACCGCCAAAAGGGTAACCACAGCATCTGAGGGAACAAACCGGCGTTCTCCCATGTACATAGCATACAGAAGCGCTCCGAGCATGACCACCTGTGAGAGTGGAAGCAGCAAAAATTGTGCAAAGCCAATCGAAGCACTGCCGCGGGGTCTCTGCCATACGACCAGTGCGGGCAGGCCAAAGCAAACTGCATAGGAAACCAGATACAAAGGGGAAACTTGTATGATTACAGAGGAATCTCCAGCATACAGCGGCGCAGAAAAGCCATAGAATACCACAACCAGCGCCGCAACCACGGATTCAGAGATCATGAGAAGAATCACAAAGAAAGATGCCGCTAAAATTCTGCCGGAAAAGGGTGTTTGATAAACAAGTCCTGAAAGAACCGCGAGATAACAGATCACAACACCCAGCTTAAGCGCATACTGATGATAGAGCAAAAGGGAAATGAGCAGCGCAGAAAAACAGATGCCAAACGTCCCTCCCCACACAACAAGTTTATGGAGTTTTGCTTTAGGGGACAAAATAGCATAAAAAAGAAGCGCATTCAGAAACGCAATATATACATTGATAAATAGACGTAAGGGATACATCATCGTATCCATATCCATAACTTACCACCTCATATTCTCTTTCTTTTCTTTAATATGAAGCGTAACACAAACACACAGAGTCCGCAATAGTTCCTCACTTCCAGCGTCCTTTTGCTCTTGTCTTCTCTACTTTCTTCCGATATACTGATATTCATCTACCGACAGAAACAAAACGGCAAACTACAAAGGAGATCTCAGATGTTGAATATTGTGATCTGTGATGACGATATTACTATTATACAATATCTTCGTAAGTTGGTGTTAGACCACTTCTCTCATCGGAACATTCAACTCTACACTTTTTCTTCTGTTCACACATTAAGCAATGCCCTTCAGCAAGGTTTGCAGCCGGACATTGCCATCATGGACATCGTACTTGGAGAAGATGATGGTATTCAATTCTCCCTCCAGCAGTTTTCGTCTCTGCCCCAAATACAAGTAATCTTTATAACCGGCTACATTGAATACTGCTCCTCCGTTTATGAGGTCGAACACGTATATTTCCTCCTAAAGCCAATTCATCCCGCAGCATTTCAACGGGCACTGGAAAAAGCGTTCTGTGCGTTAGATTCCATCCCGCAAAAAAGTCTCACAATTCAAACGAAATCAAGAATACATCGCGTTCCCTTTCGCGCAATCCGCTATTTGGAGAGTCAAGGCCGAAAGGTCATTGTCCATTGCCGGGACGAGACCCTGACATGCTATGCTACACTGGCATCGTTTACACCAGCACTTCCCCCTCATTTTGTTCATTGCCACAAAAGCTTTTTTGTGAATTTAGAGTTTGTCCAAAAAATGGAGTTTCGTCAATTCATATTGGACACAAACGAAGAAATTCCCATCAGTCAAAGCAAACGCGTCCAAACAAAACAGCTTTTCTTGGCATATCTTAGTCGCCAATCTTGAAAGTGGGAGCCTCTAAACACAAAAAAGAAGCCGCTTCCGCGGCTTCTTTTTTGCTCCAATCCTTAGTAGTTCTCTGCCTTCACCTCAAAGAACGCCTGGGGATGGTTGCACACAGGACATACGTCAGGTGCCTTGTCGCCATACTCCAGATGGCCGCAGTTGCGGCAGTACCAGACCTTCACAGAGGACTTCTTGAAGACCTCGTCGTTCTCCAGGTTCTCCACCAGCTTCAGGTAACGCTCATAGTGGGACTTCTCAATCTCACCCACAGCAGCGAACATATCCGCAATGCGGTGGAAGCCCTCCTCCCGGGCCTCCTCAGCCATGCGCTTGTACATGGAGGTCCACTCCTCATGCTCGCCCTCGGCGGCGGCCATCAGGTTCTCCGCGGTGGTGCCGATGCCGCCCAGTTCCTTGAACCAGAGCTTGGCATGCTCTTTCTCATTGCCGGCGGTCTCCTCGAAGAACGCGGCGATCTGCTCAAAGCCGTCCTTCCGGGCCTGGCTGGCATAATAAGTATACTTGTTCCGGGCCTGGCTCTCGCCGGCAAATGCCTCCCACAGGTTGGCTTCGGTCTTGCTGCCTTTCAGTTCCATAATAAAGCTCCTTTCAAAAAATGAATGTGAATCTATGTTTGATGACTTCTACTCGTTCGGAACAGGAGGAATCCTGTGTCTTTAGGATACTCGATTCCGAGCGTCTATACAGTGACTTTAACACATTCTGTCAAAAAAGATAAGTGGTAATTTTGGTTTTTTTATGATTTATTAAAAATTTTATTTTGGCACATACTACTCCCACGGCCTTGCGCCGTAATTTTACGAAATGAAGCAACGGAGGGAAGGTATGGTTCGCAAACTGATGACCGCCGCTCTCATCCTCACCCTCGGCCTGGCGCTCACCGCCTGCGGCAATGAAACCGCCGGCACGGCGGCCAACCGCTGGACTGGCACCAACGCCGCTTCCCAGGAGTGGGCCATCCAGCGGCAGAGCGACGCCAGAGGTCCCCTGGAGGACCGGGGCAACGGGGCTTACCACGCGGACGAGACCGGCCGTGTGGACGGCTACCACACTGACAGCGCCGACGGCACCCGGGGCAGCGCCAAAGAGGACATGAAGGACGCCGGGAAGAACCTGGGCAACGCCGCCAAAGACGCGGCCAAAGGGGCCGGCAACGCGGTAAAGGACGCCGCCAAGGGCGCCGGCGATGCCGCCAAGGACGTGGGCGAAGCGGCCAAAGACGCGGCGCGGGGCGTAGGAGACGCAGCGGAGGACACCCTGGATGGCATGACCAACGCCGCCAAGGACACCGCAAAAAGCGCCAAAGACGCCTCCAAATAACCCCGTGGAAAAAACAGAGGTGGCTGGGCCACCTCTGTTTTTTTATCCGCCGATCAAAAAGTCCAGCACGTTCCAGCCTGTGGAGGTCTGGTTCCGATAAATCTCCGTATAGCCGCAGTTGGTGCAGCTGATGGTGATAAATTTTTTATTTTGCACGTCAAAAATTTTGGCAAAATTTCCGCCGGTGGCCTGAAACTGATCGGTCTCATAGCTGGTATTGCCACATTTGGGGCACTGATACATCTGTTGTTCCATGTGGGCTTCCCCCTTTCTGTTTTTCTTATTTTACCCCAAGGACTTCCCCTGCGCAAGGGCTTGCAGTCAGATCATTTCCTATGCTATACTAAAAGAATCGAAATTGTGTGTTTTTCCTGTTTTTTGGCTTTTCAAAGGGGGGAGCTCGTATGGAATTCATTATCATCTCCGGCTTATCCGGGGCGGGCAAAAGCTCCGCCGCCGCCTTTTTGGAGGACTTGGGCTTTTACTGCGTGGACAATATGCCTGTGGCCCTCATCACCAACTTCGCCGGCCTGTGCATGGCCGGGGCGGGCACCGGCAAATACGGCCGGGTGGCCCTGGTCACCGACATCCGCGGGGGCCAGACCTTTGACGAGCTCTTTCAGGCCCTGGACGGCCTGCGGGAGATGCACCTGGACTATCAGCTTCTCTTCATCGAGGCCGCCGACGAGGACATTGTCCGCCGGTACAAGGAGACCCGCCACACCCACCCCCTCACCCGCCAGGGCTACTCCCTGCCGGAGGCGGTGAAGCTGGAGCGCCTGGCGCTGGAGCCCGTCCGGCGGCGGGCCAGCCACATTCTCAACTCCACCGGGCTCAACCTGTCCAAATTCCGGGGGGAGCTGCTCCGCCTGTTCGGCATGGGGGCGCTGGAGGAGAGCATGACGGTCTCCGTCACCTCCTTCGGCTTCAAGTACGGCATTCCCATCGACGCCGACTTGGTCTTCGATGTGCGTTTCCTGCCCAACCCCTATTATATTGCCGAGCTGAAGGAATGCACCGGGCTGGAAGAGGCGGTGCGGGCCTTCCTCTTTGGCTACCGGCAGACCACGGAGTTTATGCGGCATCTGGAAGAGCTCTTCGCCTTCCTGCTGCCCCAGTACGTGGAGGAGGGGAAGTCCTCCCTGGTCATCGCCGTGGGCTGCACCGGGGGACACCACCGCTCGGTGGCCGTTGCCCACGCCTTGACGGAGTTCATCCGGCAGAAGGGATATCGGGTGGAGGAAACCCACCGGGACATCAGCCGATAGGACCCTTTGGTTCCGCTGTGCGCGCCCCTTTGGGGCGTCTGTTTGGGAGGTGGTCGTTTATGTCTTTTGCGGGAGAGGTGAAAGCGGAGCTGTGCCGGGGAAAGCTGGGCCGGAAGTGCTGCGCCCAGGCGGAGGCCTGCGGGGTGCTGCTGTACTGCAACCGGTTTTCCCTGTCCGAGGTGAAGATCGTCACAGAGTCCCCGGCTTTCGCCCAGCGGCTGCCCGGGCTGTTCCGAAAGGCTTTCGGGGTGGAGTTTGATGAAAAAGGGGACCCGGACACCCCCGGGAAGCGGATTTTCACCATTTCCGCCCCGGAGAAGCTGGCCCTGCTGTGGGAGCTGTGCGCCTTTGACCCCAGCGGCCCAGCCCACCATATCAACTTCGGCATGCTGGAGGAAACCCACTGCCGGCTGGCCTTCCTGCGGGGAGCCTTTCTGGCCGGCGGCTCCGTGACCGATCCCCAGAAGGGGTATCACCTGGAGCTGGCCACCACCCACCTCCGGGTGAGCCGGGAGCTGGACACCCTGCTGCTGGAGCTGGGCTACGCCCCTAAGGAGACCACCCGGAAGGCCAACTATATCACCTATTTTAAGCAGAGCGAGGCCATTGAGGACCTCCTCACCGCCATTGGGGCCCCGGTGTCCGCCATGGAGCTGATGAACGCCAAGGCGGAAAAGCTCCTGCGCAACGGGGTCAACCGCCGGGTCAACTGTGAGGCCGCCAATGTGGACAAGACCGTGGACGCCGCCCTGGAGCAGCGCCGGGCCATCCAGATTCTGCGGGACCGGGGGGCCCTGGAGACCCTCTCCCCCAAACTTCGGGAGGCCGCCCAGCTGCGGGAGGCCCACCCTGAGCTCTCCCTGGCCCAGCTGGCCGCCCTGTGCGAGCCCCCTGTGACCAAGTCCTCTCTGAGCCACCGGCTGCGGAAGCTCATCCAGCTCAGCGCCCAGGACACCGCCCCCTGAGCCCCCTGTGACAGGTCTCGGAGGCTGTCTGTCTGTTTTTTCATGTTCTATCCTGACAAGACAAAGAAAAGGAGTCTATCTTCTATGAACCGTTACGAACAAGCTGTCGCATACCATCACAAAGGATTTAACTGCTGCCAGTCTGTGCTGGCCGCCTATTCCGATCTCACCGGCCTGTCCCAGCAGGCCAGCTTCGACATGGGGGGCGGGTTTGGCGCCGGCGCCCAGACCGGGGAGCTGTGCGGGGCCATCACCGGCGCCATTCTCACCCTTGGCATGCTCACCCCGGTGGACCCCCAGGACCCTGTGGGCAGCAAGCGCCGCACCGGCGCCCTGGCCAAGGAATTCCAGAAGCGCTTCCAGGAGAAGTTCGGGGACCTGCGATGTAAGCCCCTGCTGAAGGCCGGGATCCAGGCCACCGACGCCACCCCCGTGGCCCGGGATATGGCCCTCGCCAACCGCTGCGACGTGCTCATCATCACCGCCATGGAGATCGTGGAGGAGATGCGAGGGGAGAATGCTTAAACCCAGGGAGGGATTGCCGTGTCTTTTGTCCATCTGCATGTTCACTCGGAATACAGCCTGTTAGACGGCGCCTGCCGGATTGACGGCCTGGTGGCCCGGGCCAAGGCCCTGGGGCAGACCGCCGTGGCCGTCACCGACCACGGGGTCATGTACGGGGCGGTGGATTTTTACCGGGCAGCCAAGCAGGAGGGCATCAAGCCCATCATCGGCTGCGAGGTCTATGTGGCCCCCCGGACCCGCTTCGACCGGGTCCATGAGGTGGACGACCGCCCCTATCACCTGGTCCTCTTGTGCCGGAACGAGCAGGGGTACCGGAACCTCTCCGCCCTGGTCAGCCGGAGCTTCACGGAGGGTTTTTACGGCAAGCCCCGGGTGGACTGGGAGCTGCTCACCCGGTACCACGAGGGGATCATCGCCCTGTCCGCCTGCCTGGCCGGCCAGCTCCCCCGGCTGCTGCTGGCCGGGGACTACGCCGGGGCCAAGGCCCACGCCCTGGCCATGCGGGACCTGTTTGGCCCGGACAGCTACTATCTGGAACTGCAAGACCACGGCATCCCCCAGCAAAAGCAGGTCCTCCAGGGCCTGGTCGCCCTCCACCAGGAGACGGGCATCCCCCTGGTGGCCACCAACGACGCCCACTACCTCACCCGGCAGGACGCCGCCATCCAGGACGTCCTCATGTGCATCCAGATGGGCAAGACGGTGGAGGACCCCAACCGGATGCGGTTTGAAACCCAGGAGTTTTACCTGAAATCCGAGCAGGAGATGGCCGCCCTCTTCCCCGACTGGCCCGAGGCCCTGGAAAACACCGCCAAAATCGCGGCGGATTGCAACGTGGACTTTCAGTTCGGGGTCTATCACCTGCCAGAATTCAAGCTTCCCCCGGGCTACACCGACGGGGACGCCTACTTTGAGACCCTCTGCCGCCAGGGCTTTGCCCGGCGCTATCCCCAGGGCAGCGAGGAATATGAAAAACAGCTGGCCTACGAGATGGACATGATCCGGCAGATGGGCTTTGTGGAGTATTTCCTCATTGTCTCTGACTTCATCGGCTACGCCAAGTCCCACGACATTCCCGTGGGGCCGGGCCGGGGCTCCGCCGCCGGGTCCATGGTGGCCTACTGCCTGGACATCACCGACGTGGACCCCATGAAGTACTCCCTGTACTTTGAGCGGTTCCTGAACCCGGAACGGGTCTCCATGCCCGACATCGACGTGGACTTCTGCTACCGCCGCCGGGGCGAGGTCATCGACTATGTCAACCAAAAATACGGGGCCGACCACGTGGCCCAAATCGTCACCTTCGGCACCATGGCCGCCAAGGGGGCCATCCGGGACGTGGGCCGGGCCCTGAACGTCCCCTACGCCGAGGTGGACGCCATCGCCAAGCAGGTGCCCAATTCCCTGCACATGACCCTGGCCTCCGCCCTGTCCCTGTCCAAGCCCCTGCGGGAGATGTACGAGAGTGACCCCACCGTACAAAAGATCATCGACACCGCCAAAGGCCTGGAGGGCATGCCCCGCCACGCCTCCACCCACGCTGCCGGGGTGGTCATCACCCGCAACCCGGTGGACACCTACGTTCCCCTGGCCAAAAACGACGAGGCCGTGGTCACCCAGTACACCATGACCACCCTGGAGGAGCTGGGGCTGCTGAAGATGGACTTTCTGGCCCTGCGCAACCTCACCGTCCTGGACGACGCGGTGCAGATGGTCCGCAGCCATACCCCCGACTTTGACCTGCACGCCATTCCCGACGACGACCCGGAGACCTTCCAAATGCTCTCCGACGGCCGGACCTGCGGCGTCTTCCAGATGGAATCGGCGGGGATGACCGGGGTGTGCGTGGGGCTGCGGCCCAAGGACATTGAGGACATTACCGCCATCATCGCCCTCTACCGGCCGGGCCCCATGGAATCCATCCCCCGGTTCATCTCCTCCAAGCACAACCCGGACAGCGTCTCCTATAAGCACCCCTCCCTGGTTCCCATTCTCTCCAACACCTACGGCTGCATCGTCTACCAGGAGCAGGTCATTGAAATCTTCCGCCGGCTGGCGGGGTACTCCCTGGGACAGGCCGACATGGTTCGCCGGGCCATGTCCAAAAAGAAGATGAAAGACATCCAGCGGGAGCGGGAGGCCTTCCTCCACGGGGACCCGGACCGGGGAATCACCGGCTGCACGGCAAACGGCATCCCCCAGGACGTGGCGGAGAGCATCTACGACGAGATCACCGATTTCGCCAACTACGCCTTCAACAAGGCCCACGCGGTCTGCTACGCCATTGTGGCCTACCAAACCGCCTGGTTTAAGTGCCATTACCCCCGGGAGTACATGGCCGCCTTACTCACCTCGGTGCTGGACTCCCAGGGAAAGATCGCGGAATACATCGCCGAGTGCCGAAGCCTGGGCATCCGCCTGCTCCCCCCGGACATCAACCAGTCCGGTCCCGACTTCACTGTGGCCGGGCGGGACATCCGCTTTGGCCTGGCCGCCCTGAAGGGGGTGGGCCGGGGCTTCACCAACGCGGTTTTGGCCCGGCGCCAGGCAGATGGCCCGTTTACCTCCTTCCCGGATTTCTGCCAGCGGCTGCTGGACGAGGACCTGAACAAGCGGGTTCTGGAAAGCCTCATCCGGGCAGGGGCCTTTGACGCCATGGGCGTGCGGCGGTCCCAGCTGCTGGACGCCTATGAGCAGCTCATCGACAGCCTCACCCGGAACCGCCGGAAAAACCTGGAGGGACAGTTTGACCTCTTCTCCCTGGGGCAGGAAAAGCCGGAACCCGTGGAGCTGGTCCTCCGGGACCTGCCGGAGTTC
>ERZ1673696.3087-NODE-3087-length-10622-cov-4.906975_pt1 | contig 10622 bp, 6 predicted proteins | sample MGYA00580226_ERZ1673696 | MGnify/ENA primary metagenome ERZ1673696 (study PRJEB41218, sample SAMN15661743) | gut metagenome | host: Homo sapiens | place: Canada: London | collected 2015-08-20/2019-03-30 | study: EMG produced TPA metagenomics assembly of... | reverse complement strand
GGCTGCCGAGCTGGCTGAAAAGATCAGCAAGTATGCCCGCGTCAAGCTGGACGACAGCGACAATGCCCCGGGCTGGAAGTTCTCTCAGTGGGAGATGAAAGGCGTGCCTCTCCGCCTGGAGATCGGCCCCAAGGACCTGGAGAAGAACCAGTGCGTACTGGTCCGCCGCGACACCCGTGAGAAGACGTTCGTCTCTCTGGACGAGCTGGAGACCGCCATCCCCGCCCAGCTGGAGGCCCTGCGCAAGGACCTGTACGAGCGTGCCCTCGCCAACCGCAAGAAGCGTACCTGGTCTGCCACCACCATGGACGAGGTCAAAGAGCTGGCCAAGGCCAACACCGGCTACATCAAGACCATGTGGTGCGGTGACCTCGCCTGCGAGATGAAGATGAAAGAGGAAGCTGGCCTGTCCAGCCGCTGCATGCCCTTTGAGCAGGAGCATCTGAGCGATGTCTGCCCCTGCTGCGGCAAGCCCGCCAAGACCATGGTCTACTGGGGCGTGGCCTACTAAGATTTTCCCGATGAGATGACCTGATTGCAAAGAACCACACCCTGTGCCGGCAAAACGGCACATGGTGTGGTTTTTTTGTTCTGACCGTCTCTTTTTTGTGCAGGGGTTCCGTGCCGTGGTGCCGAACACCGGAGCAGACTGCGGAATAAGCTGGCTCGAACGATTCTTTCACACAAAGGAGAGCATGAGCATGGCAACCGGAATTTTGCGCATCCAGGCCTTTGCGGCCCGCCAGTCCAGCCCGGTGGAAGGCGTGACCGTGACCATTACCGGGGACGGCTTCACCGTGACCCGCCGCACGGACGCCGAGGGCAGCGCCGGGGACGTGACCCTCACCACCCCGGACTGCGCCCTCTCACTGGACGAAAACAACACCACCACCCGCCCCTACGCGGTGTGCGACCTGACCGCCTTTAAGGAGGGCTGGCGCACTGTCCGCATCCAGGGCGTGCAGGTCTTCCCCGGGCAGGTCACATTGGCCCAGCCCGAGATGATCCCGGACACGGAGGAGAACCGGGACACCCCGGCAGAGCCCATCGTCATCCCCGCCCACGCCCTGTTTGCCGGGGGCGGCGGCAGCGGCCCGGAACCCACCACCAACTGTGACCCCAAAGTCCTCAGCCGGGTCATCATCCCCAAAAACATCACGGTCCACCTGGGCAGACCCGCCGCCAGTGCCCAGAACGTGACCGTCTCGTTCCGCCGCTATATTGCCAACGTGGCGTCCAGTGAAGTCTACCCGACCTGGCCGGAACAGGCCCTCCGGGCCAACATCCACTGCCAGATCTCGCTGGCGCTCAACCGCATCTACACCGAGTGGTACCCCAGCAAGGGCTACCGTTTCAACATCACCAATTCCACCAGTTATGACCAATACTATGTCCACGGGCGGACGGTGTTTGACGTGATGGTGCGCCTGACGGACGACATCTTCAACACCTACATCCGCAAGACAGGCACTGTGAACCCTTACTACTCCGAATACTGCGACGGCAGATCCGTCACCTGCCCGGGGCTCAAGCAATGGGGCACCGTCACGCTGGCCAACCAGGGCCGCAACGCCCTCAGCATCCTCAAATACTACTACGGGAACAACATCGAGATCATCCGCACCAACAACATCGAGTCCATCCCCCAGAGCTACCCGGGCAGCCCGCTGAAGCAGGGCGACCGGGGCACCAGCGTGTTCACCCTGCAGCGGCAGCTGAACCGCATCACCAAGGATTACCCGTTTCTGGGCCTGCTGACCGTGGACGGCATCTTTGGCAGCAGCATGACCAGCACCGTGAAAAAATTTCAGAAGCAGTTCAACCTCACCGCCGACGGCGTGGTGGGGCGGCAGACCTGGTATAAGATCAGCTATATCTACGTCTCCGTCAAGGATCTGGCCGAATTGACCAGCGAGGGCGAGACGGCCAGCGGCACCCTCTCGGATGGCAGCTGGGGCGGCACCACCCTGCGGCAGGGCTCCACCGGCAGCGCCGTGGAGCAGGTGCAGTTCTGGCTGAATACGCTGGCTCAGTACGATTCCGCCATCCCCTCGGTGACGGTGGATGGTGTGTACGGCACCGGCACGGCCAACGCGGTGCGGGCATTCCAGCGGCGGTACGGCCTGACCGTGGACGGCGTGGTGGGCCAGAACACCTGGAACGAGCTCTACGACGAGTTTCGGAGCATCCAGTCCGACAACGGTGCTCCCAACGCCTACCCGGGCATACCGCTGCGGCAGGGTGCCAGCGGGCAGAATGTCCGGCTCATCCAGTTCTGGCTCAAGATTGCCCGGACGGTGTATTCCTCGCTGAACAATGTCACGGTGGACGGACAGTTTGGGGCCGCCACTACGGCAGCGGTGAAAAAGTTCCAGAGCTACTTCGGCCTCACCAGCGACGGTGTGGTGGGCCGCGCCACCTGGACCAAACTCTATGAGGTGTACAACGACATTGCCAACCGACTGCTCTCTTCCAGCCTGCGGCCCGGCGAGTACCCGGGCATCCTCCGCCGGGGCAGCACCGGCACCGCCGTGCGGGAGCTGCAGTTCTACCTCTACCTCATGAGCGCCTACGAGAGCAGCATCCCCACCGTCTCCATCGACGGCAGCTTTGGCGCGGCCACCGAAACAGCTGTGCGGGCCTACCAGCGCTTTGCGGGGCTCACGGTGGACGGCATCGTGGGACGCACCACCTGGAATTCTCTCTATCGCACGGCTTCCCGCCTGCGGCAGTCCGGGCCGGTGGTCACACTGAAGCGCCTGCCCTACCCCGGCACCCCCCTGACCGTTGGCTCGGACAGCAGCACGGTGCTCTACTACACGATTCTTTTGCAGCGGATTGCCTACTATTACCAGAGCGTGGAGAACCCGCCTCTTTCCAGCCAGTACACCGAGGAAACGGCCAACGCTACCCGCAGTGCACAGGAGCTGCTGGGTCTGTCCCAGACCGGTGTTGCCGACGCCGAGACCTGGACGGCGGTGGAGGCGCTGAGTTTACAGCTGGCCGCCTACACCCCAAACCCCGACCGGGATGGTGTGCAGGGCCTCGCCTACCCGGGCCGGGCGTTTGCCGAGGGCAGCGCCGGGCCGGATGTTTCGCAGATTGAGCAGTGGCTCAATGGCCGGGCCTGCCTCTACTGCGGCGAGGACTATGTGAGCGAAAACTCTTTCTTCGGCGCGGCAGAAACGCGTGCTGTCAAGGCCGCGCAGGCCCGGGCCGGGCTGGAACAGACGGGCACGGTCAACCGGGAGACCTGGGCCGCTCTGCGGGCCCAGAGCCGCGATGCCTGCGAATCGGAAACGGAGGAATGAGCACGATGGCACGGTTACTGGTCTACGACGCATACGAGAACAAAGTTTACACCTACGCCAACCTGCGCGAGAATGACCCCATGCCCTACAGCACCGGCACCACCCTGCGGGTGCGGGAGTTCCGGGGCAAATCGGGCAGCCCGGTGCTCTGGACGACGATCGCGGCCATGGAGGCCTGGAACCTGACCCGCCGCAAGTACGGCAAAGGCATCCCGGTAGGGTACGCGTTCCGCCGCATCTGGGAGGGCGGCCACGGCACCCGCAGCCAGCACTATGCGGGTGTCTCGTTCGATGTAGGGCAGAGCCTGACCCAGAGGGAGCGCACCGCCATCTACAACGCGGCCCGAGGCACCGGGGCCTGGGGCTATGTGGAGCCCCTGAGCCAGACCCCCACCTGGGTGCACATGGACCGCCGCTACGGCACCCCCGCCTGCAGCGGCACCACGGCAGGCTACCCCACCCTGCGGCGGGGCAGCCGGGGCTGCTACGTCATGATCTTACAGGACGCTCTCTCCACCCTGGGCTACCAGACCGGGAGCCGGATCGACGGGCTGTTCGGCGCGCGGACGGAAGAGGCCCTGCGGGGCTACCAGCGCCGCACCAGCCTGAGGGTGGACGGCGTCTGCGGCTGCAACAGCTGGAAGAAGATCACCACCGCCGTGCTGGGCGTGGGCCGCACCAAGACCACCATTGATTAAACATCCATAAATAGAAACGAAGAAGCGCTCCCCGCCGGGCCGTTTCAGCCTGCGCGGGGAGCGCTCTGTTACTTTTTTCGTTTTATCCAACCGTGATGTCTTCACTGAGCACCTGGCCGATGGGCTTTGCGATGCACAGGTCCGCCTGAGCATCCGCCCCGGTGGGCTGCATGTTGATGACCACCAGATGGCGGCCCCGGAAATACCGGATGAGCCCGGCCGCCGGGTAGACCACCAGGCTGGTGCCGCCAATGATGAGGGTGTCCGCTTTCCGGATGGCCTGCACGGCCCCGGAGAGGACTTCCTCGTCCAGCCCCTCTTCATAGAGCACCACGTCCGGCTTGACGATGCCGCCGCACTTGGGGCAGCGGGGCACACCGGTGCTGTTGGCGATGAAGTCCACATCATAGAACGCGCCGCAGCCCGTGCAGTAGTTGCGCAGGGTGCTGCCGTGGAGTTCAAACACGTTTTTGGAGCCCGCCGCCTGGTGCAGGCCGTCGATGTTCTGGGTGATGACCGCTTTCAGCTTGCCCTCTTTTTCCAGCTTGGCCAGCCGCAGGTGGGCCGCGTTGGGCTTTGCGCCCTTTACAATCAGCTTATCCCGGTAAAAACGGTAAAACTCCTCGGGGTTCTCCTCCCAGAACGTGTGGCTCAAAATCTCCTCGGGCGGGTAATCGTATTTCTGGTGGTACAGCCCGTCCACACTGCGGAAATCCGGGATACCGCTCTCGGTGGAAACGCCCGCCCCGCCAAAGAAAACAATGTTGCCGCTCTCGGCAATGATCTTTTCGAGTTCTGCTACCATAACAAAAACGCCCCTTTCCCGGCCTTGTGTTGTTCTGCACCCAGTATAGCACAATTTGGCCGGAAAGAAAGCGTTTGTTTTTCTGTGGTTTTCTTCAGCGGTGGTGCTCCGCAAACAGCCGCCCCAGCTGGGCAAACAAGTCCTGCGGGAGCATCCCGTATTCGCCCCGGAGGGCGGCGGCCCGGTCGGCAGCCGCTCCGTGGAGGTAGACCGCACAGGCGGCGGCTTCGTAGGCGGGCAGACCGCAGGCCAGCAGAGCCGCCGTCATCCCGGCCAGAGCGTCCCCGCTGCCGCCCCGGGAAAGGCCCGGATTGCCCGTGGTGTTGACGCAGCAGCGGCCATCCGGCGCGGCGACTACCGTCCCCGCCCCTTTCAGCACCACCACGGCGTTCCACTCCCGGGCAAAGCGGCAGGCAGCGCCTTCCCGGTCCGCCGCAAGGACGGAAGTGGAAAGCCCCGTGAGCCGGGACATTTCCCCGGGGTGAGGCGTCAGGATCAGCTCGCCCGCCGGGTGGGGCAGGGCTCTGCCCGCATTGAGGAGGCTGGCCGCGGCGTTCAGGCCGTCGGCGTCCAGCACCGCGCTGCCGCCAAAGCCGGGCAGCAGTTTTTCCACCAGCTCCCGTGTCTCGGCGGCCCGGGCCGCGGACTGGGCCGTGTAGCCCAGGCCGGGGCCCAGCAGCAGGGTGGTGGCTTTCTGGCGAGTGATGTTCGGGAGGCTGCGGGGCGAGATGCCGCCCTCCGCACCCGCAAGGCAGGGGCAGAGGCAGCACTCTGGCAGGCGGGCAGAGACCGCCGCCAGCACCGGTTCCACGCTGGCCAGCGTGACGATGCCGGCCCCGGTGCGCAGGGCACCCTCCACGGCCAGCGAGGCCGCGCCCCGGTAGCAGGCGCTGCCCGCCACCACCAGCACCGCCCCAAAGCTGCCCTTATGGCTGTCCCTTGCCCGGGGCGGGATGTGGGCCCAGACGGATTCCGGTGTGATGGTCGCAGCCATGGTCATACCTCCCCCTGAAGATAGCGCTTGATCTCTTTTTCCACTTCTTTTACTTCTTCGTGGAACATCCGGGCCGAGACGCGGAGGGCACCATGGCCCAGAATGATGATCTGCTCCATGCCGTCGGAGGTCGCCACCCGCACCCGGCGGTCCTTGCCGATCTCATGGGTGACATGCTCAATGAACATATCCGCCGTCTCGGCCTCTTTGGTGTACACGATGTGGATATTGTGGTACTGCTCGATGCTGCCGGGGCTGCCTGGCACCCGGTAGGCGTCGAACACAAGGATGACCACACATTTTTTAAAGCCCTGATAATTGCACAGGATGTCTGCCAGCTTTTTGCGGGCGGCATCGAGGCTCTCTTTGGAAAGGGCATTGAGCTCATCCCACGCAAAGATGATGTTATAACCATCCACCAGCAGATATTCCGGGGCCAGCGTCCATTGTTCGGCGGCAAAATCCGGGCGCTCTTTTTTCTGCACCGGGCGAAACGCGGCCAGCGGGTCCCGCTTGATGGGGCCGTAGGTCTGCTCAAAAATTTTCAGCAGCTCCGCATCCTCTTCCAGCGTGGCACGGTAGGCTGCTGCCCGGCGCTGGCGGCCCGCCTGCCGGGCAGCAGCCACGGCGTCCGTCTCGGCAGGCTTCGATTTGCCCCAGCCGCTGTCCACATGCATGTGGCTGCGCACCTGCTCCCAGGGCACCACAAAGCCCGCCCCGTGGGCGCAGAACACCGAGTCCGCCGGGTTGTCCAGATCATGCTCCGGCTCGTAGCCCACGGCCTCGATGACTTCCTGCGCATTGTGGCAGGGGCGGTAGCCCTCCAGCGTCAGGCTCACGCGGCCACGGCCACGGGTGTAGCTGACCACCTCCATGGGATAACTGCGCATGGTGGCGGCGGGGGCCTTGCCCGTCAGGGTGGCTGTCTGGCCGTCGGCGCTGGTCTCCGGCGGGTCAAAGCTGCCCTCCATCCGCTGGATGTCATTCATGGCACGGCCCAGGTTCTCGGCCGGGACTTCCAGCCGGAACGTATACCAGGGCTCCAGCAGCTGTGTTTTGCCGATCTGCTCCGCCATCATCAGGCCCTGCCGCACCGCGCGGTAAGTCGCCTGCCGGAAATCACCGCCCTCGGTGTGCTTGAGGTGGGCCCGGCCCGCAATGAGGGTAATTTTTACATCCGTCAGCGGTGCCCCGATGAGAACCCCCAGGTGCTGTTTTTCTTCCAGATGGGTCAGCACCAACCGCTGCCAGTTTTTGTCCAGCACTTCTTCCCGGCAGTCGGCGGCAAACTGCATCCCGCTGCCGGCGGGCAGGGGTTCCAGCTTGAGGTGCACCTCGGCATAGTGGCGGAGGGGCTCGTAGTGGCCCACGCCCTCCATGGCCTCGGTGATGGTCTCCTTATATAAAATGCCGCCGGGGCCAAACTCCACCTCCAGCCCGTACCGCTCGGCCAGCAGGCTTTTGAGCACTTCCAGCTGTACCTCGCCCATGAGCTGAACATGGATCTCGCCCAGCGTCTCGTTCCAGACCACATGGAGCTGGGGCTCCTCCTCTTCCAGCCGGTGGAGCTTGCCCAGCGCGGCGTGGATGTCCGCCCCCTCGGGCAGCAGCACCTGATAGCTGAGCACCGGCTCCAGCACGGGCAGGTCGCTGTCCCGCTCGGCACCCAGCCCCTCGCCGGGGTGGGCCTGGGTCAGGCCGGTGACGGCACACACCTGCCCGGGGCCCACTTCCTCCGCCAGCGTATACTTCACACCGGAGTAGAGCCGCAGCTGGTTGGCCTTTTCGGCCCAGGGGCCGCCGTCGCTTTCGCCGGTGAGCTGGGCCTTTACTTTCAAAGTGCCGCCCGTCACCCGCAGCCAGGTCAGGCGGGTGCCCTGCTCGTCCTGGCTGAGTTTGAACACTTTTGCCCCAAAGGCGTCCAGCGCCGGAGCCGGGCGGGTGTAAGTATCCAACCCGGCCAGCAGGGCGTCCACGCCCTCCAGTTTGAGGGCCGCCCCAAACCAGCAGGGGAAAACATGCCGCCGGGCAATGGCGGGAATGAGCTCCTCCGGCGTCAGGGTTCCGCGCTCCAGCACGGCCTCCATCAGCCGCTCATCGCAGACAGCCAGCGCCTCGTTCCGGGTGTCCTCGTCCGCCCCAAAATCCACAAAGCCCTCGCCCAGCCGGTGGTTGAGCTGTTCCAGCAGTTTCTCTTTGCCGGGGCCGGGCAGATCCATCTTGTTGATGAAGACAAACGTTGGGATATGATATCGCCGCAGCAGCCGCCAGAGCGTTTCGGTATGGCTCTGCACGCCGTCCGTCCCGCTGATGACCAACACGGCGTAATCCAGCACCTGCAGCGTCCGCTCCGTCTCGGTGGAAAAGTCCACATGGCCGGGGGTATCCAGCAGCGTGATGGCCGTCTCCCCCGCCGTGAGCAGGGCCTGTTTGGAAAAGATGGTGATGCCCCGGGCTTTTTCCAGCGCGTCGGTGTCCAGAAAGGCGTCTTTGTGGTCCACCCGGCCCAGTTTGCGGATGGTGCCGGAGCGGTAGAGCATGGCCTCGGAGAGGGTGGTCTTGCCGGAATCGACATGGGCCAGAATGCCCACCACCAGCTGTTTGGCCCTTTGTTTTTCTGCTTCCATGGCCGCTCCTTACATTGCGCCCGCGATCAGGCTGATGACGACCAGCGGCACACCCAGCACCAGGTTGGACAGCAGGCTGCAGAACACGCGCTCCTCCGGCTCCAGCTCCTCAAAGGAGACGATCCGCTCGTCGGCATAGTCCACGATGGACTTGGTGGCGTGGCGCTTCTTCTTTTTGCCCATATCCTTGAATTCTTCTGCCAGGTGGTGGATGGTCACGCCGTCCAGCCGCAGGTAGTCCACCCAGGCCCATGCCAGCAGGATGACCCCCAGCAGCAGGGCCGGGGCCTGCCACATGGTAAAGGTGCCGTCACTGACATAGCGGTCCCACAGCAGCATCAGCACCGCTACCACGGACACCCGGGTGACGCACTTATATAAAATGGGATGGAACATATACTTTTTGTACATGGGGAACAATTTTTTCATTTTGGCTTACTCCTCCGCGTGCAGACAAATACAGTTTTATTGTAGCATGGTTTTGTGAAAAAAGATAGAGGCCGCGCAGCGGGCGGCTTCTCTGCCCAGGGCCGCACCTGTCAAAGTCATTCTTTTTATTTCAGCAGTTCTTCTTCTTTGCTTCTTTTTAGCCAAAAGCCGTTGTTACAGTTTTGTTTCCAAAAGTACGTCAGATTTCATTGACTTCTTTCGGGCAGGATGCTAGAATAGCAGCTAGTGTGACTCTGATCTGTGCTCGCCCCGCATACAGCGGCCCGGGCATGACCATACTGTCCATCAGAAAATAGGAAAATACAGATCTGGGAGGATCAAATTCCAATGAGCATCAATTTTGAATCTCATAAGCTTGACCGCCGCAGCTTCCTCAAGGGCGCGGGCGTCATCGGCGCGGCCGGCCTGCTGTCCGCATGTGGCGGCAGCAGCTCCAACAACGGCACCGCAAACTCTGCCGCTTCCGGCACCGCTGCCCCCAACACCACCGGCGGTGCACCCCTCAGCGAGTACATCTCCTTTGAGTCCGCCAACCGCGAGCTGGAGAGTTGGAACATGCTCTACACCCAGCAGGCTTCCGACGCCAATGTCATCACCAACCTGTGGGACGGCCTGCTGAGTTTTGACTGCTACGGCAAGGTGGCACCCGCCATTGCTTCCAGTTGGGAGCACAACGAGGACTCCACCGTCTGGACGTTCCACCTGCGCGACGATGTCGATTGGGTCGATGTCAACGGCGAGGTGAAGACCCACCTGACCAGCAAGGACTTCCTGGTGGGCTTTGAGTGGGTCATGAACTCTTACAAGAACGAGGCCAACAACACCACCATGCCCAACGACAACGTGGTGGGCGCTGCCGACTACTACGCACACACCAAGGAGCTGGGCGACGCTGCCGCCGACCTGACCTACGAGGATATGTTGAGCTTCGGCGTCGGCGTGGAAGCACCGGATGATTACACTCTGGTGTTCACCTGCCCCAACTCCTGCCCCTATTTCGATACCGTGGCCGCCTACAACAGCTTCTACCCTGCTGCTGAGGACCTGATCAACGAGCTGGGCATCGAGGGCTTCCGCGCCTGCGACAACACCACCATGTGGTACTGCGGTCCCTACATCGTGGAGGAGTATATTCAGGGCAACACCAAGAGCTACATCCCCAACCCCAGCTACTACGGCGCCAACGACGTGAGCCGCTTTGAGCGCTTCACCGTGACCATGCTGAGCGATATGAACATCGGCTACCAGCTGTACCAGAACCGTGAGCTGGACGAGGTCGATCTGATGGAGTCCACCCTGACCACCATCACCAACGACCCCAACAACGGGTACAACAGCCAGCTGTGCGAGAAGCGCCCCAAGAAGTTCAGCTACTGCTTCCTCTTCAACTATGCCCGCAACAACGCGGACGGCACCCCGGATGAGAACTGGAACAAGGCCATTGCCAACAAGGCATTCCGCCAGTGCTTCTACAAGAACCTGGAGCTGAGCCCGTTCTACGCACGCTACAACAAGATCAACCCCCTGAAGTGCGAGAACGACTTCTACACCATGAAGGGCCTGAGCTACACCTCCGACGGCACCGACTACACCACCCTGGTGGCCAACGAGCTGGGCTTTGGCAGCGAGGCTTACGACGGCGAGACCATGATCCGTATGCGCGGCGAGAATGACGCCGAGGCCCTGAAGAAGCAGGCCATGGAGGAGCTGAGCGCCATCGGCGTCACGTTCCCCGTC
>ERZ1673696.3080-NODE-3080-length-10650-cov-5.270316_pt1 | contig 10650 bp, 7 predicted proteins | sample MGYA00580226_ERZ1673696 | MGnify/ENA primary metagenome ERZ1673696 (study PRJEB41218, sample SAMN15661743) | gut metagenome | host: Homo sapiens | place: Canada: London | collected 2015-08-20/2019-03-30 | study: EMG produced TPA metagenomics assembly of... | reverse complement strand
GTAGTAAGACTTTTCGTGAACAAATATCCTGAGTATCACATCATCAACCTCGACAAGTTGACTTACGCAGGTAATCTGGCTAACCTCAAGGACATCGAGGATAAGCCTAACTATACTTTCGTAAAGGGTGATATCTGTGATTTTGACCTGATGCTGAAACTGATAGAGGACTACAAGGTGGATGGCATCATCCATCTCGCAGCCGAAAGTCATGTAGATAGAAGTATCAAGGATCCATTCACTTTCGCTCAGACCAACGTGATGGGTACCCTGTCTCTGCTCCAGGCGGCAAAGATTTACTGGGAGAGTCTTCCTGAGGGATACGAGGGTAAGCGCTTCTACCACATCTCTACTGATGAGGTTTACGGTGCCTTACAGATAACTCATCCTGAGGGCATTCCTGCTCCTTTCACTACCAAGGCATCCAGCGGTAAGAACCACGAGGCTTATGGCGAGGAGTTCTTCCTGGAGACTACCAAGTACAATCCTCACTCTCCATATTCTGCATCTAAGGCAAGCTCAGACCACTTCGTCCGTGCTTTCCACGATACATACGGTATGCCTACCATCGTGACCAACTGCTCTAACAACTACGGTCCATACCAGTTCCCTGAGAAGTTGATTCCGCTGTTCATCAACAACATCCGTCATCGCAAGCCATTGCCAGTATATGGTAAGGGTGAGAACGTGCGCGACTGGTTGTATGTAGTGGATTATGCCCGTGCCATCGATATGATTTTTCACAAGGGTAAGATTGCCGAGACTTACAGCATCGGCGGTTTCAACGAGTGGAAGAATATCGATATCATCAAGGTGGTTATCAAGACCGTTGACCGTCTGCTCGGCAGAAAGGAAGGCGAGGATTTGAATCTCATCACTTATGTAACAGACAGAAAGGGTCACGATATGCGTTATGCTATTGACTCTAGAAAGTTGCAGAAGGAACTCGGCTGGGAGCCATCTCTCCAGTTTGAGGAGGGTATCGAAGAAACCGTAAAATGGTATCTGGATAACCAGGAATGGATGGATCATGTTACTTCTGGGGAGTATCAGAAGTATTATGAGGAGATGTATTGTTGATGCCCCACCTGTCCCTCCCCCGCGGGAGGGTCCTTACCCTATACCCAAGCCCTAAATCCCTACCATAGGGATTAGGGATGTAACCGCCCTCCGGTGCTCAGAACCGCTACGCTCTAAGGTTGGCGGACCATCAAAGGTCTACGCCATGGTTGTGCGGGATGGGACCGCCTTACTATAGCTTGCTGAGGTAGGGAATAGCAGTTTATAGTTTACAGTTAATAGTTTACGATTGATTTCGTGGTTATTTGCTGATAACTTGCAGATTTCTTGTTAATTTCTTGGTGGTTTCGAGAAAAAAGCGTAATTTTGGCGGCAGAAGGTGTTAGATATAGAAGGTATTGATTATGAGAAATATGAATAGAATGTCGGCGGAAGATATCGCTAAACTTGGATGAATTAAATAAAGCTGAGATAGAAGAGTTGGATGCCGCTATTGATAAATACAAGAATGTGGATACAAAGACTTTGTCTGAGTTATCTCATGATTCTGCTTGGTATGAGGCATGGGATAAGAATCATAATGCTGTCATGACCTCTCTGAATATTGCAAAAGCAGGTGATGCTTCTAATGAGTTTTTAGAGTATCTTCGGAACAGGAATTAGCGCTATAATCGTTTCAGAATGTTAAAAAAGAACGTTTTGTTGCTTAAAGATTTGCTTTTTCCAAGAGAAATCTTTATTTTTGCTTTAAAATGGAATTGTTATGAGCAAATATAGATTTAACATAAGCGATTATCATGCCATAGAAAATGCTGATATTCTGGTAGATGGAATAACAGTTTTGGCTGGACCTAATGGAAGTGGCAAAAGTACCATTTCCAAATGGTTGTATTATATGGTGGATGTTGCCACTAGATTCGATGAGTATGTAGACAAGGGTGTAAATGATGAATTCAAACATAGTTTGCAGATTCTTGCACGTGCTATTCGAGAAATATGGGGGTATCGCAGTAGTAGAAGTGAAATCTTGACGTTATCGGCCAATATTGATGCTTTGAAAAAAGAAATTAATGTTGGAGCCGCTGTTGATGAGGTGGCTGAAAAATATAATTCTATAGTAGCCGAGTTTACAGAACAGGTAAGACCTGAGTTTCTTTCGGATGATGTATTTGTCTTAAGAAAGGTGAGGGTTATAAACTATTTAAAGCAATTAATTGAGGATTCTGATAACATTGAAACATTTGATAATTTTGAGAAGAAAATGTTTCAACAGACCGATAAGATGCTTGAAGATTGGGAAAAGCGACTTAGTATGCGCTCTATAAAAGACGTATATAGCTTTATTGAGGAGTATCTTCGTGAAGATGATGTAGCTCCTGAGTCGATGCAACTCAGGGAGGATGATGTCAATATAATCTCTGAGGAGAGTCTGGGTTCATTGTTTAACATAGAACGAGCTATTTATATTGATACTCCTATGGCACTGAATGCCAAAAACTTGGCAGACAATGTGTTCTTGCAGCGTCTTCATAGTAACATGACTCATTCTCTAGGTAGGACTTTGGATAAGTCAAAGATGCTTCTCTTGCGTATCGCTCGATTGCTTAATGGTAAAATCTCACAGAGTGATAGTCTTCTAGGCGAGACAGAACTCTATTACGAACGAAAAGATGAGCATCTTAAATTGCCTGTGGAAAAAATAGCTACTGGTATGAAGACTTTTGCTTATCTTTATCAGTTGATCAAGAATGGATATTTGGATGATAAAACTATCTTGATGATTGATGAACCTGAAGTTCATTTGCATCCGCAGTGGATTGTGGAATATGCCAGACTGCTAGTGTTGATACATAAGACATTGGGAACGAAACTGATTTTGGCTAGTCATGATCCTGACTTTATTGCTGCCATCAAGGCCATTGCCAAAAGAGAAGAGGTGTTGGAGGAGACAAACTTCTACATATCTTCCAGCGAAGAGCAAGAATGTTCTTATCGTTATAACTTTAAGTGGTTAGGTAAAGACATTGAGCCTATTTTCGAATCGTTTAACATAGCTTTGGAAAGGATTCAGCAGTATGGCGACACAGATATTTGACAATGATTTTCTTCATACTCATCCTATCTACCAGAATGTGCATTCCACCTTAGTGGATGTCTCGAACAGAGACTATGCTATGGCTCCTTTTGATAAAAGGATTGAATGCTTGGATATGGATGATTATGAGGCTCACTATATGCAAAATGGTGCTAATGATAGTACGATGGATGCTGTGATTGGTATAGCCAATTATGATAATAATCATAAGAGTGGCTCTAGTCTGCTGATGGTGGAATTGAGATTGGGATATCAGTCAGCCAAGAACATAACGGCATTGAGCTTAAATAATAAGGTTAAGCATACGATGACTCTTTTGAATGCAGCTGAATTTCCGATTTCACAGGATGCTGTTTTTATCTTTAAGGCAGATGTTTGTCAGCAAGCCAAACATAAGTTGGATGCTTTAGGTCATTCCAATACTTCTAGAAGAAGATGGATAGTGATGAGCCCCGATATCTTCGGAAAAGCTTATATCGCAAAAGAAGATATTCCGTATGTTCCATTGCATGACTATAAAGCAGTATTGGCAAACTTTTGTCGTTTGATAGATTCGCATCTTTGGGATGAAGTGGAAAAGGAGTTTGAAACTTGGGGAAGCAAAACATATAGCAGAATTTCTTACATAAGCCAAGAGCGTGAATTGCTGGAAGATATGCTGCGTAATGTTTGGATTAAAATTGAATCAGAGAAAGATAAAGTAGATACAGATACGTGGGATTATATCAGCCTTATCAAGGAGGATTACCCACATATACTTGGTTAGGGGTGCTTTTGCCCCACCTGTCCCTCACCTGCGGTTCTTTTGGGAAGTGTTTGAGTTGTGGGTGATAAGGGCTGATACAAATATGTTTGTATCAATGACTGCATATACCATTGCGTTCTTTTCTTAATCGTCTGACTTCTCTGATTTCTTCATTGATTTCATCAAGCGTGAGCTCTGGGGTTTCACCTCTTTCTGCTGGTTGTCCATACGGACTGTCATTGCTGTCTGTGCCATAAGTCCAAAATGTTTAATTAATAATCATTCTGACTGCAAATATACATCATTATGACGTAAAATATTGAGATAGTATTAATAATTTAATAAAGATCAATAGTTGAATGAATGATATAACTGCAATTTTCGCTTTTCTGAAGTGTTGCCTTGGATATAAGGGGAATATGAGCAGGATGATTGCTGGTATGAACTGGCATGAGCTGTATTCTTTTGCTTCTAAGCAAGCTCTGCTGGGGCTTTGCTTTGAGGGTATAGAGCGATTGGGGAAGGAGTATCCTGAGGAGTTGAAGCAGAACCCGATAGGGAGGGAACTGCTGATGACTTGGATGGGTAAGGCGCAACAGATTCGCAGACAGAATATGAAGGTGAATGCTGTGGCGAGCAAGCTCTTCTCAATACTGAGAGAGGATGGGATGAGGTGCTGCATTCTGAAAGGACAAGGGAATGCCTTGATGTATCCGAATCCTTATTCACGTACTCCTGGAGATATTGATGTATGGGTGAATGCAAGCAGGGAGAGGATTATGGAGTATGCTCAAAAGAAGTTTGAACTGGGGGATGATATCAGACTGCAGCATCTGGAGACTTCTCTTGATGGTGTTCCGGTGGAGCTGCATTTCTTTCCTTGCTCCATGAATAATCCTATCTATCATGCTAGATTGCAGAAATGGTTTCGAAGGAATGCGGATCTGCAATGCTCAAATGTTGTTGGGCTGCCCGATGGGGCTGGGGATATTGCTATACCAACGACGGCATTTAATGTTGTTTATCAGCTGACGCATCTGTATCACCATTTCTTTGATGAAGGGATTGGAATGAGGCAAATCATTGATTATTTTCTTGTAGTCAATGATTTCTCAAAAAATGTATTTTTGAATAATAAATCTTCGAAAATCACCCCGTCCCTCTTTTTTGATAAAGCAAGCTGCACTCGGCAATTTGAAAGCGAGCTTTCATTGCACTCATTGGCATCGCTTTTTCCCCTTAAAGAGGGCTCCACCTCTCACCCTCAGGGAAGAGGGAGGAAACCGCCCTACTCGGTGCTGTGATCTTGATTTTTAAGTATCAGATTTGAGACAAAGGTTATAGTTATGTCCGTTTCATCAACAGTTTTTGGTTATCATGTTCAATATCTCTATACGTTGTATAGAATGATAGAGTCTGCTGATTCTAAAGAAGTATTCGTGCCCGAAGGAAGAGAAGATTTAGACATATATTTGAATGACCAAATTATCGAAACCATACAGGTGAAGTGTTATTCTGGGACAATCGTGTATTCTGATCTGTTTTCCAAGGGTAAATCGACTTCTTTGTTTTCTCGTGGTAAGGATAGTTTAGATGAAAATTCAAATGTAAAAATATCATTCGTGGCGGTTGGACATGGCAATGATAAAGGAGTGATTTCTGATAGATTGACGAAGGTGTCCTCTCTTGTAAAGTCGCTCAAAAAAGAGGAAACTCTTCATTTGGATTATGCTTCTTCCAAGGAGCTTGCTGCAAAAATATTATGGCAGTCTAAATCGCAAGGAGAGTTGGAAAATTATGTTGAATCCGTTTTAAAAAATCGATTTCCATCTATTGATCCTTTAATAGTAAAGGATTATTTGGTTCAGTGGATTTGTTATCTTGTGATAAATGAAATGTCTGCTACTTATGATGATTTATGTTGTCAGGTAGGACAGATTATAGCGTTTTCTGTGCGTCAAAAGGAATTCTTTACTCAATTTGGACTAACAGTAATTCCACTTTTTCAGTCAGTTTGTCAGGAAGATGTTAATTCTGAAATATCTTATTATCAAGGTATATCTGCTAAGGAAATACATATTGCCAAAAATTATGATGTTGTCAGAGAAGAAAAGTTGCAACAACTCTATGAGAAGCTGAAAGACAATAATCTTGTTTTCATAACGGGTGTCTCAGGTTCTGGCAAAAGTAGTTTAGCATATCGTTATTTGAAGATTTGTGGTACTCCTTTACGATACGAGATTAAATATGTAAATCGAAATAACATATCGCAAATCATTGCCACCATCAAAGATATTTCGAAAGGCTTGAAGAGTGAAGCTTTTGTATATTTAGATGTGCTGCCATACGATACTTCATGGATTCAAGTGGTAAATGAAATAGAGGATACTCCTTTGGTTAAATGCTTAGTAACAATCCGGCAGGATGATTGGAATAGGTGTAAAAACAAGGTTAAAGAGAAACTTCATTATTCTACTCTTGCTTTAGATTTAACCGAATCTGAAGCAAAGGATATATTTGATCATCTATGCGAAAGAGGATTGTGCCATATTGATATCTTTGAAGAGGCTTGGAATGAATCCGGACATCCTCAAACATTGCTTGAATATGTGTATTTCCTGACACAAGGTGTTCCTCTAAGGGCAAGAATCTCTGAACAGATAGGAAGACTTGATCATGTAAATGCCTCCTTTCTTCAGTATATATCTGTCTCGAATGTCTTGCAGGGAAATATCTCTGTGAATGCCATTCGGAACTTGTGTCATCTTTCTCCAATGGACCTGTCTCGATGTATAGACCAAATGAAAGGTGAATTCTTTGAGTATAATGGTGAAGGATTTTCTGATGTTCACCCCATTAGAACTCATATCATAGTTGAAGAGATATTTAGGAATTATAGAAATGGATTAGGAGAAATCGGTATGGAATTATTCGAGCATATTAATGAAAACACAAGTCCTTTGTTTCTTATGGCCCTTATAGATGAAGGAAAATATACGCCTGATTCTCTTTTGCGTGAATTGGAGGGTAAGAAGATAAACTCTATGCAAGCGTATATTGTGGCAAGAACATTGGTGTGGTGTGGAGTTAAACATTATATTGATAATAATCAAGCCGCGTTTGATTGGTTAAGGCAAACTGCGCCTCTTTGTTGGCAAGTGTTAGTGCCTGTTAACTTTACGGAAATCGAACTTGAGGAATCTGTTGATAAATTGTTTGGAAGCCATATAGGTATTACTATAGATGATGTAAGAAAAAGATTTTCTTTGCAGACTGAGGTCTATTTCTATTTATGTAAATGGCTTGATAGTTCTATCTCTTTGGAAAAGCCTAAAGAGTGGCGAGACTATTTTTGGTTGGCAAAATTCTTAACGATATGTAATTTGCAGCTTTCTTATAAGCCAGAATTTGCTGATTTTAAGATAGATGCTAAAGCTCCTAATAATTTGGAAGAGATGGCAGATGTTCTTCTTGGACTGAAATTGGCTGGTTACGATTCTACCACATTTAGTCAACTGGAAGAAAACTTCGTTAAACAATTTCGCATCCAAAATAATATCTTGGAGTTTGATATTTGTGAAAATGAGGTTAAATGTCTTACTTTCTTAGACTATTTTACTGCAGGGAAACAATTTGAAAATGGAGATGGAGATATAATGCATCGCATTAATCTGCATCATATTGATTTGCTGAGAAAAGCATTTCCAAATGCAGATGTATATCATTCAGAGATCATAAAAGATGAGATTTTTGAAGATATAGATTTGACTTTTGAAAAGCATATTAGTAGAGAAAAGTTACCGCTTGATGATATGCAAGAACCGCGCACAATGATAGTGCATTTGTATGAAAAAAGCTATGTTCTTCCTTCCAGAAAGGCTTATTGTGATCAATTGATAACTTTGCGTAAGCTATTTGTTGATGTAATAAAAGAATATTGGCAAGGCATTGATGACATTCATCGAGTAGGAAAGGCGTACAATGCCAAAATGGATCAAGTTTCTTATGATGTGTGTGATAAGATTTTAAATTCTCACATAGAGTTGCCTGCAACTGAAATAAATAGATTCGGATTAGGTTATGAAATTAACAAAAAGGAGAATGAAGACCAAAGTGCAAAAGATAATTTGAAGAAATTAAACTCCTTGTATTCTCATTATTCTACTGATTTGACAATCTTCTTCAGACAGTGTTACCAGCCTTCAGGTGGCTTCATCAATGATGTTCAAAGAATGACGATGATATTGCTGGATGCACAGGATAAGTTGAAAAAATTGCAAAGCTTATTTCATCAGGTTTTTGATGGTTATGTTGATGTCGTTGAGATCAAGCAGCTTGATGAGAGAGAAAAACAGCAGATGACGTGCCTTATTGCAGTTTATAATTGGTTGGCTCAAAACCAGCCTTATATGTCTTGCAGGCAGTTATTAAAGCAGATAAAACCAAAGAAACTGACGGCTACTCAAACATCTGAAGTCAACAATGAGGTTATAGATAATCCGTCTCAAACTATAGTTGACTCTATTGAAGATTTGGAAAATCTTCGGAATATGCAATTGAGAGATATTTATAATAGATGCTCTCATCTTGATGACTTATCTATCCAAATCGTTGATAAGTATATAAAACGCTATGATGATACTATAGAGAGTATGAGAAATTGTGTTTTATAGTTAACTGTATTTTGCTGCTATCGTCAAAATAGATAACGATAGGTAAGTCTGTGCCACCAGGAACATCTCCTGCAGAGAAAGCTGCTGTGGTTTGGTCTTCAATATCTCTTTGGCCTCTTCGATGCTGAACGGACGAACCGTGTAGGTTACCGTATAGTCGCTATGACGGAGACGAGGATAGATATGATCCAGGATGTAGCGGTAACTAGAAGGATGAAGTTTTCTGATCTTCAGGTCCTTATCATCAGGAGCCAGCGAGGAGTTAGCTATCTCGAGAATTGCTTCCTTATCAGCCAGATGACTAGCCTGGATCTTCTTCTTGAATCCTTCCCAGTCTTCCGGTGTAGCCTGATAGGTAAAGAGCTTGCAGTTTAAGGTGTAGAGGCTGCTCACATATTTACGGAGGGCAGCTGCACGCTCGTTGGCAAGGCGCTTGTTGTTGGCATACGAACCATCAGGCGAAGCAAAACCATGGATATCAATATCTGTGATTTCAACGTTCTTGTCGTTCTTCACCAGGTCGATGGTGGAAGTAATCTTCTTCAGCTCAGTAGCATTCTCACGGAAGTTGGCAAGAATATAACTCTTGTTAACCACAAAGCTGAGATAGGCTTCACCCTTTTCGGCTCTTACCTTCTTGGCTTCCGCCTTCGGCTGCACAAAGAAATCCTTCGTAATCTTCGGTGTACGGTCGATATCCGCAATCGGCGTATTGTCCTGTTCTATCAGGTTGCCACATCCGCAAAGATCTTCTTTCACCGAGAGTTTGAACTTCTTCATCCATTTCTGATAAGGAACAGACTGGGCGAAGTAAACCTGCTGACTGGTCTTGTTCTTGCGGGTAAGAACCTGTGCCTGCGGATTCTTCTTGCTGTCGGCAAGTCGGCGGTATCTTACAGCCTGGTTTCTACCCTGGATGATGATAGGGTTGAGAGCGATAGAATCAGTTCCTACCATTACCGGTGTGAAAACAATCTGCTGCTCTGATTTCATCTTCAAATCGTTCAGATTCATACGGAAGACAACGTCCATCCGGTTGCCGTTCTTGCGTGCTAAAACGCTTTCTACCTGAACCTTACCCCCTGCCAGCTGTTGAGCCTGAGCAGGCATGATGCCCTGAGAAAAGAGCATGCAGAGGGGCGAAATGACCGCATAAAGCTTCATTTTATCCATATTATGATTTTCCTAAATTTTTTTTGTATTCTGTCTAGTTATTACGTGTTTTTATTGTCAGTTTAAAACCACAGTTAAATTAAATTCTTAGAACACGTATATGAGAGATAGTGCGGCTTTTGTAGGGCCCACATAGTTGCGGTGGTCTTTGTCGAGACATTTTTCGCATCGTCCGTAAAGCTTGTAGGACTGTAGGCATATCCCAAACCGATAGACCCTTCGAAATTGAGGTGCTTATTGAGTAGCCACTGGTAGCCGTAGGTGAGGCCTCCACCTACATACCAGCCTTCATAGTGCCTGCCCTCCAGAGTTTTCGGCAGGATGCCGAAGGGCATGTCAATGTTTTTAATGTTGTATTCACCGCCTAAGGCATGAATTCCGAAGAAATGGCCTCCAAACTTCTGGCAGGTGTACCATCTGTATTCTGGCATAACATTCCAGAATCTCATCTTCTTGTCGCCCGAGAACTTCCAGGGGTTCAGGGTGCCGAAGAGTTGGAAGGTTGTTTTCTTGCCCATGCCGATTTCGATGCCGGCGTTGGCAGATGTGGAAGCCCATCCCAGTAAGTTGGTCTTCAGAGCGACCTCCTGCGCTCGCGTCGTTGCCATTGAAAGGATCAGCAGCAGCAACATAGCTGATTTTATGAATGTTTGCTTCATCATATCTTTACTTTTATATTTGGTTTCGTTTATATTAAACTTAGCCTTCGTTTGTTAGTTGGTATCTATTTTCGGCTGCAAATTTAAGAGGAAATCCAATATGAAGCAAGAAAAAGTTTCAAAAAGGTTACATTTCTTTGTGCAAACGATTGCACGCTTTATGCAATCTGTTTGCGTACATACATCATAAAGCACATGATTATCGGCGTCTGCTTGCCGTCATTGGGAATCTATGTCTAAGATGTGGTTCTGACAGGATTCACAGGTGGGATATGCATACTTGCC
>ERZ1673696.3078-NODE-3078-length-10657-cov-5.580457_pt1 | contig 10657 bp, 8 predicted proteins | sample MGYA00580226_ERZ1673696 | MGnify/ENA primary metagenome ERZ1673696 (study PRJEB41218, sample SAMN15661743) | gut metagenome | host: Homo sapiens | place: Canada: London | collected 2015-08-20/2019-03-30 | study: EMG produced TPA metagenomics assembly of... | reverse complement strand
AAATAAGAAAAGCTGCCACAGTATGACCGGCAGCTTTTTTATGTTTATAAAATTTTGCAAAAATAGATGCGTGTGTATAGATATCGGGTGTTTTTTTGCGAAAAAAGAAGTTTTTCAAGGGGATTATTTTTTTAAAATACCGCTTTTATCAATGATTGTTACAATATGGGAAAGCTCTTCTGCCGGCAGTACCAGCGCAAAACGCACATATCCTTCGCCCATGGGGCCGAAAGCATTGCCGGGGGTACAGATGATGCCTGTTTTTTCTACCAGCGCATTCCAGAAATCCATGGAGCTTTTAAAATTGGGAGGGATGGGGGCCCATACGAACATCGTTCCTTTGGAATCCGGTACGTTCCAGCCGATGCGTCTGAGGCCGCCGCACAGAGCATCCCGACGGCGCTGATACTCGGCACACTGGGCTTTCACGGACTCAGTAGGGCCGGTAAGGGCTGCAATAGCGCCGTATTGAATCGGCATAAACATCCCAAAATCATACTGGGAACGGATGATTTTAAGCGCGTCAATGATTTTTTTATTGCCCACGGCAAAGGAAATTCGTGCTCCAGTCGTATTAAAGGACTGGGAGAGGGAAAAGAATTCGATACCCACTTCATTGGCTCCGGGAAAGGCAAGGAAGGAAAAGCCCTCCAGTCCGTCAAAGAGGATATCACTGTAGGCGTTATCGTTAATTAAATAAAAGTTGTATTTTTTTGCGTATTCAATCAGCTCTGCATAGGTTTCTTTAGGCGCGACAGCGCCGCAGGGATTAGAAGGATAGGAGACCAGCATATATTTTGTACGGTAAAGCGTTTCTTCCGGAACAGCAGAAAGATCCGGCAGAAAAGCATTTTCTTTCAATAGCGGATAATACGCTATAGTTCCGCCCCCTAAATAGGCACCGGCTTCAAATACGGGATACCCCGGGTCGGGAAGCAATACAATATCGCCGCTGTTGCACAGTGCAAGGCCCAGATGCCCGATCCCATCCTGAGAACCGTTTACCGAGGTCACCTCCTGTTTTTCAACGGCAACGCCGTATCGTCTTTGATAATAAGCTGTTACAGCGTCCAGAAGGGGTTCACTGTCGATCAAAGAATATTTAAAATTTTCCGGATTTTTCGCCGCTTCCGATACGGCTTCCCGTACGTGGGGCGGCGGAGGAAAATCAGGTGTACCTACATAAAGGTTATAGACTTTTTTATTTTTTGCCAAAAGCTCATTGCGCTTGATCGTCAGCTGCGCGAAGATACCGGTTTCAAAATGATTTAATCGGTTTGAAAATTCATAATTCATATGCGTATCCTGTAAATCCAATTATAATAAAAACAGTATAGCACGGAACTGCCGCGGAGTCAAATCCTGCAAAACAGAATTGTTAAGTGTATTCTGAAAATTTGATTGACACGGCAAGAAGAATCGTGTATAAATTATTTAATATTTATACTGAGAATCTGGCATAGTAAAGGAGATTTTTTATGAAAAATATAAGCCAAATAGCCGTTTGGGCAGATGATAAAAAGTATTTGCTGAACGATAAGCAGGAGGTGGATTGCGGCGCGTTCCTTTTAAAAGCGGAACGGGCGGAGGTTTCCTGCGGAACGGAATATACGCTGCGGATTCAGGCACGTCAGGCAGTGCCGCTGAACAGGATTGATCTTGTGTTTTCTTTTTCGGAATCCTTTTGCCGTGAAAAACTATTATTTTTTAATAACGGCTTCTGTACCAACGATTTTGCTTTTATTACTGAGATCGGCTCGGATGCGGTTGTTTCAAGAGATCTGCTTCTGTACCAAAATGAAAGAGGGCAAAATTTTAACTTGGCCGTTACGACGGCGGAGCGTTTTTTAACCCGCTTTATCAGCACCGGAGAGGGAACCGTTCTTCGGTATTATATGGAAGATAAGTTCTTGGTACCGGGGGAGGAATACAGGCTGGAGCAGTTTGTTGTGGACGAGCGTATGGAAGGCGGTGCATTTTTTGCAGCATATGCCTCTTTTATGGCGCAGAAGCATCATATCGTATTGCCGAAGAGTATAGACAGCGGCTGGTCATCCTGGTCATGCTATTACGGAAATGTGACCGAGGATAGGGTGTTGCTCCAAAGTGAAAATATGAAGCGAGAATTTTCGGCTTTAGGAGCAGATCTGATACAGATCGACGACGGCTGGCAGCGGGAATCCACCTTTAGTTCAGATTGGACGGCAAATGAAAACACCTTTGGCGGCGGTATACAGAAACTCAGTCAAAAATTAAACAGTACGGGTCAGCGTTTAGGGCTTTGGCTCGCGCCTACGCTTATGGTCAATACCAGCAGCTTTTTTAAACAGCACTATGATTATAATATCTTTTACGGCGATACAATCAAACGGGCGTTCGGCGGGAATCAAGTTCTTGCCAGTGAAGGTGACGGCTCAGTGTATCCGCTGGATCTGGAAAAGACAGAGGTACTGAAACATATTGCACATGCCTTTGAAAATGCCGTTGAAAACTTTAATTGCCGGTATTTCAAAATCGATTTTCTGGTACGATCTCTCATTCGTGCCAATACGGAAGAAGACGTGGTAACCTATGCCAAGGATTACTGCGTTGCAGTATATAAAAACGCTGTTCGGCAGATTCGCCGAACAGTGGGTCAAGACGTATACCTTTTAGCTTGCGGTGCGCCGATCACTGAAGCGGTAGGTGTTTTTGATTCTATTCGGGCTTCCCAGGATATTACCTGGTGTAAGGGAAACCTTGAACACCCCGGATATTGGCAGTTGATTGTAAAGAATGCGCAGAATATCTTTTTGCGCAGCTATTATCACAATAAAGTGTTCATCAATGATCCTGACGCTCTTTTGGTCAGAGATTATTTAGGCGAGGAGGATGATGATTTTTGCACAACCTTAGATGAAGCACGGGTTTGGGCTACGGTTGTTGCAATGAGCGGCGGTCCGGTTTTGATCAATGAAGAAATCGAGCGGCTCAGCGATGAGCGGAAAGAGCTTATTCGGCAGGTTCTGCCGCCGATTGGTGTGGGATTGGTTCCGGAGAATTTTTTTGAATATCCGTTGTGCAGCAGGGTACAGGTGACCTGCGGCGATGCACGCATTGCTGCGGCATTTAATTGGACAGAGGAAACGATAGATCAAAATTTGTGTTTGGAAGAACCGGTTTTTGTTTTTGATTGCTGGAGCAAGAGCTTTTTAGGCCGATTTGAGAAGGAAATACCGCTCAACGCAATGGCGCCCCACAGCGTGCGCGCGCTGTACTTGAAAAAGGCTTCAAAGGTTCCTCAGTTTTTGTGTGATGATGCTAACTTTTATATGGGGATGAAAACAGTAAAAGCTGTATGGGAGGGAACAGATCTTTGCCTGGAAAATGCAAGAGGAAACGTTTATGTATATTGCCCGGAAAGCTGGACATGCGAGCATGGCGAATCTGTTGCCGTTTTGGAAGAAGGTCAGGTATTCAAACTGCCGGCAGCGGCATGTGTATCTTTTAAAAGAGGATAGGCCCAAAAGTAAAGGGAAACAGGCCTTTTGAGCATTTTCTGCTGTTGTATGGGGGTGCTGTGTACGGGAAAGAGCAAGCTGTTTTCGGATCTTTCCGCAGCGGTTTTTAGACCGTCAACGGAAAATACGGAATAAAAAATAAGACAGACTTTTGTATCAATAGGGTGTTTTTCTATAATATGATAGAATGAATATGTATGCATATATTTAGAGATTAAGGGATTTATGAAAAAAGCTTTTCTTTACGCATTGCCCAAAACACTGCCGGTTATGGCGGGCTATATTGTTTTGGGAATTGGCTTTGGCGTTCTTTTAAAAAATGCCGGCTACGGAGTGGGATGGGCGCTTTTGATGAGCAGTATTGTATATGCCGGTTCTATGCAGTATGTGGCGGTAGATCTGCTTAGTGCGGGGGTTTCTTTTGTTTATACGGCATTGATGACGCTTACGGTGAATGCTCGTCATTTATTTTACAGTATTTCAATGCTGGATAAATACAAGGGAACCGGAATGGCAAAGCCGTTTTTAATCTTTGGTTTGACGGATGAAACCTATTCTCTGCTTTGTACACAGGAGCTTCCTGAGGGGATATCTAAAAAATGGGTATATCTGTTTATTTCTTTGCTGAATCATTTTTACTGGATAACCGGCAGTTGTCTTGGTTCGATTCTGGGCGGGTTGGTTCCTCAGCAGTATATGCGAGGCATTGATTTTTCGATGACTGCGCTGTTTGTGGTTATTTTTATAGAGCAGTGGCTCACGGCGAAAAACCATACGGTATCTCTCATCGGTGTTGCCGTATCGGTCGTCTGCCTGTTGATTTTTGGGGCCGATCGTTTTATGATTCCTTCTATGGCACTGATTGCTTTGATTCTCTTGGTATTTCGTAAAGTGCTTTGCAAAAGGGGGGAATAAAAATGAACGATGGGTATATCCTTTGTTCAGTGCTGATTATGGCGGCGCTCACTGCTCTGACACGCTTTTTCCCTTTTTTGGTTTTTTCCCGCAAGGTGCCTTCTTGGGCGGAATATTTGGGTAAGGTGCTGCCCTTTGCTGTGATCGGTATGCTGGTGGTATATTGTTTCAGGAGCATTTCGGTAACGGGATATCCATTTGGAATTCCGGAATTGATCGCAGTGGCGGCAGTCATAGTACTGCATGTGTGGAAACGCAGTACGCTGCTGAGTGTTTTTGCGGGGACGGCGCTTTATATGGTATTGCTACAGCTGGTATTTGTATAAAAGCAGAATTTGCGTTTTCGGCAACGCCAGATAAGGAAGTTTTTATGCAGGGCACGGTGTAGTGCAGTGCATTTTAGAGGTATTCGGGAGCCAATGCTCCGACTTTCCTTAAGTTTATTGATAATTAGAGAGCTTGATAAAAGGCAAATCGGCTCTTGCTTCGATTCAGGTAGAAACTGTCCGTACAGTTTTCCTGCTTGCTACGGTATAGGATTATTTATGCATATTATAAAAAGGGCTTATGATAAGAGAAATTAATCGTTCGGAAATACCGGAATGTGTTGTGTTGATACGAGAAAGCTTTCTGACTGTTGCAAATGAGTTCAATTTTACTCAAACAAACGCACCAGGGTTCACCGCTTTTTCCACAAGCAATGAAAGACTATATTGGCAATATGATAACGAAAACAGGAAAATGTTTGCTTTTTTTTTCGAAGGCAAAATCATCGGTTACTATTCATTGCTGTTTGGAGAAAACAACGAATGTGAATTGGATAATTTATGCGTAAGTCCTGTATATCGGCACCGTAAAATAGGTGAACAATTATTAAATCATTGTTTTACGTTTGCCAAAAGCCTAGATATATCGAAAATCAGAATTGGCATTGTTGAAGAAAATACACAATTAAGAAAATGGTATGAAGCTCATGGATTCATACATGTAAAAACCGAGAAATATGATTTTTTTCCATTCACTTGTGGATATATGGAGCAAAATATACAGCAGAACACGAAATGAGCATAATCCTATGCAAAGCAATACCCGTCGAAAAGAAAAATTCTTTTCGGCGGGTATTTTCCATTTTTCCTTATGTGGCGTTGGCATTCGACGCAGCACTTTTTTTGTAATTTATCCTGTTCTTTAGAGCATGGATCGTATTAAAAGGAAAGCCTTATGCGAAAAAACTTCTAAGGATCAAAAGAAATACGAAATAATTTTCTTTCATTTGGCGCAATATCTGAAAGTCTCCCTCTGATGAGGAATCCGAGAATGACAGAGTGGAGTATCAATAAGCTTTCTCTTGGGGCGGCAAACGGGATTTTTTCGGAGGGAAAGAAAGGAAACGGATTGATTTGGACTATGTTATTCTTTTTGAGCACGATATTTTGTTGGAGAAACACCGCAATGCTTTTTAAAGATCCGTGAAAAATAAAGCGGATCGTCAAACCCCAGCATATCGGAAATACCGGTGACGGAAAGATCCGTATCGGCCAGCAGATTTTTGGCAGCGGCTACTTTTAAAGAAAGATGGTAGGCGTGAGGAGAAACTCCATATTGTTTTTTAAACTCACGGCTGAAGTGCGAAACACTCATGTTGCAGCTTTCTGCTATTTGCCGGAGCGAAAGCTCATGAATGCGGCATTTTAACAGGAGATCAGCGGCTTTTTCAAGCCTTGTGACGGTGACATCGGTGCAGAGCATATAGGAAAGTAAGCACAGCAATATGCCGCAGGCATATTCTTCACGAGCCGCCGTCTGCATTTTTGCCCGGATCAGCCGATTAAAAAAGTCAATGGCCTCCGGCATGTTATCTACTTGGCGCATTCCGCTGGAAAGATGATGTTTTTTTATGATTGCTTCGATCTGCGTGCCGGAAAAATGCAGCCAATAATAGGAGGCCCCGGCGTTTTTATTAAAACGGTAGATCTGCGGGATTTTTGGTAAATATAAAACCATATTTCCGCTGCCGACGGAAATTTCAGTCCCGTTAAAGGTAAAATAGCCGGCTCCGGAAGTGATCAGCAGCAATTGATAATCACTTCTTCCCTGGGGACGGTTGATTTCGGTATCGATATTGATATCGGTATAGCAGCCGCAGTTATTAATTTCGATAGGCAGGTCAGACCGTTTATCGGAATTGGCGGTTTGTATCAACATGGTAGATTTCATGCGTTCATTACTCCTTTAATGCTTAGTATACGCGCTTCTGCAGTGTCCGTCAAGTCTGGCGGCTCTTTACGGAAAATTTAATAGTGCTTTTTTTCATTTCATGCTATAATACAACCATAATTTTGGGGTGATTTGCGTCAGGGGGTAAAAATGAAGAGTGATATTGAAATTGCACAGTCTGTAAAAATGCGGCGTATTGATGAGGTGGCTCGCGAAGCGGGAATCAGTGAAAAATATATAGAGCATTATGGAAAATATAAGGCAAAGATTGACCTTTCCTTATTAAAGGAACTGCCTGCTAAAAACGGAAAGCTGATATTGGTAACGGCGATCACGCCTACGCCGGCCGGCGAAGGAAAAACTACTACCAGTATTGGTTTGGCCGATGGCCTCCGGCGCATCGGCAAAAATGTAGCAGCGGCCCTTCGGGAACCTTCACTGGGGCCGGTTTTCGGTATTAAAGGCGGCGCAGCCGGCGGCGGTTATGCGCAGGTCGTTCCTATGGAAGATATCAACCTGCATTTTACGGGGGATTTTCATGCTATCGGTGCGGCGAATAATCTTCTTGCTGCAATGATAGACAATCATATTTATCAGGGAAATACGCTGAATATTGATCCTCGCAGGGTAACTTGGCGCCGCTGTGTAGATATGAACGACCGTCAGCTGCGGTTTGTGACCGACGGCCTGGGCGGCAGGGTAAACGGCGTACCGCGGGAGGATGGTTTTGATATTACCGTTGCTTCTGAAATTATGGCGGTATTTTGCCTTGCGGATTCTATTGCTGATTTAAAAGCACGCCTTTCGCGCATAATAATAGGGTATACGTATGAGGAAAAGCCTGTTACCGCGGGCGATCTGCATGCCGAAGGTGCCATGTGTGCGCTTTTAAAGGATGCCCTTAAACCGAATTTAGTGCAGACGCTTGAGGGAACTCCCGCTTTTGTGCACGGCGGTCCTTTTGCAAATATTGCCCATGGCTGTAATTCTGTTCTGGCAACCAAAATGGCTATGCACTTGGCGGATTATACTGTCACGGAGGCTGGCTTCGGTGCGGATTTGGGGGCAGAAAAGTTTTTGGATATCAAATGCCGCTATGCACAGCTTCGGCCTTCGGCTGTAGTGCTTGTGGCTACGGTGAGGGCACTGAAAATGCATGGAGGTTTGCCAAAGAGTGAATTGGGGCAGGAAAATTTAAAAGCTTTGGAAAAGGGCCTTCCGAATCTTTTGCGTCATGCTTCTAATATAAAAGATGTATACCGTCTGCCTCTTGTGGTAGCGGTAAATCAATTTCCTACCGATACCGAACAGGAGATTGAACTCATTATGAAGCAATGCCGCGCGCTTGGGGTAAAAGCGGTACGTTCCAGCGTTTGGGCTGAGGGCGGCCGGGGCGGAGAAGCATTGGCTCATGAGGTGGTTCGTCTTTGTGAGGAGAAAACTGAGTTTTCGTATTCCTATGCGTTGGAAGGAACCATTGAAGAAAAGATCGAAACCGTTGTTAAAAAAATTTATGGCGGCAGCGGCATTACGGTTTCACCTCAGGCAAAAAAGCAGATGGAGGCGCTTACAGCATTAGGGTACGATCATTTACCCGTATGTATTGCAAAAACTCAGTACAGCTTTTCCGATAATGCACTTTTGCTTGGCGCACCCGAAAATTTTACCGTGACTGTACGCAGTGTAAAGATTTCGGCCGGGGCGGGGTTCTTGGTGGTGCTTACTGGGGATATTATGACAATGCCGGGGCTGCCTAAAGTGCCCGCGGCAGAAAAAATCGATGTGGATGAAAACGGAAGAATCAGCGGCCTGTTTTAAGGAACGCCGCATGCGTACAGGGGCTTTTTGATCAAAATATTAAAATATGTGCATATAGGAATATGAATGCTGACATACGGGATTCTGCGTGCGGCTCATAAGCGAAAGCAGCGGGAATTCCCGCTGCTTTTATGGAGTTTATAAAATGATACGATTGCTGAAATATCTGAAATTTTATAAAAAGGAAAGTATTTTAGGTCCATTGCTTAAGCTTTTAGAAGCAACGCTGGAACTTTTGGTACCTTTGGTAATATCCGCGGTGATTGATTATGGCATCAATGGTACGGCAGGCAGCGGATATATTGTGCGTATGTGCCTTTTGCTGGTGCTTTTAGGTGCCGCAGGGCTCGGATTTTCGGTGGTTGCGCAGTATTTTGCAGCTAAAGCGGCAGTAGGCTTTACTGCAAAGGTACGGTTTGCGCTTTTTAAACATATTCAGGAATTTTCTTATTCGGAATTGGATGCGCTTGGGACATCGACGATGGTAACACGGCTGACCAGTGATATGAATCAGGTGCAAAATGGCCTGAACCTGACCTTGCGGCTGCTTCTGCGTTCTCCCTTTGTAGTGCTGGGGTCTATGGTTATGGCTTTTACGATCGATACCCGTTTAGCGCTGATTTTTGCCGTTGTGATTCCTGTTTTGGCAGCGGTAGTTTTTACGGTAATGTTTCTATGTGTTCCCATGTACCGTAAGGTGCAGCAGAAGCTTGACCGTGTGCTTTCGGCTACGCGGGAAACCCTTAATGGCGTTCGTGTGATTCGGGCATTCTGCAGAGAAGAAGAGGAGATAAAGCGTTTTCGCGAGCGTAGCGGAGCTCTTACCCGTGCGCAGATTTTTACCGGCAGAATTGCAGCAGTTTTAAATCCGCTTACGTACGTTATTATAAACCTGGCGGTTATCTTTCTTATTTGGAAGGGTGCCATTCGGGTGGAGGCCGGCCTTCTTACGCAGGGCGCGCTGATCGCTTTGTATAATTATACGGCACAGATTTTAACCGAGCTGATTAAGCTGGCCAATTTAATTATCAGCGTTACAAAGTCCGTGGCCTGCGGGAATCGAATTCAAGCCATATTGGAGATTGTGCCCTCTCAGAAAAGCGGAGCAGGTGATCCTGCCGATGAGCAGGCGCCTGCGGTGGAATTTGAAAATGTTTCTCTTTGCTACGGCGCCAATCGGGAACCGTCGATTGCCGGTATATCCTTTCAGGCCGCAAAAGGCGAGGTTATTGGTATTATTGGCGGCACAGGAGCGGGAAAAACCAGCATTGTACATTTAATTCCGCGGTTTTATGACGCAACCGAGGGGGTCGTTAAAGTTTTTGGTGCGGATGTAAAAAGCTATTCCTTTGATGCACTGCGGGAAAAAATCGGCGTTGTACCCCAGCACAGCCGATTGTTTCAGGGAACCATACGGGAAAATTTGCAGTGGGGAAATAAAGAAGCATCCGACGAAGAATTGCTGGCGGCAGCACAGATCGCACAGGCGCTGGAATTGATTCAGCAAAAGGGCGGTTTGGATAGTGCAGTGGAGCAAAATGGCCGGAATTTTTCCGGCGGCCAGCGGCAGCGATTGACGATAGCCCGGGCTTTGGTAAAAAAGCCAAAGATTTTGATCTTGGACGATAGCTCCTCTGCTTTGGATTATGCAACGGATGCGGCTCTGCGCCGGGCATTAAAGTCCTTACAGGGTGTTACGGTGTTTCTTGTTTCCCAGCGTACAGCGTCTATACGCCATGCGGATAAAATTCTGGTGTTGGAGGATGGAAGGATAGCCGCTTCCGGCACACATGAGAGCCTTTTGCGGGAGTCACCGCTTTACAGAGAAATTTATTCTTCTCAGGTAAAGGAGGCGAAAGAAGCATGAAACAGCGCGGAACGTTGAAAAAGATCCTTAAATATATTGGCAGATATCGTTTCTTGATGCTGCTATCGATTATTTTTGCCGCGATAACGGTGTTTTTAACTCTATATATTCCCATTCTTATCGGAAATGCGATCGATTACATTATAGATATCGGCCGGGTGGATTTGAAAGCCGTTTGGGAACTGCTGCTTCAGGCGGGCATTTTGGCCGGTGCCGCCGCATTGCTGCAGTGGTGCATGAATATGCTGAATAATCGCGTGACCTATGGTGTTGTGCGGGATATTCGGGCCGAGGCGTTTCAAAAAATCCAAATTCTTCCTTTAAACTATATGGATACGCA
>ERZ1673696.3054-NODE-3054-length-10747-cov-4.242050_pt1 | contig 10747 bp, 8 predicted proteins | sample MGYA00580226_ERZ1673696 | MGnify/ENA primary metagenome ERZ1673696 (study PRJEB41218, sample SAMN15661743) | gut metagenome | host: Homo sapiens | place: Canada: London | collected 2015-08-20/2019-03-30 | study: EMG produced TPA metagenomics assembly of... | reverse complement strand
TGCCGGGTTGGCTGTCGCTTCGGGCGCAGCTGCCATTACCTATGCATTCGAGAATATTACACGTGCCGGCGACCATATTGTAGCGGCAAAGACAATTTATGGAGGTAGCTATAATCTGCTGGCACATACCTTGTCGGTTTATGGGGTAACTGCCACTTTTGTTGATCCGGCTGACTTGTCTAATTTTGAAAAGGCTATCCGGGAAAATACGAAAGCAATCTTTATCGAAACCCTGGGCAATCCGAATTCAAATATTATATCTATAGAAGAGGTGGCAGCCATTGCCCATCGTCATAAGATTCCCCTGATTGTGGATAATACTTTCGGAACACCTTGTCTGATACGTCCGATCGAACATGGTGCGGATATTGTAGTGCATTCGGCAACAAAATTCATCGGTGGACACGGTTCGTCGCTAGGAGGTGTCATTGTCGATTCCGGCAAATTCGACTGGGTGGCTTCCGGAAAGTTCCCGCAACTGACAGAACCTGATCCGAGTTATCATGGGGTACGTTTTGTGGAGGTTGCCGGACCTGCGGCTTATGTGACCCGTGTCCGTGCTGTCTTGTTACGTGATACGGGGGCTTGCATCAGTCCGTTCAATGCATTTATTTTGTTACAGGGATTGGAAACTCTCTCATTGCGTGTGGAACGTCATGTTGAAAATGCTCTGAAAGTAGTTGACTTCCTGCAAAATCATCCGAAGGTGAAAAAGGTGAATCACCCGTCTTTGCCGGAGCATCCCGATCATGCGTTGTATAAACGTTACTTCCCGAAAGGCGCCGGTTCAATCTTTACTTTCGAGATAAAAGGAGGGCAGGAAGAAGCACATCGTTTTATCGACAGCCTGGAGATCTTTTCCCTGCTGGCAAATGTAGCCGATGTAAAATCTTTGGTTATTCATCCGGCCAGTACTACACATTCGCAGTTGAATGCAGAAGAACTGGCGGAACAGGAGATTTATCCGGTAACAGTGCGCCTTTCGATAGGAACGGAGCACATAGAAGATTTGCTTGTAGATCTGGAGCAGGCACTGGCTAAAATCTGAACAATCGGAATGAAAAGGGTGTTATAACTTCAAGTTATCAGCTATTCCATAATGTGATTGGTTCGATATCTTTTTAAAGCCTATCTTTGCGCCGTCAAAAACAAAGGATAACTAAATGATATTATAAGAAATGAACACAATTGAACAAGTGCTGACGAAGTACAACAAACCCCTTTTCATTCTCCTATTCGTTCTTTGTCTGATGCCTTTTATTTCTCCGGCTATAGCTCTGTTTCTGGGTCTTGCGCTGGGAATGACAGCCGGACAACCCTTCCCGAAATTCAGTAAGAAAACGTCTAAATATTTATTGCAGTTCTCTGTAGTAGGCTTGGGATTCGGTATGAATCTGCATGAATCGCTGAGAACCGGAAAAGAAGGGATGCTCTTTACGGTCGTATCGGTTGTTGCCGTGTTGGCTTTAGGTATGTATCTGGGGAAGAGATTGATGATGGACCGGAAAACGGCTTATCTGATCTCCGCCGGAACTGCGATTTGCGGAGGAAGTGCTATAGCTGCCGTTGCTCCGGTGGTAAAAGCCAACGACAATGAGATGTCGATGTCGCTTGGAACAATCTTTATTCTGAATGCGATCGCATTGTTTATTTTTCCGCCTATCGGACATTTGCTGGGAATGAGCCAGGAGCAGTTCGGTATGTGGGCGGCTATTGCCATACATGATACGAGTTCTGTCGTGGGAGCCGGTGCCGCTTACGGTGAGCAAGCGCTTGAAATAGCTACAATGGTCAAGTTGACACGTGCTTTATGGATTATCCCGGTAACGATTGCTACCATGTTTATTTTCAAGCAGAAAGGAGCAAAGATCAGCATACCCTGGTTTATTTTCTTCTTTATTCTGGCTATGGTTGCAAATACTTTCCTGACAATTCCTGAAACGATAACAGGTTCACTGGTTTGGCTGGCAAAGAAAGGTTTAACGGTTACCCTGTTTTTGATCGGTGCCGGATTATCCCGGAAAGTAATCAAACAGGTAGGCGTACGCCCGATGGTGCAAGGTGTTGTCCTTTGGATATTTATCGGGTTGATCAGTTTAGGAGTAATAATGTTGGTTTAAAATGAGCAAAATCTTGTTTAAAACGGGGGTAAAGTTCGTTTAAAACGAGATTTTGCCCGTTTTAAACAAGAATAACTGTACTTCTCCTTTTTATGGAATGTAATCAATCCTGAAAAATATGAAACCCATATCTCTTACTTCCCTCTTATTGAATTAATTTCCTATCTTTGCGGTTTCTAAGTGAATAATAAAGATGGCATCTAAGATTACAAAAGGCATTATAATTTCATTTTGGGTACTGTTCGTTGCAGCAGTGGGAACTGTGTTTCTGATATTTACAGCTATTGCAAATGGTTCAATCGGGTATGTCCCCCCCGTAGAACAGTTAGAAAATCCGATCGATAAATATGCATCCCAGGTTATTTCGGCAGATGGAAAGACGCTGGGTAGTTATGCGCATAGTAAAGATAACCGTATTTTTGTGAATTATCGGGACCTTTCGCCCGATTTGGTGAAGGCTTTGATTGCAACTGAAGATGTTCGTTTCACCGAACATAGTGGTATTGATGCTCAAAAGTGGTGGTGGCGGTAGTACTATCACTCAACAGCTGGCAAAACAGCTTTTCTCACCGAATGCAGATAATTTGATGGAACGTCTTTTCCAGAAGCCGATTGAATGGGTGATTGCTGTTCAGTTGGAACGTTATTATACAAAGGAAGAGATCATTAATATGTATCTGAATAAGTTTGACTTCCTGTATAATGCGGTAGGAATCCAGTCGGCTGCTCGGGTTTATTTCGGGACTACTCCGAAGAATCTGAAGATAGAGGAAGCTGCTACTTTGGTCGGTATGTGTAAGAACCCTTCTTATTTTAATCCGAAGCGTCAGAATGAACGTACACGCGGACGCCGTAATACGGTACTGGAACAAATGCAGAAAGCTGGTTATATCACTCGTGCCGAATGTGATTCGTTGAAGGCTTTGCCGCTGGTTCTTCATTTCACCCGTATGGACCATAAGGAAGGTCCGGCTCCTTACTTCCGTGAATATCTACGTCTTTTGATGACTCGCAAAAAACCAGATCGTAGTGAGTACAGAGGTTGGCAGAAACAGCAGTTTTATGAAGATTCTCTGGCTTGGGAAACCAATCCTCTCTATGGTTGGTGCAACAAGAATAAGAAAGCTGATGGCGAGTATTATAATCTTTATACCGACGGTCTGAAAATATATACGACGATCGACTCCCGTATGCAGCAGTATGCGGAAGAAGCTGTCCGTGAGCATTTCAGTAAAGATTTGCAGCCTGCTTTTGTTCAGGCTAACAGAAAGAAGAAACAGGCTCCTTTCTCTATCGACCTTCGTCCGGGTGAAGTGGATACGATTATGATGCGTGCCATGCATCAGACTGACCGTTACCGGGCTATGAAAAAGGCAGGGGAGAAGGAAGATGAGATACGCAAAGTGTTCAATACACCTGTCGATATGCGTGTATTCTCCTGGAACGGACCTGTCGATACGATCATGTCGCCGATGGACTCTATCCGTTACCATAAAAGCTTCCTGCGTACCGGCTTTATGTCGATGGATCCGCGTAATGGTTATGTGAAGTCTTATGTGGGTGGTATTGATTATAATGACTTTCAGTATGATATGGTGAATGGCGGACGCCGTCAGATCGGTTCTACTATCAATCCGTTCCTCTATTCTCTGGCGATGATTGAAGGTTTTAGTCCATGCGACGAAATGATGCATGTACAAAATACATATTTTGACGAGAATGGTATCCCCTGGACTCCGCGTAATGCCAGTGCCAAGCGGGTTGGTGAACGTGTTTCTATTCAATGGGGATTGCAAAATTCGGATAACTGGGTGACGGCATGGCTGATGAGCCAGATGTCTCCGTATACTTTCGTGCGTCTGCTTCATTCTTTTGGTTTGAAGAATCAGATGGATCCTGTAATTTCGATATGTCTCGGTACTCCTGACGTTTCGGTAGGCGAGATGGTAAGCGGTTATACTGTTTTTGCAAATAAAGGTATCCGTGCTGAACCGATCTATGTAACCCATATCGAGGATCCGTATGGAAATACGATTGCCTCCTTTAATTCACAGATGAGTGAAGTGCTGACGGAAGATGCTTCTTATAAGATGCTTCACATGTTGAAGAATGTGATCGATGGCGGAACAGGTAGCCGTGTCCGTTTCCGTTATGGAATCAAGGCTCCGATGGGCGGTAAGACCGGTACGACGCAAAATAACTCCGACGGTTGGTTCATGGCCTTTACACCTAGCCTGGTGTCGGGTTGCTGGGTTGGAGGTGAAGAACGTTCCATCCATTTCGACCGTTTGTCTGAAGGTCAGGGGGCCAGTATGGCGTTGCCGATCTATGGTTTATTCATGCAGAAAGTATATGCTGATAAGACGCTCGGCTATTCGGAAGAGGAAGATTTCGATATTCCGGAGCAATATGCAAATCCTTGTAAAACCATCACGGAGGAAGAACGCAAGCATATCCCGGCAGATACCGGAGGCATTGATAAAATGTTTGAATAGTAAACAAGATTGATTATATGAGACTCCCGCAAATCTGAATAATTTATTAGATTTGCGGGAGTTCATTTTTTAAGAAGATCTGAACTTATTTCAAAGGAAAGTGGTTTACAGATTATAAAGTGATATAACATGAATTTCAGACATAAATATGTATTGGCTATTGATCAGGGAACAACTACTTCCCGGGCCATCCTGTTTAATCGTCAGGGACAGGTCATCACACTCTCTCAGAAAACGTTCCAGCAATATTTTCCTAAGCCGGGTTGGGTAGAGCATGACCCGAACGAGATATGGTATACACAGTCGCTTGCGATCAATGAAGCGATGGCGAAAGCCGATGTGACGGATGACCATATTGCCTGTATCGGCATTGCCAATCAGCGTGAGACGACGATTGTGTGGGACCGTGATACGGGTTTTCCAGTTTACAATGCGATTGTGTGGCAGGACCGCCGCACAGCTGATTATTGTGAGGAGTTGAAAGCGGAAGGTTATTCCGATTTTATTCAGCAAAAGACCGGACTGGTCATCGATGCCTACTTCTCGGCAACTAAAGTAAAATGGATACTGGATCATGTAAAAGGTATCCGTGAACGGGCGGAACGGGGTGAACTTTGCTTTGGAACAGTCGATTCCTGGCTGATCTGGAAGCTGACACGGGGTACACAATTCATTACGGATATTACAAATGCCTCCCGGACCATGTTGTTCAATATAAATACCATGCAATGGGATCAGGAGTTGCTCGATCTGTTTACAATCCCGGCCTCCATGTTGCCGGAGGTGAAGAGCAGCAGCGAGGTTTATTGTGAGACTTCTACCCCGATATTTAAAGCCGGTATTCCTGTTTCGGGAATGGCGGGTGACCAGCAGGCGGCTCTGTTCGGACAGCTGTGTCTGGAAGAAGGTATGATGAAGACGACCTATGGTACGGGCTGTTTTATGATCGTAAATACCGGGGACAAACCGGTGCTTTCACAAAACAACCTGCTGACGACCATTGCCTGGAAGCTGGGTGATAAAGTAACTTATGCATTGGAAGGCAGTGTGTTTGTCGGTGGTGCGGCTATCCAGTGGCTCCGTGACGGTATCGGGTTGATACCGGATGCTCCGGTCACGGAACAGATGGCGAAGTCGGTTCCGGACAATGGCGGTGTCTATTTCGTACCTGCGTTGACCGGTTTGGGAGCTCCTTATTGGGACCAGTATGCACGGGGAGCTATTATTGGCATTACCCGCGGTACGACAGCTGCGCATCTGACACGTGCTGCGTTGGAAGGTATTTGTTACCAGGTATATGATGTACTGATCGCGATGGAGAATGATATTCACGCCAAGCCGAAGGAGATTCGGGTGGATGGCGGTGCGATTGCTAATAATTTCCTGATGCAGTTTCAGGCGGATATCAGCCGCTGTCCGGTAGTCCGTCCCAGTATAATTGAGACAACTGCTTTAGGAGCTGCTTATCTGGCCGGGTTGGCAGTGAACTACTGGAAAGATATGGATGAGTTGAAAGAGCAGTGGTCGCTGGATACCATCTTCACTGCCAAGATGAAACCGGAAACAGCTTTGGCTTTACTTTCCGATTGGCATAAGGCGGTCGGACGGACAATGAACTGGGCGATGGATAGCGAAATATAAAGAGTATGCCTGGATACCCGGAATTGCACCGCTTGCAGGCTTTGCGCTGGCAACGATGCTTTATTATATTCTGAAATAGAGCATTTAAACGTTTTTATCTAATCTAAAAAGTGGTATATTCGTGGTATTATTCTGGAGAGAAAGAATAGCCAGAATCAATTTAAGCCTATTGAAATGAGTAGAATAACCACTTTACTTTTAGTATTTTGTTTGATATTGTCCGGATGCGGAAACCATAAATCTCGAAATAATCAGGTTACATTGGAACCGGATTCATTATCCGGACCTTACAGCCATGCGCAAGAGTTGTTTGACAAAGCCCGTGAACTGCAAAAAGGGGAGGATTATCCCGCTGCCATATCGGTTTATCAGCAATTAATATCCCTGGAACCAACGGATGATGACATAAAATCTGTCGCCACCCTAATGGATGAAGGATTCCTGCAATTGGTCTATTGCTATATCTTTGGCGGGCAACGGAAAGACGGGGCAGACTATTTCAGCCATATATATAAAGAAAACAAACTATGGTTTGTACGGAATTATCCCCGTAGTGTGGAAATCAGTACAGCTTATTCCCTCTATGAAGCTACGCGCCTGGAAGAAGCCGTTGCTCTGATAGACCGTGCCTTGTCGCGGCAAGAGGAAGGCAGGGAGAATGAGCAACTTTACGTGGACAATGGCATTGCATCCGTCATTTATAACCAGGCTGGCGAAATACGCAAGGCGATTGCCTGTGGCGAACGGAGCCTTGAGATTATAAAAACACTGGAAGACCAGTCGAAGATCGTGTTTGTGCTGGGTAACTTGATTTTTCAGTATCAGCAGGTGGGAGAATTTGAACAGGCCCTTGCAGCTTATGATGCTCTGCTGGCTTCCGGTGAAGGGGAAAAGAACCCGTATGGATTGTGTGCTGCCGAGACAAATGTTGTCCAGCTCTACGATGAATGGGGTTTGGAAGAGGAAGTAATGCTCCATCTTAATAAAGCCCGTGAAGCTGCCGACCGGAGCGGTGTTCCTGATGCCTTTCTCCGGGTAGATAATTTATCCGTTTATTATGCTCTTCAATGTAAAGAATATGAAAAGGCTGCCGTTTTGCTGGACAGTATGCAGGTTCGTATGCCGGACCGTTCACAAAATTCGTTCTATCATGAATTTTATGATAATTACACCTGTATCCTGGCTGTAAGCGAGACGAAAGGGCAGGGCGGAATGGCTATTGCTTCGGCTCGCCAATTAATCGGGCAGTTGAAAGATAGGCCGTTGAATAACTTGTCGGTCCTGACATACCGCCTGTTGGGGGATGTGTTGGCAGAGGTAGGGGAGACGGCCTTATCCATAGAAGCGTATCAGGCCTGTTGTGACTATATAGAGAAGAACCAATTGGTGAATCAGCAGCGTCTGGTCTATTATGCGTTGGGAAAACTGTATGCAGAAACAATGCGCCCAGCCGAATCGTCCCGCTATCTGCTGATGGCTCATCAGGCTAACCAACAGTTTACCGAACGCCGGAATGCCGGATTAATTTCGCAATTCCGGGTTAAATATGAAACAAGGGAAAAGGAGCAGGATAACCGGTTGTTGCGTTCCGAGTTGCAGTTGCAGAAACGTACCCTGCAATATTATATCCTGATTGGCATCTTATCCTTTTTATTGGGCGTTGCTTTTTTGCTTTGGCTGAGTATGCGTCATAAGAAATCTCTCCGGCTGATTGAGGAAAAGGAAGGTCAGCTCCGGCAGATGCTGACCGAGCGGCAGAACCTGAACCGTAAAAACGAAGAACTACGTATGCAGATTGAAACGGCAGATGCCCAGCATACAATGCAGGAGGTGATAAACAGTCTTTCTCCCCGTTTGCTGACTGCGGAAGAGGAGCAGGAGTTCCGTCGCCAGTTCTGCCTTCTCTATCCGTCGTTCCTGTCGGGGGTGCGGAAGGCTTGTTCGGCTGTGACTCGTAATGATGAGTTGCTGGCTATGCTGATTCGTCTGAATCTTTCGTCGGAAGAAATAGCTTTTGCCCTCGGAAATAACCGGGCAAGTGTGAATACCTCCCGCTTCCGTTTGCGGAAAAAGTTGGAGCTGGACAAAGACGTATCGTTGGAAGATTACATGAGTCGATTTTAAATGATTTGTAAATCAATAGATAGAAGTCTGTTATAGTAATTGTCTATTGAATTGTCTATTGCCGTTTTTAGGAAATGGCACCGGTATTGCATAGTTTCGCTTTCGTTGTAAGGCTTTTGATTGAAGTTATCATATAATATGAATTAAAATTAGCTAACATGAAAACGATTACATTATCAAGATTGAACAGACCATTTTTATTAAGGCGATTATTAACTATTACCTGTACTATCCTTTCTGTACTAATCCTGTTTGCGGCTTGCAGCGATGATGACGAGCCGTGTCCGGCACAGCATCCGCAGGTGGCAGTTTGTTTGAAAAGCCAGACAAACAGTTGGCGTACAGCCCTGGGTTATTATGCCACAAATCAGTTAGAATCGAAAGGACTGAGTTATACGACTTATGTAGCCAAAGACAAAGCACAGCAGGCGAACCAGATTCGTATGGCAGTGGAATCAGGCTGTCAGATACTGGTGGTCGCTCCCGAAGGTATTGCCAAGGATGCACTTGATGTCGCTTTCTCGGTAGGGATTCCGGTCATTATGTTTGAAGACGGAGTGACTGATGGCTATACCGCGTTGGTACAGGGGGACAATGCGGCTGCCGGTAAAAATGCCGCAGAGTATGTCGCCTCGAAAGGAGCCGGTCATGCAGTGGCTTTTAAGATTACACAAGACCCAGCGTCGAGTGATGCCCGTGTAGATGCTTTTACAGAGGAACTGAAATCCAAATCACCTTCAACGCAGGTGACTACACAGACTCTTTCATTATATACCAGCGCTGACGGCAAGGAAGCCGCAGCCCGTATCCTGGCCGATGATCCGTCGGTGGATGCTTTTTATGCCCAGGATGACGAGGTGGCATCGGGTGTAATCGAGGCCATCAATGAATCCGGCCGCAATGATATCAAGGTCGTTGTCGGTTGTGGCGGGTCGCAGGCTTTCTTCTCATTGATACTTTCGACAACGGTCACGGATGTTGCGACTACGCTTTATTCGCCGTCCATGATTACCAAATGCATAGACTTGGCTGATGATGTGCTGAAAGGCAAAACGATTGAGGAAAAACAGATTGTAATGCCGGCGACAGTCGTAAACAAGGATAATGTCCGGGAATATCAGGATAGCAACTCTCCTTATTGAGTTGCTTAGGTTTCCGGTTCGGGCGCAGGATTAGCAGATTCTTTCTGTTAATTCTGCGCTTGAGTAACAGGGTTTCTCTATAAATCCTTATATTTGCCCATCATCAATAAAAAGACAATCGATATGACGACAAAGCCTTATAGCACAGACGAAATTCCACAGTCTCAGCCCGTCTCCGAACCTGCTGTTTCTTATGGTCTGCCACAGGATACCGCCAGCCTGAAGCTGGCAGCAATCAATGAATTGATGAATATCTTCGACCCGGAGCGCCTTTCGCAGGCGGTTGATTATTTGCGGTCGCTGGGAAGGGAAGAGGTTGGAGAATATCCTTATTACCCATCTTCCTCCAATGAATTAAGACAGGAGTTGGCAGAAGCAGAAGATGATTTTGCCAACGGGCGGGTGTATTCAACTGATGAGTTACGTAAAGAAATGCGTATATGGTAACACATTTAGACTGGTCAGCCAAAGCCCGACGAAATCTGAATCAGATATTTGTATATTATAAAAAGAAAAGTGGTCAGGCAGCAGTGCGCTTATTCAATAAGATTTTAGATGAAGCAGAAACATTACTGATCTTCCCCGAGGCTGGAAAAATAGAACCTTTGGGGGAAGATATGCAGATATGTTACCGTTCTTTAGTTATAGAAAAACATTTTAAACTTATCTATTATAGTAAGAATGATGCAATAAGAATCGTTGCTATTTGGGATTGCAGACGAAATCCGTCTAACTTCAAGCAATTTGTAGGAAAATAGATTAATCAAATCAATCCCCATATAACCTTTATCACCTCCGGAATAGAAGCCTCTACTTCCGGAGTCAGTTCCATATTGACCTCGTTCAGGTTGGCGGCGGAGACGACAATCAGATGTACTTCCGGCAGGTCGCCGGTCAGAATCATTGTTTCAATCATGTCGCGGAGACCTATTTCGTGGGCACTCATCAACGGAGGATAATCGCTGGCGTATTTCGGACAGATGAGACGGACGGTGCCCGGAGGATTGCTGTCGAGGGTGGCGTCTACCATGATGATATGGTCGTAACCAGTGAGCCAGCTGATAAGATGCAAACCTCCCGTCCCGCCATCCATCAGGGTGACGTGGGCGGGAAGCGTTTCTTTCTCCAGGGCGCGGATGACGTGTATACCGACCCCTTCATCTTTCAGCAACAAGTTGCCGACACCTAATATAAGAGTTTTCTTTTCCATTATTTGCTTTTCTTT
>ERZ1673696.3046-NODE-3046-length-10779-cov-7.355651_pt1 | contig 10779 bp, 8 predicted proteins | sample MGYA00580226_ERZ1673696 | MGnify/ENA primary metagenome ERZ1673696 (study PRJEB41218, sample SAMN15661743) | gut metagenome | host: Homo sapiens | place: Canada: London | collected 2015-08-20/2019-03-30 | study: EMG produced TPA metagenomics assembly of... | reverse complement strand
CAATGTCATTAAGTTTGCGCGCAAAACGCTCAATCACTTATGATGGTGATTGAGCGTTTTTATTTCAGCGCAGGGGGACATATAAAAACAATATTTTTCGCAAAAAACACTTGACAAATCAATTGCTCATGGAGGGAGCATATCACAAACCGGGGCGGTGTTTTTAATCTTCCGCGTCCAGCTTTCGCAAGGCTTTGCGGAATTGGACTGTAAACAGGATGGCGGTGCAGGTCACGGCGATGGCGTCCGCCACCGGCTCGGCGGTGTAAACCGCCATGGTCTGATCCGCCAGCAGCCGGGGCATCAGGTAGATCAAGGGCAGCAGCAGGACGAACTTCCGCAGCACTGCCACAATGATGGAGCAGCCGGCGGCGCCAATGGAAACGAAGGTCATCTGACAGGCGATCTGGATACCAAAGAGGAACAGCGCCCCGCAATAGATCCGCAGGGCGGGCACCGTAAAGGCCACCAGCGCCGCGTTAGGGGTGAAAATCCGGGCAAACGCGCCGGGGCACAGCTGGATCACCGCCCACAGCGCCACGGAATAGCACAGACACACCTTCAGCAGCAGCCGGAAGGTCTGCCGCACCCGCTGGGTATTCCGTGCGCCGTAATTATAGCTGGTGATGGGCTGGGCGCCCTGGGCGATGCCCTGCAAGGGCAGCATGGCAAACTGCATGACGCTGGAGAGGATGGTCATGGCGCCAACGGCGATGTCATCGCCGTATTTCAGCAGCGAGGAATTGAAGCACACGGAGATGACGCTCTCGCTGGCCTGCATGATGAAGGTGGCCGTCCCCAGTGCTACGCAGGGCAAAATCAGGGCAGGGCGGAAACGGACGTTTTCCTTTTTCAGCCGCAGCAGGGTTTTGGGGCCGGTGAGGAACCGCAGCACCCAGATACAGGACAGACCTTGGGAGAGAATGGTGGCCAGCGCCGCGCCCCGGACGCCCATGTGCAGTCCGTAAATAAAAATGGGGTCCAGAACGATGTTGGCCACCGCGCCGATGAGCACCGTCCGCATTCCGATCTTGGCAAAGCCCTGTGCGGTGATAAAGGCGTTCAGGCCCAGGGTCAGCTGCACGAACACGGTGCCCACAGCGTAGATCTGCATATAGCTGGCGGCGTAGCCGATGGTGTTCTCGCTGGCGCCGAAGGCCAACAGCAGATCCCGGCTCCACAGCAGCAATACCGCCGTCAGCAGAGCGGAGACCGCTAATTGCAGGGCGAAGCAGCCGCCCAGAATTTTCTCAGCGGTATCATGATCCTGCTTGCCCATGTAGATGGAGGCACGGGGCGCACCGCCGGAGGCCACCAGCGCCGCGAAGGCGGAGACAATTAAAATCAGCGGCAGGCATACGCCCACGCCGGTGAGGGCCAGATCGCCGTCACCGGGAATGTGGCCGATGTAGATGCGGTCCACAATGTTGTAGAGCATATTTACAAGCTGGGCGATGACCGTGGGGATGGCCAGCTGCCGCAGAAGCTTGCCGATCGGTTCCGTGCCTAAAAAGGTTTTATCCTGATTCATTTTGCGTCTCCTTTTGTCGTTTTCCGGCTGCCGCTCAGTCGGTCCATATTTTCTCCGAATACCGCAAAGCAGCGGAAGCAGGTCTCCAGTTCCTCCTCGGTCAGTCCCTCCGTCAGCTGCCGCGAAAAGGTCTCCTGTACAGCGCGGCCCCGCCGGATCACCGGCCCGGCCTTTTCCGTACACACCAACCGGCATTTCCGCCGGTCTCCCGGCACCGGCTGGCGCTCCAGATATCCCTCCCCCGCCAGCTTTTCCACATGGAAAGAGACGATGGCGGGCTTCAGATGGCGGTAGGTACAGATGTCCCGGGCGGTATCCATGCCGGGATTGTTGGCCAAAAACAGGAGAATGTCTACGGCGGGCTGGGCCATATCCAGTTCCTCCGTCAAGGGGCGCATGGCCGCAGTGTAGGCCTCCTCAAAGCGCTTGGAATAGGTATAAAACCGCACGGCAGGCAGCATGGGACCGCCTCCTTTCGAATAGTACAATTTTGAACAATTTGATATTATAATACTTTTCCATGGATTGTCAAGCCCCTGCGGAATAGAGATATGCCGGTTTTCTGATAGATGAACATATGGCAGAAAATCATGCAGACAGGCGTACTTGTCGAACCGTTTCGCCGCAAACGCGCAAAAAAGAACGGCCCCTTTGGGGCCGTTGAGACTGTCGATAAAGTAGTAAATTCTCCGCGACGGTAAGGTAGGGCAGCCGTTAGCGGCTTTGCCGCTTTACGGATGCTGCATACCCCTTGCGGGTGAAGGGTGTGCGCGGGAAACCCAAGAAGGGGAAACAGGCGAAGTGCCGCCGGTGGCGGATAAAACGAGCCTGTTTCGAGGAAGGCCCCCGATTTTCGGGCGCAAAGCGCACGGAAACCGGCTGGGCCGACGGTGTATTCCTGCTCCATGCGGGGAGAAAAGACTTTTTCGACACGCTGAACGGCTCCTTTGGGGCCGTTCTGAAAAGTGCTTATGCCTCGGTCTGGGTGGGGTCGATCTCCGTGGGGCTGGGGATGGGATGTTCCTTGTGAGCAACCATGGCCTGGATCAGCTCCACCGTGCCGCCAAGACCCAGTGCGCTGCTGTTCAGGCAGAAATCGTATGCGTCCACCGCGCCCCACTTCTTGGAGGCGTAGTATTCGCAGTAGGATGCCCGGCGCTTGTCGGTTTTCTGGATCAGGCTCTTGGCCTCCTCCGGCGTCACCTTCTGGCGCTTGGCCACGCGGGCGATCCGGTCCTCCAGCGGGGCACTGATAAACAGGCTCAGCAGATTGGGATTCTCTGCCAGGGCATAATCGGCGCTGCGGCCGATGATAACGCAGGGGCCTTCCTCCGCGATGTGGCGGATGGTCTTGAAAATCGCCAGATGCACCTGCTGCTCCAGAGATTCACCGGTAGCGCCGGAAAAGCCAAGAGGGTAAGCATCCATGGCGATGGCGTATAGCAGGCTCTTGGGCCGCTCGTCAAAATTTTCAAAGATCTTCTGGCACAGGCCACTCTTCTTCGCAGCCTCCTGCAGCAGCTCCTTATCATAGAAGGGAATACCCAACTCTTTCGCGACCCGGATACCGACCTCCTTGCCGCCGCTGCCGAATTGCCGTCCGATGGTAATGATGGTTTTCATAGAGATTCCTCCTTGTTCTTTGCCTCTGCGGGATCGCATCTCTGTCAAAGGACATGCACGTAACCGTTGTGCTATATTTTACCACGGTTTCCAATCTGCGTCAAACGAAAATCCGCCCGAAAAAGGTCCGCCCGTATGGGCGGACCTTTAATGATTCTATCAGCGCTTTATCACGCCTCCGGTTCCGTAGGCATGGGCAGCCCCAGACGGCGGTACATGGTCTTTTTCACCGCCCGGAGGATGTTCTCATAGCCGGTGCAGCGGCACAGGTGCCCGGAGAGGAGCTTGCGCAGCTCCGCGTCCGTGTAGAGCTTGCCGCTCTCCAAAATCTCCACCGCCGTCATGATAAAGCCGGGGGTGCAGAAGCCGCACTGGACGGCAGTCTCCTCGATAAACGCCTGCTGAATGTCGCTCAGCTCACCGTTGGGCCCCATCAGGCTCTCCAGCGTGCGGATGCGCTTGCCCTCTGCCCAGACAGCCAGATAGATGCAGGAGTTGAAGCACTCGCCGTCAATGATGACGTTGCACGCGCCGCACTCCCCCACCTCGCAGCCCTTTTTCACGCTGGTCATGTGGTAGTCATTCCGAAGCATATCGGTCAGGCTGGCCCGGACGTCCACCATCCGTTCCACATCCTTGCCATTCAGGTTGAAATGGACCAACTGATACTGTGCCATTACAGCTCACCTCCCGCCAGCTTCACCGATTCGATAAATGCCCGCTTGGCGCTCTCCACTGCGATGTGCAGCCGGAAATCCTTAGCGGCCCGCCAGGAATCCCGGGGGTTGATGTCCGCCGTCACCGCCTGAGCAAACCGCTCCGCCAGTTCCGGACTCACGGGCTGGCCCTTTGCCATCGCTTCCGCCGTGGCTGCCCGCAGGGGCACCGGTCCCGCCACGCCGAAGGCCACTCTGGCCCGCTCCACCGTCTTTTTATCTGCCGACAGCCGCACGTTCACGGACGTACCCAGAGTAGCAATGTCCATGGCGTTGCGCATGGCGTACTTGATATAGTGGCCGAAGCAGTTTTCATAGCTTTCCTTAGGGATCAGCACGGCGGTCTGGATCTCGCCGTCCTCCGCCCGGATGTCCACCTTGCCCGCCTTGATGTAGAAATCATGGATGGGCAGGCGGCGGACGCCGTTTTTGCCCGTCAGCTCAATGACGGCGTCCCACGCGTGGAGAGTGGAGGCGGAATCGGCGGAGGTAACGCCGTTGCAGGTGTTGCCGCCAATGGTGCCGACGTTGCGGATCTGGGGGCCGCCCACCTGATCCACAGCCTCGCCCAGCACGTTGATGTACTTCTGAATGAGGGGATCCCTGGTAATATGGGAAAAGCTGGTGAGAGAGCCGATCCGCAGCGTGCCGTCCGGCTCCATGGAAACGCCCCGGAGGGCGTCGATGCCGTAAATGGAGATCAGCTCCGCGCCGGCCCGCTTGCCCTCCCGCATCTGCACCAGTACATCGCTGCCGCCGGCGATGATCTGGGCCTCCGGGTGCTCCAACCGGAGCGCCACGGCCTCCTCCACACTGGCGGCCTGATACAGGGCTTTCATATCATACATGGTCAGTCACCCTCCTTCTCGTCATGGATCAGCCCGGCCTCCTTGAATGCGCGGTACAGCACATGGGGGGTGATGGGCGTGGTGTCGATGGAAACGCCGGTGGCGTTGTAAATAGCGCTGCGGATGGCCGGCGCCGGGGAACAGGCCGGGGGCTCGCCCAGAGCCTTCGTTCCAAAGGGAGAGGTCGGCTCCGCGTTCTCCACAAACAGGGCCTCCAGATCCGGATGGTCCATCACGGTGGACAGCTTGTAGTCCAGCAGGTTGTTGTTCAGGGGCTTGCCGGTCTTTTCGTCGAACAGCAGCTGTTCGGAAAGGCCGTAGCCGATGCCCATGGACATACCGCCATGGACCTGTGCCTCCGCCAAGGCGGGGTTGATGAGGCTGCCGCAGTCATGGACATTGACGATCCGCTTCAGCGTTACCTTGCACATGGGAATGTCTACCTCCACCTCCGCGAAGGTGCAGCCGAAGGAATAGGCGTTAGAGCGGATGGTGGCGGTGCTCTCCGCCGTGATATGCTCGGAGTGGACCGGGTTATACTGGGCGGTCATGGCCAGATGGGACAGATCCATCTCCACCGCGCCGCTGTCCTTGCGGACTACATTGCCCTCCACGATGTCCAGCTCCTCCGCAGAACAGCCCAGCATCTCGGCGGCATAGGCCAGTATTTTCTGCCGCAGGAGCCGCCCGGTCTGGTCGATGGCGAAGCCCTCCATGTAGGTCTGGCGGCTGGCGTAAGCGCCTAAGCCGGTGGGGGTGATGTCCGTATCCTGACAGGACACCACATGAACGTCCTTGTAGCTCTTGAGGCCCACGGCCTTTGCGGTCATCTGGGCGTAAGCGGTGTCCGCGCCCTGACCGATCTCCGTCTCGCCACACTGCATGGTAACGGTGCCGTCCAGATTCAGCTGCATCCGGTTGGAGGCCGTCTCCAGTGAGATGGGATACACGCCGGTGTTGTACCAGAAGGACGCCGCGCCGATGCCCCGGCGGACAGAGCCGGTGTCCTTGGCGAATTCCGCCTTGCGGCGGTCATAGTCCATGGCGTCACGGCCCTTTTCCAGGCAGGCCCGGAAAGAGTCGAAATAGTTGGTATTGCCGGAGAAGGCGTCGTGATAATCCTTGGGCATGATGAACTTCATGCGGTATTCCAGCGGGTCCATGCCCACGGCGGCGGCACATTCGTCGATGTTGGCCTCGTCAGCAAAGCTGGCCTGAGGCATACCGTAGCCCCGCATGGCGCCCGCCGCGGGCCGGTTGGTAAACACGGTCCAGCCGTCACATTCCATGTGGTCGCAGGGGTAGATCTGGGCGAAGGAACCCAAAGCCTTGGCGCAGATGGAGTGACCGTGGGAGGCATAGGCTCCCTGATTGGAGAAGCACTCCACCTTCCGGGCGACCAGCTGGCCGTCCTTCCGGAGCCAGGAGACGATATGGAACCGCATGGCATGACGGACGCGGTTGGAGACGAAGGTCTCCTCCCGGGAGCAGTCGATCCGGACACAGCGGCCGTTGACCTGCGTGGAGCACCAGGCGCAAAGGGGCTCATACAGCGCGTCCTGCTTGTTGCCGAAGCCGCCGCCGATATAGGGCTTGATGATCTCAATATCCGCCCACGGGCGGCCCAAGGCCTGCCCCACGATCCGGCGGATGATATGGGGGATCTGAGTGGAGCTGACCACCACTACCCGGCCGTTTTCCTCGTAGGCGTAGCAGCCGTGGTTCTCGATGTGGCAGTGCTGGACCGTGGGGGTCTCATACCAGCCCTCCACTTTAATCAGACCCGGCTCCTGAATGGCGGCGGCATAGTCGCCCTTGCGGATGTCCGTGTGCTTGAGGATATTTCCGGGATAATTCTCGTGGATCTGCGGTGCGTCCGGCTCCATGGCCTTCTGAACGTCCAGCACGAAGGGCAGTTCCTCGTACTCCACCTTCAGCGCCCGGACACCCTGCATGGCCGCCACCTCGTTCTCCGCGATGACCACAGCCACATCGTCGCCGTAGTAGCGGACATGGCGGTTCAGCAAGTGGCGGTCCGCCACATCCTGATGACCGGGGTCCATGGACCAGGGGTGGCCCGCCGTGGGAAAGGGAATATCCGGTACGTCAAAACAGGTCAGCACCTTCACCACGCCGTCGATGGCCTCCGCCGCCGACGTATCCACGGACTTTACAAAGCCGTGGGCGATCTCCGCGTGCTTGATCCGGATGTACAGAGCACCGGCAGGCATCCGGTCCTCGTAGTATTTTGTGCGGCCGGTCACCTTATCAAAGGCATCCACACGGGCCACGCTTTTTCCTACTGTTATGCTCATGGAGCATCCCTCCTTCTATCGCTCATATTGACTGACAGGGTCTGAATTGGGTATACTGAGAGAGATCTGGAATTTTCCTATGAGGTGATCGCTATGAAAATCGGATGTGTCGTGCTGGCGGCGGGTAACGCCCGCCGGTTCGGTTCTAATAAGCTGCAGGTGCAGGTGGATGGGGAATCCCTCATCCGCCGGGCACTGGAGACCGTTCCCAGCGGTCTTGTGACCGTGGTGGTAAGTCAATACCCGGAGATTCTGTCCTTGGCCGGTGAATACGGCTTTGAGGCCGTTTTGAACGATCAGCCGGATCTGGGGCTGAGCCGCAGCGTCCGTCTGGGGCTGGAACGGCTCACAGACTGCGACGGAGTGCTGTTCCTCGTGGCCGATCAGCCGTGGCTGAAGCGGGACAGCGCCGAAGCGCTGGCCGCGCTCTGGGCTCAGAACCCAGCGAAGATCGCCGCCATGGCCCACGGCGGCGTCCGGGGCAATCCCTGCCTCTTTCCCGCCCGGTTCTACCCGGAGCTTCTGGCCCTCAATGGGGACCGGGGCGGCAGCGCCGTCATCCGCAACCACGAGGCCGACCTCATTTTGTTAGAGACAGACGCTCTGGAGCTGACGGACATTGACACCCCGGAGGCTTTGAAGCAAGCCGGAAGCGCCGGTTAATGCGTGAAGTATATGTGCCTTGACAGCGGTTCGCCGCTGTCATTTTTTTGCATAAGGGGTGTTTTTCAGGGGAAGTTCGGTACGCAGCTCGCCGTCATAGCGGCGGTATGCCTCCGCAATGGCGGGGGCCGTGGGGATGGAGGTGATCTCACCGATACCGATGGCCCCGCCGCCTACGTTCAATCCCGGTTTTTCCACGATAATGGGCTTGATCTCCGGGATCTGGTTGGCCCGGAATAGGCCCAGTGTGCCGAATTTTACCGTGGGGCGGCAGTTTTCGTCAATGGGATACCGCTCCGTCAGGGCGTAGCCCATGCTCATCACCACGCCGCCCTCGATCTGTCCCTCCACGGAGAGGGGGTTCACGGCCTTGCCGACATCGTGGGCCGCTACCATCCGTTTGATGCGTCCGGTGTCCTTATCCAGCACGCAGAGCTGGGTGGCATAGCCGTAGGCGATGTGGCTCACCGGGTTGGGCACATCTGCGCCCAGTGGGTCGGTCTTACCCAGATATTCGCCGTAGAACTCCTGTCCCTCAAGGTCTGCCAAGCTATGTTCCTCTAAGGCCTTTTTCAAGTCCTGACAGGCCCGGATGCAGGCCTCGCCGGTGAATAGCGTCTGGCGGGAGCCGGAGGTAGTGCCGGAATCCGGCGCGATCCAGGTGTTGGAACGCTCGTAGACCACGTTTTCCCTTGGGATGCCGGTCTCGCCGCAGACGGTCTGGGTCAGCACCGTGCCCAAGCCCTGACCGATACAGGAGGCACCAGCGAAAATGTGGAGTTTTCCATCCCGTACTGTCAGCCGCGTCCGGCCGGTGTCGGGGATGCCCACGCCCACACCCGCGTTCTTCATGGCGCAGGCCAGACCCACGGGGTCGCCGTTCTTCACAGCCTCGTCATAATAGGGCTTCACCGCCTCCAGCGTTTCCACCAGTCCCGTGGAGCCGTCCACGATCTGACCGTTGGGCAGGACGCCGCCGGGTCGGATGGCATTGCGGTAGCGGATCTCCCAAGGGGAAATACCCACCTTGTCCGCCATTTCGTTCAGCAGCGTTTCAATGCAGAAGCAGGTCTGGGTCACGCCAAAGCCCCGGAAGGCTCCCGCCGGGGGATTGTTCGTATAGTAGGCCCAGCCGTCGATCTCGTAGGCCTCGTACTGATAGGGTCCCGCGCCGTGGGTGCAGGCCCGCTCCAGCACCGGCCCGCCCAGAGAGGCGTAGGCTCCGGTGTCGGCGATGCACTCCGCCGCCACGCCCTGAATGATGCCGTTTTCATCGCAGCCCAGAGAGAATTCCATCTCCATGGGGTGACGCTTGGGATGGATCAGCAAACTTTCCGCCCGGGTGAGCTTCACCTTTACCGGGCGCTTTGTGAGATAGGCGATCAGCGCGGCGTGGTGCTGGACCGTTACGTCCTCCTTGCCGCCGAAGCCGCCGCCCACCAGACAGTTGCGGACCTTCACCTGCTCCGCAGGCAGGCCCAGCATTCCCATGATCTCGTGCTGGGTATCGTATGCACCCTGATCCGTGGAGAGCACCAGAACGCCATCCCCATCGGGACAGGCCACGGCGCACTCCGGTTCCAGAAAGGCGTGTTCCGTCCAGGGGGTCGAGAACCGCCGGGTGATGAGATACTTGGATTTGGCCAGCGCCTCCGCCGGGTTTCCCCGCTGGATGTGCTTATGGGCCAGCAGATTGCCCTCCCGGTGCACCAGCGGCGCGTCCGGCAGGATGGCCTCCTGCGGGTTATGGACGGCAGGCAGCTCCTCGTAGTCCACCTTCACCAACGCCTTGGCCTGAGCCAGAGCCTCCGGTGTTTTCGCCGCCACCAGGCAAATGGCATCGCCCAGATAATGGGTGATATCGCCTACGGCGATCATGGTGTCCCAGTCCTTTTTCAGGTGGCCCACCTTGTTGCTGCCGGGGATGTCCGCCGCCGTCAGGACGCAGACCACGCCGGGCAGGGCCTTGGCCTCCTCCGTATGGATGGCCAGCACCCGTGCACGGGGGTACTGGCTGCGGACGGCGCTGCCGTAGAGCATCCCGTCCAGATATACGTCATCAGGGTACTGGCCGGTGCCGGTGACCTTTTCCTCCACGTCTACCCGGTGGACCCGGCTGCCCACCTTCCAGTCCGCCGTCTCCTCCGGCAGCGTTCCCTCCCGGAAGCACTTGGCCGCCAGTAGGATGCCGTCGATGATCTTCACATAGCCGGTGCAGCGGCAGATGTTGTTGCGGATGGCAAAGGCCGCCTCCTCCCGGCTGGGATCCGGGTTCGTGTCCAGCAGCGCCTTGGCGGAGATCACCATGCCAGGGATGCAGAAGCCGCACTGAACGGCCCCCGCCTCGCCGAAGGCCCATGTATAGACCTTCTTCTCCCAGTCGGACAAGCCCTCCACCGTCAGGATGGTTTTTCCCTCCAGCTTATCCGTCTGCGGAACACAGGCCTTGGTGGGCTTGCCGTCGATCAGCACCGTGCAGGTGCCGCAGGCGCCCTCGCTGCATCCGTCCTTCACCGAGGTCAGGCGCAGCTCGTCTCGCAGAAACCGCAGCAGCTTTTGATTTTTCTCAGCGGTTACCGTTTTGCCGTTTACCGTAAAAACAGCCATGTCGGGTCCCCCCTTCAAAAGGTCAACCTTTTATTTCTTGAACTTATTATATAATAGGCTGTCTGTTTTCGCAACGGTTCTTTCTATCATTCGTTATCCTTTCCGTAAGATAGCGAGCCGAGGAAGTGCGGCAGCCTCTGTCACCCGCCGGAAACTCCTATGAGCCGCTCCCCCGATTGCCATCCCTTCAGGCTCCGATTTTCCCCCTCTGAGTGGGCGAAAAAAGTTTTTTGAAAAAAATAAAAAAAGTGTTGACAAAGAGGGGGTGCCCTGATATACTAGCTATTGTTCCGAGCGAACGAAACAAGTTCAAAACGAACTGACCTGGGGGATTAGCTCAGCTGGGAGAGCGCTTGACTGGCAGTCAAGAGGTCAGCGGTTCGATCCCGCTATTCTCCACCAAGGAAAACCTTGAAACCATAATGGTTTCGAGGTTTTTTCTTATATATGGCAAATTGCACAAAGTCGCTTTTGTG
>ERZ1673696.3039-NODE-3039-length-10804-cov-3.631501_pt1 | contig 10804 bp, 9 predicted proteins | sample MGYA00580226_ERZ1673696 | MGnify/ENA primary metagenome ERZ1673696 (study PRJEB41218, sample SAMN15661743) | gut metagenome | host: Homo sapiens | place: Canada: London | collected 2015-08-20/2019-03-30 | study: EMG produced TPA metagenomics assembly of... | reverse complement strand
CAGAATGGGACATATTATGGTGAGATTATAACACAGAGTAATGTGACTATTATATATATTAAGAAACGTAACAGTGAATTTGACAGCAGGATTAATAATGTAATCGAGAATCTCATTCCTGGTAATTCACAGATGATATGGAATAATTATCTTTCGGCTTCAACAGACAGAACATTTACAGTTGATGGAAGAATGGTAAGGATTGTAGTTGCTACAGGTGGCGGACACTCTCAAATTGTAATATACAATTAAGTAAAAATATGTTATATTTAAACATATGCAGGTTAAACTTGTTTAATGAGGTGAATGAATTGCTTAATGAGAATAAAATCAAAATGATGACCAAGATGGCAATATATGAGAAGAATGAAGGGAAAAGCATGTTGAAAACTGCCAAGTATTTTAAGGGTGATTACATCGCTTTTGGAGTATTAAAGACAGTGATTGCCACTACATTTGCAGGAGTGATTCTTCTGGCGATGTATTTCTTGTGTAACGCAGAAGGAATGATAAGGGATATCAATAACCTGGATTATATAGGACTTGCCAAGAAGTTTGCATTGTATTATGTGCTTATGCTTATCGTATTCTGTGTAATTGCCGGGTTTGTATATTATTTCAGATATGAGAATACCAGAAAAGGTATTAAAAGGTATTTTTCAAGGCTTAATAAGCTGGAAAGATTCTATACAGGGCAGAAGAAGAAATAATTATTTGGAGGCATAGATGGCATTTTTATTGGAATTAAAGGAAAGTTTTAAGAAATTTTACAACAGATATAATACATATGTGGTACCAGCATCAAAGTTTATTATTGCATTGATATGTTTTATTATGATTAATACAAGTATTGGTTACATGGATAAGTTGAAGAATCCGGTGTTTGCACTGTTACTTTCTGTTATATGTGCATTTCTTCCGGGTGGTTTTACACTGATAGTTCTTTCAGCGTTTATTCTTATACAGTTGTATGTAATTGCTCCGGAATTTGCATTACTGGTATTGTGTGTAATGCTTCTGATGTATCTTCTGTATTTCAGATTTGCACCTAAAACAGCTTATATACTTATTATTACTGCTATGTTCTGCTGGATGAAGATACCATTTGTGCTTCCGGTAGCGATTGGTCTGTGTTCGTCAGTTGCGGCAGTTATACCAGTGAGTTTTGGTGTTATTATGTACTACATAATAAGAACTGCAAGTGATTATGAGGCTGCTATTTCTGATGATTCTTTGTCAGAAAGTATGAAACAGATATCTTATCTTATAGAAAGCATTTTAAAGAACAGACAGATGATGGTGCTTATTATAGCAGCTGCAGTTACTATTATTGTTGTATATATTATCCGAAGACAGAAAATCGATCATTCATGGAAAATAGCTATTATTGTGGGAAGTATAACACAGTTCCTTATTCTGGTTGTAGGACAGATAGCTTTGAAATCAGATTTTAATATTGTTCTTATAATTATAGGAACTATACTGGGGGTTGCAGCTGCATATATCTGCAATATTGTTTTCTTTGCACTTGATTATAAGAGAACAGAGTATGTACAGTATGAGGATGATGAATATTATTATTATGTAAAGGCTGTACCAAAGATTAATGTTGCAAATGCTGATGTAAGAATTAAGCATATTAATGCTAAAAAGACTAAGAAGACAGATGATATCAGACAGATGAGAACCGGTGATACAGCTAAAGATAATGGATATGCAGTATCTAACGAAGAAGATGATGATATTTTATTCTATGATGATGATAAGTAATCATCAGAATATATTTTGCTAGTTTTATTTAGAAGATTATAAGAAGAACGGAGGCGATAATACAGTGAATAATTTCATAAGGGATTATCTTGTTAAATTATATATTCCGCGTATAACATGGACCGATATTATTGAGATTGTGATTATTGCTTTTGTTATATATAATGTCATGGTATGGATTAAGAATACCAAGGCATGGGTATTGCTTAAGGGAATTATTATTGTTGTTATATTCGCACTGATTGCGTATATTCTGAATCTTAAGACTATTCTGTGGATTGCAGGAAAGACAATCAGTGTTGGTATTATTGCACTTGTTATTATATTCCAGCCGGAGTTAAGAAGAGCATTAGAGCAGCTTGGACGAAAGAAGATTCTGTTTGGACTTTTCAGGTTTAATGACGGAAGAGAAAAGGGTGAAAGGTTTAGCAGTAAGACTGCAGAAGAGATAGTAAGGGCATGCTTTGATATGGGGGCTGCTTATACAGGTGCACTTATAGTTATTGAACAGGATATGGTTCTTGAAGAATATGAGAAAACAGGAATTACGGTTGATGGCCTGGTTACAAGCCAGCTGCTTATCAATATATTTGAGCATAATACGCCGCTTCACGATGGAGCTGTTATTATAAGGGGAGACAGGGTTGTTGCTGCAACATGTTATCTGCCTCTTTCAGATAATAATAATCTTAATAAGGCTCTTGGCACAAGGCACAGAGCAGGTGTTGGTATCAGTGAAGTGACAGACAGTATGACTATTATAGTATCTGAAGAAACCGGTAAGGTTTCGGTGGCTGTTGGTGGAGAACTTATTCATGATATTGATGCGGATTCTCTTAGAAACAAGCTGGAATATCTTCGCAGGAGAACTATTGATGTGAAGTCGTTCAAGATATGGAGAGGAAGGCTAAAGCATGAAGGAAAAGATGTTTAAGAACCTGAGCCTTAAGATTCTGTCGGCTATATTTGCGGTTGTTTTGTGGACGGTTATAGTTAATGTATATGATCCAACCACGAGTTATACATTCAGTAATGTGTCGGTACAGCTTATTAATACAGAGAGTCTGACTGATAAGAATTACAGTTATGAAATTGTAGAGGGTGGCAAGATATCAGTATATGTAAGTGGACCGAAGAGTATTGTTACTAATATCAAAGCAAGTGATATTGTTGCAACTGCGGATCTTAGCAAGATAAGCGCATTTGCTGATTATGTTGATATTCATGTATCAGTTGTTAAAGATGGACAGGTTCTTAATAATGTTGAAGCTACACCTAAAACATCTGCTGTAAGATTAAGCATAGAAAACAGAGATACTAAGACTGTAAATGTTGTTTCAGAGATTACCGGTTCAGCGGCAGATGGCTATGCAGTGGTAAGAAGAGTGCTTAATCCAACATCTGTTAAGGTTACAGGACCTTCGTCTGTTATCGATAATATAGACCATGCAGGGATATCTTTTGATGTGACAGGAGCGACTGCAGATGTGACGGGAACAGCAGATATTCATTTGTATGATTCTGATAATAATGAAATTAATGATTCTTCTGTTGAACTTACACAGACAAGTGTGGGCTATACTGCACAGGTTGTAAGGACTAAGACTGTAAGTATAGAAGTTAAGACGTCAGGAAAACCGGCAGACGGATACAGAGTTTCAGGAGTGACGCTTAATCGTGATAGTGTTGTTGTATATGGTGATACCAATATGCTTAACAGTCTTGATAAGATTGTTATTCCTGCAAGTAATATTAATGTTGATGGTTTAACTGAAAATAAAGTGTATAAGTTTGGTCTTTCGGATTACATAGATAAATCTCTTACAATTCTTGATAATGCAAGAATTGAGGTTACAGTAAGAATCGAGAGTACAGGTAATAAGACAATAACACTTAATACATCAGATATTAAGGTTAGTGGACTTGAAACCGGAATGAGCTACAGCTTTGAGGATAGAACATTTTCAATAGATGTCGAGGGTTCAGAGACTGCAATTGCTGCATTAGACGCATCTGCCATAACGATGACTGCAGATTTGTCTACATATACTACGTCAGGAATACAAAGCATTACATTGTCGGTTAAACTTCCGGATGGAGTTACATTAAAGAGAGCAGCATCCGTTAATGTGTTGTTTAAGGATAATACCCAGGAAACAGAAACTACTCAGTCGACTCAGGAAACAACATCAGTGACGACTAGAAATTGAGAGGTGATTCATATGGTAAGTGAGAAGATACTAGTTGGGAGTGCATTAGGAATACATCTTCGTCCTGCAGGAGCAATGTGTGATACAGCTGTTAAATTTGATTCACACATTACATTCACATTTAAGAATAAGGTTGTTAATGCAAAGAGTGTTATATCTATTCTTGCATCAGGCGTTGGTTGTGGAGATGAGATAACTCTCATAGCAGAAGGTCCGGACGAAGAAGAAGCATTGAAAGCAGTTTCTGAGAGCTTTAGAAAAGCTTTACAGGACTAATATAAATCAAGAAAAGAGGTAAAGGGTATGGGTTATATGGAAACTTACAAAGCATGGTGTGAGAATGAATATTTTGATGAAGACACACGTGCAGAACTCAAATCAATTGCAGGAGATGAGAAAGAGATTGAGGACAGATTCTATAAGGATCTTGAGTTTGGAACAGGCGGACTTAGAGGTGTCATAGGCAATGGTACTAACAGAATGAATGTATACATTGTAAGAAAGGCAACACAAGGGTTAGCTAATTTTATTATCAAGGAAGGAACACAGGATAAGGGTGTTGCTATTTCTCATGATAATAGAAGAATGTCAAGAGAATTTGCGCAGGAAGCAGCTCTTTGTCTTGCGGCTAATGGCATTAAGGTATACATATTCCCTTCATTAAGACCAACACCAGAACTTTCATTTGCAGTAAGAGAACTTCACTGTACAGCAGGTATTATGGTTACGGCAAGCCACAATCCTCCAGAATACAATGGATATAAGGTATACTGGGATGACGGATGCCAGATAACAGCACCTAAGGATACACAGATTATCAATGAAGTTAAGGCTGTTACTGATTTTAATGATGTTAAGACTATTGATGAAGAAGAGGCTAGAGTAAGAGGCCTGTATAACATTATTGGATATGATATGGATGATGCATTTATTGCAGCATTAAAGAAGCAGAGCCTTAACGGAGATATCATTAAGCAGGTTGCTGATGATATTAAGATTGTATACTCTCCATTCAATGGTACAGGTAATGTTCCTGTAAGAAGAATTTTAAGAGAGTTAGGTTTCAAGAATGTATATGTTGTTCCAGAACAGGAAAAACCAGATCCTAACTTTACAACACTCGAGTACCCTAATCCTGAAGACCCTAAGGCATTCACATATGCATTAAGACTTGCTAAGGAAGTTGATGCAGATATTATTCTTGCAACTGACCCTGATGCGGACAGACTTGGCATATATTCTAAGGACACTAAATCAGGTGAGTACAAGTCATTCACAGGTAATATGTCTGGTATGCTTATTGCAGAATACCTTCTTTCACAGAGAAAGGAGAAGGGACTTCTTCATGAGAATGGTGCATTTGTAAAGACTATCGTATCTACTAACTTAGCTGATCTTATCGCTAAGGAATATAACTTAAAGCTTATTGAAGTTCTTACAGGATTTAAGTATATTGGTGAGCAGATTAAGTTCTTTGAGCAGAATAATACATACGAATATGAATTCGGTTTTGAAGAGAGTTACGGCTGCTTGGTTGGAACTCATGCAAGAGACAAGGATGCCATCGTAGCTGTTATGGCATTATGTGAAGCAGCAGCTTACTATAAGTCTAAAGGCATTACTTTATGGGATCAGATGATTAATATCTTTGATAAGTACGGCTACTTCAAGGAAGGACAGAAGGCTGTAACTATGAAGGGTGCAGAAGGTGCTGTCCAAATTGCTAAGATGATGGATGATTTAAGAAATAATCCACCTAAGAAGTTCGGAGCATGGAATGTTGTTGAGTTCAGAGATTATAAGAAGGATGAGTGTACAGTTATTGCTACAGGCGAGAAGAAGCCTACAGGACTTCCTGAATCTAACGTACTTTATTTTGAACTTAATGACCATGCATGGTGCTGTGCAAGACCTTCAGGAACAGAGCCTAAGATTAAGTTCTATATGGGTGTTAAGGGAACAGGTCTTGAGGATGCTGATAAGAAGTTAGAAGAACTTACTGATGCAGTTTCTGAAATTGTTGGTTTATAATCAGTTCAAATTTAATTAACAACTAAAACACAATATGAACACATTTCGTTGTTATATTACATGTATTGACAGTGAGATGTGTTCATTTGTTATGTATGGAATCTTCATTGTCATAATACAATGTTAAAAGGAGAGAATGATTATGTATAACGACAATAATGAGAATGATTCACAGTACCGTTACAGTGGCAGTGATATACCATATAACAATACTAATAATAGCAGTACAGCCAATAATAACACAGCATTTTCAAGTGCACCTTATGAAGCTAAGAAGCACAAGAAACACAAAGGCGGATTTGCAAAGAAAGCAGCATGCTTTGTTCTTTCAGCAGTACTTTTTGGCGCAATAGCCGGTTCGGTTATGTTTGGTGTTAATTATGCAGGCGGAAAGATTGCTGGCAGTAATAAGTCTGATGCTACAGGTGTTAATATACCAACAGTAAGTAATAATATTTCTAATGTTGCTAAGACAGATTCTTCGCTTACAGAAGATACTAATCTTTCAGCATTAGGTAAGATGGATGTAGAGGCGGTTGCTACAGCAGCCCTTCCTGCAATGGTTCAGCTCAATGGTACAACAACAGTTAAAAATTCAAGTTATTTTGGATATGGACAGAGCTATGAAGCAACATCAAGTGGTACGGGTATTATTGTAGGCAAGAGTGATACTGAATTACTTATTGTAACTAATGCACATGTTGTTGATAATATTGATAATCTTAAATGTGTATTCTCTGATGGCACAAGTGCAAGCTGTTCTGTTAAGGGTTCTAAGTCAGATCAGGATATTGCGGTAGCCGCAGTATCATTAAGTGATATTTCATCTGATACAGCGTCTAATATTGCAATTGCAGAACTTGAAGATTCATCAGATATTAAAGTTGGACAGCAGGTTGTTGCCATTGGTAATGCATTAGGTGAAGGCCAGTCAGTTACAACTGGTATAATTAGTGCAAAGGACCGTTCAATTACAGTCAACAATGTAACATTTACAGGACTTCTTATGACAGATGCAGCGATTAACTCTGGTAACAGTGGTGGAGCTCTTCTTAATTCAGAAGGAAAGGTTATCGCTATTAACTTTGCAAAAACAAGCAGTGATGGTGTAGAAGGTATGGCTTATTCAATTCCTGTCTCTAATGTTAAGGATATTATCGATTCATTAATGACTAAGCAGACAAGAAACAAGGTTTCATCAGATAAGGCAGCATACCTTGAAATTGCAGCAGTAGATATTACAAGTAATTATGCATCATATTATGGATATCCTGTAGGTATTCTTATAAGAACTGTAGCTGATGATTCAGCAGCAGACAAGGCAGGATTAGAGACATATGACATAATTGTCGGATTTGATGACCAGACAGTTACTACTATGTCAGGACTTACTAACATGCTTCAGTATTATGAGGCAGGTGAAAAAGTAACTATAGATTATTATCATATGGAAGGAAGCGAGTATGTTCTTAAGAGCACGGAGGTAACGCTTGGTTCTAAGAAGGCATCTTAAGGATATATTCCAAGTATATATTTATGGATAATACCAATGAGAATATGACAGAAGATAAGGATATTAATAAGAATAACAATGGGAATTCCGATGATTATGAGAAGATATGTTTTGTGTGCAGAAGACCAGAATCAAGAGCTGGTAAGATGATTGTTATGCCTAACAATATATACATCTGTCAGGATTGTATGCAAAGAACATTCGATTCAATTAACAGCAGCGGAATTAATTATGAAGATATGATGAAGATGTCAAACATGCCTGGAATGGGCATGTTTGGAAATTTTGGCGCTATGGATTCAGACCCGGTTCCAGAAAAGCAGAAGCTTAAGAAAAAGAAAGAGAATAAGAAGGAGTTACCAGCGCTTGACGTTTCTAAGCTGCCTGCACCACATGAGATTAAGAGAAAGTTAGATGAGTATGTTATAGGTCAGGACTATGCTAAGAAGGTAATGTCGGTGGCTGTATATAATCATTATAAAAGAGTTTCAGCAGATGCTAAGATTCTGGGTGACGTTGAGATTGAGAAGTCTAATATGCTTATGATTGGACCTACAGGAAGTGGTAAGACATATCTTGTTAAGACGCTTGCAAGGATATTACAGGTGCCACTTGCTATTACAGATGCAACAACACTTACAGAGGCAGGATATATCGGAGATGATATAGAGTCAGTTGTTTCTAAGCTTTTACTGGCAGCAGACAATGATGTAGAGAAAGCTGAACATGGAATTATATTTATTGATGAGATAGACAAGATTGCCAAGAAGAAAGAGACCAGAAGCAGAGATGTAAGTGGTGAGTCTGTACAGCAGGGAATGTTAAAGCTGTTAGAAGGCAGTGAGATTGAAGTTCCTGTTGGTGCGACAAGTAAGAATGCAATGGTTCCACAGGTAACTGTTAACACGAAGGATATTCTGTTTATATGTGGTGGTGCATTTCCGGATCTTGAGGATATTATCAAGACAAGGCTTAATAAGTCATCCTCAATGGGATTTAATGCTGACCTTAAAGATAAATATGATGATGAGAAGAACATCATGTCTTATGTGACGGTTGATGATCTTAGAGAATACGGAATGATTCCAGAATTTTTAGGAAGACTGCCTATCATATATTCACTTGACAGACTGGATGAGGATATGCTTGTCAATATTCTGAAAGAGCCTAAGAATGCAATTCTTAAGCAGTATCAGAAGCTGTTAGAGCTTGATGAGGTGAAGCTTGAGTTTACAGATGATGCATTAAGAAGCATAGCAAGAAAGGCAATGGAAAAAGATACAGGTGCAAGAGCACTCCGTTCTATTATTGAGGATTTTATGCTTGATATAATGTATGAGATACCGAAAGACAGCAATATAGGTTCAGTTACAATTACAGAAGATGTTGTTGAAAAGAAAGGTGCTCCGGTAATAACTATGAGAGCATAATAGTTATAGCAGAATAATACAATACATTTCTGAATACATATAGCATGTACAGTGATTGCTTTATGTTAAGGAGATGTTATGGCATGTGATTTTGATATAACCAAAGAGAATATATATGATTACATAATAGAAGATACCCCAGGGGCTGATGAAGCTATTAAGGCATTGTCAGGGATATGTTCGCAGAGAGCTGATTCGCAATGGATTATAGCTCATGGAGAACTGCCTGATAACCGCCAGCTTAATATAAGCTCTCTGGGGTATTTTACTATTCCAAAGTTATATGGACTCATGGAAGGCGATGCGGATATAAGTGCACTTGATGAAATAGGTGCTTTACGTGTACTTGGACAGGATAATCTGCAGGCAGACGGGAGTAATGTTCTCATAGGGTATGTGGATACCGGAATAGATTATCTTAATGATGTTTTCAAGGACAGACTTGGAAATACAAGAATTCAGGCTATATGGGATCAGACAGATAGAACAGAGACTGATGTTGCAAATACATATGCACATTTTGGCAGAGTATATGAAAAGGATGAAATAGACAGGGCAATAGAGGCTGACAATAACGGAGAAAATCCATATTCTTATGTTGCACAAAGAGACACGTCAGGACATGGAACGCTGATGGCTTCAATATCAGCAGGTTCATATACAGACGGATATGTTGGCGTTGCACCAGGAGCAGAGCTTTTAGTGGTTAAATTAAAACAAAGTAAACAGTATCTGAGAGATTTTTTTCTGATAAAGGATGACGTTCCAGCTTTTGAGGAAAGTGATATTATGTTGGCTTTAAGATTTCTTGAAGATTACGCTATACGACTTGGAAAACCATTGATAATAATATTTGGTCTGGGAAGTGCTAATGGTTCAAGAACAGGCGCATCTCCTCTGGCAGAAATGATGGAGAATCTTACTAAAAAACCCAATATATCAGTTATAACATGTATGGGCAATGAAGCTAATAATAAATGTCATTATAAAGGGACAGTAATGTCAGCCCTGGTACCTGATGTTATGGAAATTAATGTTGATGGAACAGGAAAGGGTTTTACGATGGAAATATGGGCGGATAGTCTTGATATATTATCCGTGTCGATTGAATCACCGTCAGGGGAATATGTTCCAAGAATACCTGCAAGAATGGGTGCAAGTATGGAGTATACATTTCTTTATGAGGGAAGTACGGTTACGGTAGATTATCAGATAACTGAAAATGTTGCTGGAATGGAGGTTATATTCGTAAGACTTAAGACACCAGTTGAGGGTACATGGAAATTCTATATATATAGTCTCACTAATATAAAAGGAAGTTATAATGCATGGCTTCCATTAAAGCAGTTTTCCGGACAGGATATATATTTTTTAAAATCCGACCCGGATACAACACTTACAGTTCCAGCGGCAGCTGATGGTGTTATAAGTGTAGGAGCATATAATCATTATACAGGGGCTGCTTATTATGAAAGTGGGCGTGGATATAGCGCTGACGGAAGGATTAAACCTGATTTTGTTGCACCGGGTGCGGGGGTATATGGAATTGCTCCATCTGGAGGCGTTAAGGTTACTGGAACAAGCTATGCAGCGGCTTATGCCGGGGGCTGTGTTGCACTTTTATATTCATATCAGGTAAATGTAAAGAATAGTCAGATGATTAATCATAACGATATTAAAGCACAGCTTATAAGAGGTGCAGTACGCTCAGAATATATGGTATATCCTAACCCTGTAGCTGGTTATGGAAAACTGAATATATATACAACATTTAACATGATGAGAATATCTTAGGTTGAAATCACTGGTGTTATATGCTAAATTGTTCATACATGACGAAAAGAGGAGAT
>ERZ1673696.3006-NODE-3006-length-10899-cov-5.366101_pt1 | contig 10899 bp, 9 predicted proteins | sample MGYA00580226_ERZ1673696 | MGnify/ENA primary metagenome ERZ1673696 (study PRJEB41218, sample SAMN15661743) | gut metagenome | host: Homo sapiens | place: Canada: London | collected 2015-08-20/2019-03-30 | study: EMG produced TPA metagenomics assembly of... | reverse complement strand
TGGACGGAAGCAGGATTCTGCGGGAGAATCGGAGCGAAGGAACGCTGACCTATTATTACGGCGTGGAGGGCCTTATGGGCTTCCGGTATAATGGATCGGATTATTACTACCGGAAAAATCTGCAGGGAGATATCATAGGAATCCTCAGCGCGGCAGGCACGGAACTGGTGAACTACAGTTATGACGCATGGGGAAATATCCTGTGGACGGAAGACGAATCGGGAATCAACCTGTCGTCCTTGAACCCGTACCGCTACAGAGGGTATTACTATGATACGGAAACAGGGCTGTATTACCTGAACAGCCGGTACTATGACCCGAGAACAGGGCGTTTCATTAATGCGGATGAAATAGAATATTTAGGTGCGGATGCGGAGTTCTCCTGTAATCTGTATGCGTATTGTGCCAATAACCCGGTGATGCTGACAGATGAAGCAGGATGTTTGCCTTCTTGGGCAAATAAGCTTATTGCAGCAGTTGCGGTTGTAGCAGTTGTGGCAGCAGTTGCGGCTATTACTGTAGCAACAGCAGGAGCGGGTACAGCAGCGGCAGTTATTGCGGTTGGTGCAGCAAAAGGAGCGGCCATAGGTATGGCGACGGGAGCGGCTATTGGTGCAGGAACAGGAGCAATAAAACATAGAGTGCAAACAGGCAGTTGGGAAGGAGCAGGAAGTGCAGCATTAAATGGAATGGGAGACGGAGCGCTGTCAGGCGCTATTACGGGTGCTATTACGGGCGCTGTAAGTGGAGCTTTAAGAGTTGCGCAGGCAGCACGAGCTTGGGATAGTGGCACTTTTAAGTCAGGATATCAATCAATGAAGTATCACTACAATAAACATGTAATAAGTGAAGGATTAACTAAAGGAAATAGTATAATAAAATATACTGAAGATGCAATTAATTTTACAAATCGAAATTCTTCCGTATTGAAGTATATATATAATTTTAAATATGGAAACATTTCATGGAATTCAATTTATTCTACTGGACAAGGCGGAATGTTTACTTCAACTGGAAAGATTATAACATTTTGGTATAGGTGAATTAAATGAAAAATAAGCAACATGAATATATTTTGAAAGCTTTTTTAGAGACAAATATACCAATAGCAATACGTAGGAATTCTTCTAATTTAATTCTTCTTGATTCTGTTATTGGAGGATATTGTACACAGTTGATCAACAATATAAAGCATATTGATGTTGAATCAGATTTAATTATTTCAAAGGAAGAGAAGAAATGTTTTTCAGCATTGATAAACGAAGTTACTGGCAGAGAAAAAGATGAAATAATAGTGTACTATCGGCTTATGATTCTTGTTGAATCTATATTAATTCAGTATCAAAAAACTAAAGATTAACTTATTTTATAAAAAGGCACTGAGTGCGAATAAATCCGGCAAAAACGGATGAAAGCATTAAACGGTGCCTTTATTTATTAAGATTGAAAAAGAGCAATAAATCTGTTATACTATCCTCAGGAAATACAGAGAATCACGGGCTTCCGGTATAATGGATCGGATTATTACTACCGGAAAAATCTGCAGGGAGATATCATAGGAATCCTCAGCGCGGCAGGCACGGAACTGGTGAACTACAGTTATGACGCATGGGGAAATATCCTGTGGACGGAAGACGAATCGGGAATCAACCTGTCGTCCTTGAACCCGTACCGCTACAGAGGGTATTACTATGATACGGAAACAGGGCTGTATTACCTGAACAGTCGGTACTATGACCCGAGAACAGGGCGTTTCATCAACGCGGATGCGATAAATTATTTAAAGGCAAATTCATTTACAGGAGTTAATCTTTATTCATATTGTGATAACAATCCTGTAATGTGCATGGATCCGGATGGACATTTCCCAATATTAACAGCAATCGCAGTATTAGTGGTATTGTTCTGTACACCTGTCGGTGGGGCTATAGTACAAACAGCAAGTTCTGTCTTATCTTATGCAGGGATAGCTATAGCGTCTATTTTCAGTGAAGATATCAGAAATGATATGAATAGAATAGGTTGGAATCCATTTAATTCCGATGAATCATTGGTTTTACAGTCAAAAGCGGTATCTTTTTATAAAGGAGTCCCCGTATTTAGAATCAATGGAGATAGATCAGGGTCTTTCTGTGCGTTATTTCTTATTAAAAATGCAAATAAAGATGATGTAAGACATGAGTTCGGACATATTTTTCAACAATTATTTTTGGGGCCACTACCTTATGGTATGCTTATAGGGTTACCTTCATGGAGAGAGTGGAGTGAAAGACCTTATTATCAAAGACCTTGGGAGGTAACGGCAGATTTATTTGGTGGCGTAGAGGGCCGTCAGCATACAATGGAAGATTCTTTCAGAGGATTATCTTATTTAATGGTTGCGGCATTATTTGGGCCTTTAGCATATTTATTTTTATTGGGGGAATATTGATGAAACGAGTGTTATTGAATAAAGCTTTAGTCATACTGTTGTCAATGATAGTTATTATTTTGTCCGGATGCAGCTATAAATCAAGAATGTTACAGTATTATTCTGAAATTTCAAATTATGAGGAATTAGAGGGAATCATTTTGAATTTTGAAGAGATTAAAGGAGAAGATGATTTATTTATAGAAATAGAATTTGAAAATGAAAATATTCATGATCACTATTTATACCATCCACTAAGGGTTATGAGCAAAAATAAAGAAGTTTTGAAAAAAAATGGATTTTTTGAGAATGTATCGATAGGAGACAAAATCAAAATAGTAACAGCATCAAGGTATTTTTATGATGGTTATAGAATACCGATAGTTGCAATTGAATGTGATAATATTGTATATTTAGATTTTCAAACAGGGCGGGAAAACCTGTTGAAATGGGTAGAAGAGCCTGAATAATGATTAAAAATATTTATAAAATAACACTTAAAAATTCTGTGTAAAGTTAAAAGACTGCCGTTGCTGAGTAAAATCATAGATGGCAGTCTTTTATTGTTGTATAATTTTTTTGATAAAAAATATAAATATGTAAGTAAAAATATAAAATATTGAGCAAAAATACTTCAAAAGTTATACTCTTGAGAATGCTAAATATATTTGTTATAATAATCTAAAAAGTAAATATAGATTTTGGAGGAAGATGAAATAAATGATAAATAATGATTGGCGGCTATTGTCATATACAGGGGAATTAAACCATAAAGAGTTTGAATTTAAAAATTTTATACCAACAAAAAAATGACCATGAACATTGTTATTTTTGCTGGCAAAAAATCACAAATCAACCGATAAAAAGTGAAGATGATTTGGGAGGATATGTTACTATAATAGGAAAACGTGAAGATTGGGTTTGTCAATCATGTTTTAATGACTTTAAGAAAATGTTTGACTTTAAAGTAATGGGAGAACATTAATTTTTAAATAGATTGTAAAAAGTCTAATAAAGGGCTGTAATCAAGGTGAAAACTAAGGTGACAGTCCTTTTATGTTTTAAAGAAAAATATTCTGTATCATTGAGAGGGGTTCTCGTTTACATAGATAAACAAAGACACTATAAAAATAGTATTTTTGTTTTGTATCTTTCATAAAACTGTAAAATAATAATAAATAAATTTACTTTATATATTGAATTCTTGAAAAGGAAAAATGTATATGATATAATAGCCTAAACGAGAAAAAGATTTAACAGCGGAAACATCGCAACGATAGAAACGAGCGAATCGGGCTGTGAGAAGACGCACGGGTACTGGTATGATTATCTGAACCGGTTGACGAGAGAGGATGTCTGCGAGGCAAACCGCCGGTATGAATATACATATGACTGGAAGGGCAATATCACCGGGAAAAAGGAATATGAGCTGGATACGGGAACGCTGCTGAGTACAAAGAGCTATACGTATCGAAGCAGCGGCTGGACGGGCCAGTTGATCGGGTAAAACGGAGAGAGCATCAGCTATGATGCGATCGGAAACTTTTGTGATAAAGGAGCAGAAGATGATGGAGATTATGATTTCGAATCCCGGAGAGTTGGCAGTTAAAAATGTACAATATCCTAATGCAGCGGAGTATTATTGTCTGCTTCCGTACGAAACGGAAACGGTCAGTGGTGTGATGTTGGCGATGGGAGGTAGGGCAAGTGTGCCTCCGGCTGCGGTGCCACTGGAATGCAGAGGGCGTTATAAAATTTATATTGCACTTTTTAGTGGATTTTATCAGATGCCGGAGGTACGAATTAAATTGGATCATGAGCAGTCTTTTCAAAAACTGAGTCTGCGGCGTACCAATCATGAAGAATTTTATGACAGCGCCGTCAGCATCTATGAAGTATTTTGGAAGGAGGCTGATTTGAATGGAAATTCTTTGGTTTTTGACGGAAGCTTGTTATCGGGAGAGCTTCCCTCTGCCATTGCCTATATTCGGCTGGAGGAGAATAATAGCCGGCAGGTACCGCAAAAACAGCCGGTACCCGTGGCTATTACGGCAGATGGATGGGGGGCATTTGGGTATTGTCCCCATCAAAAATCAGAGGATTTGTTAGTTAATTTTGAACAGATTCCTCGTGACCTGAATATAAAACTGCTATTTTGGGGGAATGGGGTTGGAGATTGGTGTAATTATCCTACGAAAATAGGAAATTATTTTTCAAAGTATACATCGCCAATAGATATCCGTGCAGATGATATGAATATTTTACAGAGAAATGCACAAATTTGGCAGAAACAATCCTGGGATAGTATGGCAATTGTGCGAGAGTATGCCCGGCAGCGGGGATGGGAGTTTCATGTATATATTCGCATGCAGGGGTTTGGTGTTTTGTATCCCAAAGGTATGCTGGTGCAGTCTGATTTCTTTGCGGCTCATCCGGAGTATTACTGCCGTGATAAGCAGGGAGTGCCTGTTTGTAAATTGAGTTATGCGTATCCGGCCGTGCAGGAGCATATGCTGGCGCTGATTGAGGAAATTTTAACCTATCAGCCGGATGGCATCTGTTTGAATTTTACCCGCGGACTTCCCATGGTGCTGTATGAGGATGTTTTGGTTGAAAAGTATCAGGCGCTTTATCATGAAGACCCGCGGCAGCTGCCGGAAGATGAACCGCGCTGGCTTGCCTTGCAAAAGGATACGGTTACGGCGTTTATACAAAAAGTAAAAAAGGTACTGAATGGCCGGCGCCTTTCCGTAATGGTGCCGGGAAACCCGCAGGATACTGAAAAGTATGCGCTGGATATTCCGCGTTGGGTGAAAGATGGTTATATTGACGATTTGGTAGTGGCGGGAACCCGATACAATGTGCATGATGTTCATGTGGATGACCCGACGGCGTTGGATTTTGATGCCTATGCTTCCCTGGAAGGGCGCGGTAAGATTCGCCTGATGCCGCTTTTGTATCCATGGGGATTTGCAGAAAACCGCCTTGGGGATTGGCTGCGTATTTATAAGCATGCGGCTGAAAACGGGGCGGATTTCCTCGGATTTTGGGATGCGGAAATCAATCCGCCGCTGCGGCTGCCCAAACTTGAAATTTTAAATGACATAGAGCGCTTTGAAAAGGAAAATCCGCTTATCTATCGGAAAATTCCGCTGAAAACGTTCCAGGGATTCCGTGCAGATCGGTATCATTATTTTGAACAGATTTAAAGCGAATACTGCTTCATACCGTAAGTGCTTAAAAAAAGCCATCCCCCATAGGGATGGCTTTTAAAATATAGGAATATTAAATTTCCGGAATAACAACTTCCACTTCTTTGCCGGCTTCGGCGGATTTTACAATCGCATCCAAAATAGCCTGGTTCCGAATAATTTGGCTGGAAGGTACGGGGGAACTTCCGTTGTTCTTGATGGCGTCAAGGAACGAGCGAATCTTGTTATAGAAGTTATCATGGTCATTGGTCTTTTCCGGAATTTTGGTTTCGGTTCTTTCGCCGGCAACGTCATGGTACAGCGTCATCGGGCCGCCGATGGAACCGTTCCAGCATTCCGTAGAGGGAATACGCAGACCGCCCTCGGTACCGAGAATCAGCGTATCGCCTGCGGTATCCATATGCATGGCCCAGGAAATACGGAAGTCAAGGATGATATCGCCCTCTAAGCGGATAAACGCTGCGGCAAAATCGTCAACCTCAAATTTATCGGCGTATTCCTTGCAGGGCATGTATTTGGGATTTTGGCCGAAATAGGCGCTCTTGTAGCCGGAAACGGTAAGAGGCTTGGGATATCCGATGGCATTAAGCACCATATCCAGCGAATAGCAGCCGATATCTGCTAAGGCGCCGATACCGGCGGTTTTATCCTCAATAAAGCTGGTTCCAAACGGTGTGGGGATGCCGCGTCTGCGTCCGCCGCCGGTTTGAATGTAATAGATCTTACCTAAAACGCCGGACTCGACTACGCGCTTTACCATTTTCATATTTTCATCAAAGCGGGGCTGGAAGCCAATGGAAAGAATCTTTCCGCTCTTCTTCTCGGCCCGGCAGATATCTGCGGCTTCTTCAATGGTAACGCACATGGGTTTTTCCAGCAAGACGTTTACGCCGTGTTCCAGCGCATAGATGGCCGGGCCGGCGTGCTGGCGGTTATAGGTGCAGATGCTTACAGCGTCCAGGTCCGGTTCGTTGTCGATCATTGCACGGTCATTGGGGTAAAAACGGGCGTTTTTAATGCCGTATTTTTCAAATAATGCCTCTGCTTTGCCGGGAATTAAATCCGCTGCGGCAACGATCTCGCAATCAGGCATTTTCAGATAGTTAGAAATATGCGCCTCGGAAATCCAGCCGGTGCCGATGATACCGATTTTCAGCTTTTTGCTGGTATCGATGGTTTCGTCCTTTACAACGCCGTCTTTGAATTTGTCTAAAATATTATCTGCCATAGTTTTTTCCTCCTAACAGCCATAGGCTGAATTTTAATTTAATAGGTGAGTGTTTTTAAATAGTCAATACTGGCCTTTACTTCATCCATCGGTTCTTTGCCGGGGGTGGGGCGGTCCTGCTCCACAATAACCCACTCGGCGCCGGCCTGTTTACTGGCTGCAAGAATTGCCGGTACGTTCTGCATACCGCGGCCCAAAGGGCGGAAGCCAAAGGCTTCGTCGGCGGAGGCGGCCTCGGCGGGCTGAATGCCGATTAGCTCGTACATGCCTTCCACATTTTTGCCTTTTTTATAAAAATCTTTTAAATGAACGATGGGGGCCCGGCCGGAATATTTTTTTACATATTCGCAGGGGTCTTCTCCGGCTACGTTTACCCAGCAGGTATCCAGCTCGGTTTGTAGCAGCGCAGGTGAAACGCAGGCATAAAGCTTATCCAAAAAATAAGTGCCGTCTGATAGGCGGACGAATTCAAAATCATGATTGTGATACAGCATGATAAGCCCGGCGTCCTTTGCCTTTTGGCATACTTCCTCTACGGTTGCAATAAGCTGCGAGTAATCGTCCGCGGTAGGGCGGATCTCTTCCGGAAGATAGGGAATTACAATATATTTGCAGCCAATTTCAGCATAGGTTTTAAATGTATCGGCAACCTCTAACATTTCCTTTAGTGCCACATGGGCTGAAATTGGTACAAGATCATATTGAGCACACAGTTGCTTGACTTCTGCTGCGGTTTTACCGCAGATGCCGGCAAATTCCACCCCTTGATAGCCCATTTCGTGTACGGCTTTCAGAGTGCCTTCAAAATCAGCAGCCAGTGCGTCGCGTACAGAATACAATTGAAGACCTGTAAACATTTTATACCTCCTATAATTTTATAGTTGTAGTATAAGACAAAATATAGTATAATTCAAGACGAATATTGAAAAATATGAGACAGATTTTGCGATATTTAAAAACAGGAGTTTTTTATGAGTATACAATATGAAAATAAAACAACCCCCATTCATATGATGCGCCGGGAATACCTGAGCTGTGAAGCGCATCTGCATAAAGAAATTGAAGTTGTGTATATGATGAAGGGCCAAACAAAAGCTTATGCGGATTCGGTAGAATATCTGCTTAGCGAAGGTGATTTGTTTTTTGCGTTTCCGAATAAAGTGCATTATTATGAAACGTTTACAGAAGAGGAAAGTTATCTGCTGATTTTTTCGCCGGAGGTCTTTTTGGAATTTAAAAATGTTCTGCTGAAAAATAGCCCGGTTTACCCGGTGTTAAAAAAAGAGCAGCTGACGAGCGATATCAAAACAGCATTGCGTAAGGCCTATAAAAAATTAAAAAGCAATGCAGATTACCACGATGAAATCTGTAAAGGCTATTTGACGGTGTTTTTAGGCGAGGTACTTCCGCTTTTTGAATATGAGCCGGTACAGAGCAGCAATACGGATATGCTTTCGGCAATGCTGGCCTATTGTATGCAGAATTATACCGATGCCATCAGTTTGGATAAAATGGCCGCGGAACTTCACGCCAGCAAATATTATATTTCCCGCTTGTTCGGCGAAAAAATTAAAATCAGTTTTAATGATTATATCAACATGCTGCGCATCAATGATGCCAAGGAACGCCTGCAAAAAACGGATGATTCCATTACCGAAATCGGTATTGCCGTAGGATATAATACCATACGCTCCTTTAACCGGGCCTTTTTATCGCAGACCGGAATGCAGCCGAGGGAGTATCGGCACGCGTATAGAAGGGTGTAAAAAAACTTTTAAAGTCCGTTTTAGTGGACAATGAATGTTGTATAATTAATGCTAAAGACATGAAAATGAAAGATTTTGCATTTTCTAATTTGTTATGGAGGAAGAAAAATGATAAACAATAACAGTCATAATTTATCTTTTTTTGATATGGACGAAACGAAAGAGTCTTTTAATGGAAATAGCAAATTGGATGTAGTGAAAATGGAGTACATAGGAGTAGAATCTATCGATTGGAAAGACTTGTTCTTTGGTTTTGATAAATTATACGCTATTACGTTTTCATCTGGCTTAAATTTTGTATATCGATTGCTAAATATGTTTGAATATTCTGAGGTTATATTCGGTTGTGAAAGTGTGATTTCCTATAATATGAGTGAAATAATAGCCTATCAAAATAATCTTATCGAAAAGATGCGTGAAAGAGCAAATGAGTCTAAAATTAATTTGCTTAATAAAATTGATAGTGGAAAAACAAAATTTTATGTTGCACGAAAACAGATATCTCATGAAAAAATTTATTTGTTGGAAGCGAACGATGGCCGCAAGCGTGTCGTAATGGGGTCCGCCAATATGTCTTATAATGCATTTGGCGGAAGACAAAGAGAAAACATTTGTTATGTTGACGGCGAACAAGCTTATGAATGGTATAAAAATATTTTTGAATCCTTAAAGGAAAACAGTACGGATGAAATTACATATAAAGCTATGGATATTGCTGATGCTGGTGAGAATATAGATAGTCTTCCCATTGCTGAAAGCGTAAAAGCTAAAAAAGTGTTGGCTTTGGAACCTGATAAAGAAAAAGCAGATGAAATTAATTTTATTTTAGATACTCAAAATTTGGCAAAAACTTTAACCCCTATGATGCCAAAAGTGGAAAAGAAAACAGGCAAAATCCTGTTAAGTCCGGAAAGCTTTATAAAACTGCGCAATCATATTAAAGATGAAACTGTAAAAGAAAAAGAATTACGCAGTGAATATCCTCAATTAACGATTGATGTTTTTCATCAAAATGTAACACTTAACGGCGGAGCCGTAAATTTAAATCCTGCAAATGATGAAATAAAACATGATGTGGATTTATTTATAAGTTATATGGAAGGTTATAAAAAATTTCATGGTGATTATGAGGGGATGCAGTATCGTTATTTTGAATTTGCGAATTGGTTTTTCTGTTCTCCTTTTATGGCGACTATGCGTGATATGGCGATACGATTTAACCAAAATACACTGCCATATCCGGTTTTTGGATTGGTGTATGGCCAAAGTAAAGCGGGCAAGACAAGTTTTTTGGAAACTTTGTTAAAAATGATGATAGGTCAAAAACCCAAAATTTCTGCACCTGATTTTACTCGATCAAATATTGAAAATCTTAAAAGAAAGGTACAAGGTGCTCCGATTATAGTAGATGATTTAACAAAGAGTAGATTTGATCAACATGCAATTGAAACTATTAAAAATGATGCTTTTGGCGTCAGCGAGCATTTAATTCATTATTCAGCGGTGGTTATTAGCGCCAATGAAGATGTAAAGGCGGTAACGCCGGACGTAATACGCAGAACAGTAAGATGCCGAGTGGAAGCGGGTCTCACGAATATTGAAGTGATGAAAAGTAATACCGTGCGTAATGTTCAACAGAAAATAGGCACCGCTTTCTATCGGGAATATTTGAGGAGAATGTTAGAAATTTTACCTGATTTAATTGAAGAATTGCGTGCCGAAGATACTGCAACCCCACCTGATATTTTAAAATATTCTTCTGAAATTATCGTAGATATAATAAAACAGTGTGTGAAAACAATTCCAAAGTATATAAGAACGCTTTCCCTTGAAGATTATTTTAGCGAACAAGTAACCGGGAAATACGCGATAAAAATTATTAGAGATGCTTGGAAAACCAGCAGAAAATCATTTAAGGTAATTATTAAGTGTAATGAGTTAAGATATAATGCAGGACAAACTTATGAGGCCGCAAGACTGATTAAAGAATTACCTGAAACTCTTGAAGCTCACTGTTCGCGCGAGTGGGTTGTGATGAATTTAGAAGAAGCAAAAAAATTTTTTGAAATTAACTTTAAAAAATCACTTTTTGATTTTTAAGATGAATATGAGAAAATTTAATGAAAGAAAATGTATAAAAGCAAACAGACGGATAGAATCCGGCTGTTTGCTTGATGTTAAATAAACGGCCGTCTGTCCAGCACTAATTTTAAAGGCTTGGAAGTAATGATTTTTCCCGGCAGGGCGGACTGCAGTTCTGCCAGACAGCAGATGGTGCCGAAC
>ERZ1673696.2995-NODE-2995-length-10953-cov-4.814003_pt1 | contig 10953 bp, 7 predicted proteins | sample MGYA00580226_ERZ1673696 | MGnify/ENA primary metagenome ERZ1673696 (study PRJEB41218, sample SAMN15661743) | gut metagenome | host: Homo sapiens | place: Canada: London | collected 2015-08-20/2019-03-30 | study: EMG produced TPA metagenomics assembly of... | reverse complement strand
ATGTCCAGCGAACAGAAACATAATATTTCGTTTATACCGTTTTTCTTTTTCATTACATATAAAATTCTGACTTGTGAGAGGACGCTTATATCTGCCCTTCACGCCCTAGGAAAGCACCACAAAATCTGCTGCTCCACGGTAAGTTAAACTCCGATTATTTAAACAGATTTTTGAAGAACTCCCCAATCGCACTAAAGATATTTCCAAAGAAGTTACCAATAGATGCAATGATTCCGGAAGAGCTTCCTCCATTTTTAAAGGAATTGTAGAGAGAGGCTGCGTAATCCACCAGTCCACTTAAATCAATTCCAAGAGAAGTAATTTTCAAAAGAAGATCAACGATTTTCTGTCTCTCATCATCAGATAAAGTGACGCCATATTTATCACAGGCTTCATCAATTGCTTCGTTGATACTCTTCTCGTCAGTCAGTCCTTTTTCTGCGATCAGGGACTTGATGTAAGCAATAAACTCCTCCACTTCCTGATCGGTCAGACCCTGAATGGAAGCTTCCAGTTCTCCGGTGACAACAAGTTCATTTAACGCTGCATCTACAACGTTATCCTGTACTGCTTCCCCGGTCATTGCCTCATATGCCTCAAAGATTCCAACCAGTGCAGCGGTTCCGGAGATTGGCTTTGGGCCTGCAACGATGATATCTGCATCTGTAATTCCGGCAGTTGTCAGCGCATTTTTGTACATACCAACGGTACAGTATGTGATATTGTTCGTAGAAATGTTTAATCCATTTCCTTTTTTACGCTTTACGATCACGACAGAAGACCAGGACTTGCTTCCGATTTTGGAAGAATCCACATAGGAATCGAGGTACTGGTGCTCCTGTGCATTTGTAACGTAAGTGACGTTATAATTTGCAAGATTGGCAGGATCGATTCCCATAAGGGATAATACGATATTTTTCTGGTCATCAGACAGATCTGCGCCGAGTGCCAGATAAGGTTTATCATCTTTCTTAATCTCAACTTTATCGTTATTCTCATCCACAATGACATCTCCAGTCACATTTTCTGTGGATTTTTTATCATCCTCTACCGTTACCCCGCCTGTGATATTATCGGTTGTGCCACTGGTGGAAGTATTTGTGCTGTCGGAATTTGTTGTTGTACTGCTCTGCGAATCTGAAGCAGCATTATTGGTTGTATTGCTCTGTGAATCTGAACCTGTACTGTTCTGTGTATCTGAACTTGTGCTGCTCTTTGAATCTGAAGCTGTGCTGTTTTGTGTATCCGATCCTGTATTTCCACTCGAACCGGCATTGGTATCTGCACCTGTTGCACTGCTGTCATTCTGCGTTGCTGCATTATTCTCTGACTGTGTTGTCTGGGAATCACCGGATGTGGCATTGCCTGCCTCCTGCCCTGTGCTGTTCTGCACAGAAGCATCTGCTGCAAATGATGTCACATGTGTTGGTATCATCATCACTGCTGCTAAAATAATTGCTGCAATTCTCTTTGTCATTCTCTTTCTTTTCACTTTTTTTCCCTCTCTTTTTTTACGTATCGATCCGCACTCTCATCCATGCAAGAATATCTGCATACACTTTATCGCGGTCTGTCTCATTTAAAATTTCATGTCTGTCATTTTCGTAAAGCTTATATGTAATGTCCAGAGAACCTGCCTCTTTGAAGAGATCATACACTTTTTTCACGCCGACACCGTTATCTCCCACCGGATCATCCTGACCGGATACAATAAAAATTGGAAGCTTGTTTGGTACTTTCTTCACATTTTCCAACTGATTATCGTAGAGAACTGCTTCCATCAGCCCCAGATAGCCGTTTAATGTAAATTTGAACGTACACCGCGGTTCGCTATAATAAAATTTTACAATATCCTCATCTTTTGTAAGCCAGCTGTTTGAAAGTGTTTTTCCAGAAAGATCATATTTCTTATATGGTCCGCCAAACGACAGCGATTCTACCAGTTTGCTTCTGTGATGCCAGCCAAAAATTTTTGCAAGGAATTTGCACACGTTGATTCCAAGTTTGGTCGTATTGTCCGGCACACAACCGGTTCCCATAATGATTGCCCCTCTCAAATCATCATTGTGAATGGTGAGGTATTTCCGAAGCATATAAGATCCCATACTGTGTCCCATCATAAAATAAGGAACACCCGGATTTTCTTTCTGGATCATCGTGCGCAGTGCATGCATGTCTGCGATCACCGTGTCACTCGGATTTTCCGCAAAATATCCCCAGTCATCTTTGGATGCAACGGAATCCCCATGTCCTAAATGGTCATGTCCCACCACCATAAAGCCATTCTCTGTCAGGAATTCAGCAAATAGTCTGTAGCGCTCTACAAACTCTATCATGCCATGTGTGATCTGTAAAATTGCCTCATACTTTCCATCTTCCGGAATCCATTTGACTGCATGGATGGTTGTTTTGCCATCCGCTGATAAAAATGTAAACTTCTCCTCTTTTGCCATACTTTTCCCCTCTCTTTTTCATGATTATATATTAGATATATTTTAAAACCTGTGGCTTCTTTATTCTGTCTGGACGAAACGATGGACTTCCTCCACATTGCGTTCTAATTCATCCGCACATTCTTTGTGCTCTTTCCACTCCTGGCGCAGTGTTTCCGCTTTGGATAACACTCTGCTCTGCACTTCGAAAAATTCATTTTCACCCTGACAGAGACTTTCTAATATTTCTTCAATATTTGTTTCTTCTTCCACATTTTCATGATCCGTTTCCACTGCCTCTGTGTCCCTGTCTTCCAGAAGTTTCACCAGAGAACCGTTATTTTCTTTTAAGAGATCATTTAACGCATGAATCTGTTTTTCCGCCTCTGTGGCAGTTTCCTCAAAACCACTGATCCTCGCAAGCACATCCGCAACCGCCGAAGTATACTGCTCTGCGTTCACACGCACTTCCTCTGCCGCTGTCACAAATTTTCTTCCGTCTTCTCCCATGCGTCCTGCCTCGATTGCTGCGCCGAGTGCCAGAACTCCCATATTCTGTGAAATATCTGCCAGTTTCTGTAACGCCTCTTCAACAGACTCTCTCTCCTGACAATATGCCTCATAGAACGATTCTATCTCCTTCATGGGTGTGGTGACGTACTTGTTCTTCTCTACAACTTTTGCAATTTTATCGTGCTCACCCTCCATTTGCTGGCAGAGTGCTTCTTTTTCCTGCTGCAATCTGATATTCTGTTCATTCTTTTTTGCAAGCTGCTGTTTCAACAGTACGGTCTGTCCTGAATTCGCCTCTGAACACTCCTTTAACAGTTCCAATTCCTCTGAAACCGCCGTGATTGTCTCATCCAGTTCCGTTTTTGAGATCGTCATCTGTACCAATGTCTCTTCTGCGCTGTCTTTTGCTTTTGCAATATTAGAAATCTGCTCCTGCAGACGGTTCTGTTTTTCCTGTAATGCCAGAAGTTCCTCTTCCAGTTCTTTTGCTTTTTTTCCACCAAACATATGCCATCCTCCAGCTTTTATTGATAATTTCGAATGATAACCTGTACGCTTTCCACTCCATTATACTCGTTAATCTCCGGATAGTACACAATCATTATCCTCAATTTGTTTATCTGACCGCGAAAAGCTTTTTCCACTTCCGCACTTCCATACTTTTCCGCATAATATGCTTTGAACGCCTCAATATCACCAAAATAGACTGCCGATACCGCCTCTCCCGCGGCTGTCACCAGGTTCAGCCGCAACACATTCTGATTTTTTCCGACCACAAAAGCCTTTGTGATACTCAGGTTTTTGTCGGCAAACTGTGGTTTGATATTGGCTTTTCCAAAAGGCTCTAACACTGCAAATTCCCGGATAAGACCGGCATCCGCATACGCTGCTGGCATCGGAATATCAATTTTGATCTTCGGAATCAGGTCATCCTCCGTGAGATTTGCACAGGCATTGATTTTTTCACGGAACTTATCCACGTTTTCTTCCGGAAGAGATAATCCTGCCGCCATCGGATGTCCGCCGAATTTTTCCAGAAGTTCCCTGCACTTACATAGTTCCTCATACATGGAGTACTCCTCAATGGAACGCCCGGAGCCCTTCACGCCCTCCTCCGCCTTCGTCAGCACAAATACCGGCTTATGATAAGCCTCCCGGATACGCCCTGCAATGATTCCTGCAAGACTTTCGTGCACCTGTGGCAGATAAATGACAAGCACTTTATCCGACATGTAATGTTCCTCCACCACACGTTTTGCCTCCTCGACGCCATCTGCTGTCATATCTTTGCGCTGCTGGTTTAACTCCACAAGCTCCCTTGCCGTTTTTGCTGCCTCTTCCTCTCCCTGTAAAAAAAGAGACAGAGACAGTTTTGCTGTATCAAGTCTGCCACTCGCATTGATGCACGGTCCTAACACAAAACCAAAATGATATGCATTGATCTGCTCCGGTTCTAAATGATTCTGAAAGATCAGGGCGCGCATCCCCGGATTTTTTGTGCGGTGAATGCGGTTTAATCCCTCTTTCACCAAAATGCGGTTTTCGTCTGTCAGATCCATGACATCGCCAACGGTTGCAAATGCGACATTTTCCAGAAATTCATAGGTTTCTTCCAGGGCAAAACCCATTTTTTCATACAATACCTGCAGCACTTTCCATGCGACTGCTGCTCCACATAACTCTTTAAAAGGATACGCACATTCCTGCTGCTTTGGATTCACGATTGCATCTGCGTTGCTGCGAAGGAACTGCTTTTCCCCGTTCTCCTCTGTATAGGGAATCTCGTGGTGATCGGTCACTAACACGGTCATCCCAAGTTCTTTGGCATGCGCAATCTCTGAGATTGCAGCAATTCCGTTATCGCACGTAAGAATGGTATCCATTCCGTCTCTTTTTGCCTGATCGATCAGATTCTCATTGATTCCATAGCCATCCTTCATACGATCCGGAATCTGCGTGGAAACATTTCCACCACAGTGTTGGATTCCCCGGTATAAAATATAGGTTGACATAACTCCATCTATATCATAGTCGCCGATAATACGGATCGGCTTTTGCTCTTCTATTTTAACTTTTAAAATATCTGTCAAACGATCTGCATCTTTCAATAAATGTGGATCGTATAAATCCTTTAAACTTCCATTCAGATATCTTTCAAATGCCGCCTCCCCGATCACCTCACGGTTTCGGATAAGACGCGCTGTGACAGGGCTGATCCCGAACTCTTTTCCAAGCTTTTCAAAATCAGCCCCTTTGTTGATTACAAACCATTTTTCCATGTAACACCTGCTGCCTGTTTTTTCTTATGAATTTATCTTTTAATAATGCACTTCCATCAGCATCAGTCCACATGCCGGCGCTGTATAGCCTGCGTTCTCCCGGTTTTTGCTCTCTAAGATCTGTGGCAGCTCCTCCGGCGCTCTCCTGCCATCCCCGACCTCGATCAGCGTACCCGTCAGGATCCGCACCATATTTTGCAAAAATCCATTGCCCCGGTAATCGATCCAGAGATCATTTCCTTTCTTCGTAAAATTGATCTCATAAATTGTGCGGACTGCCGTTTTTTTCATTTTCTTATTTCCGCAAAATGAAGTAAAATCATGTGTTCCGATCAGATAGGAAGCAGCTTCTTTCATGCGCTCCACATCGAGTGTTTTCTCATACTGGTACTCATATTTCCGCTCGAAAACATCCGAGATCTCTCCCATATGGATGTGATAGCGGTAGGTCTTTTTCTTTGCGGCGTAACGGCTGTGAAAACGCTCGTCCACCTGCTCAATCGCAATGACTGCAATGTCATCCGGCAGATAATGATTCAGATAGGACAGGATCTTTCCCTCCGTAAAATGCTCCTCAATATGAAAATTTGCCACCTGGCCTTTGGCATGCACGCCCGCATCCGTTCTCCCCGAACCGATGACTTCCACCGCGTGTCCTGCCATCTGTCCCAGCACTGCTTCTATTTTTCCCTGAATGGTCAGCCCGGTGCTGTTCTGCCCCTGCCAGCCCTTGTATCTTGTTCCGTCATACTGGATTGTGATTTTATAGTTGTTCATACTTTTTATCCCTGCTTTACTGCAATTTAAACTGTCTTTTAGTTTAACACACTTTCCACTCAAATCCTAGTCTGCGATCTGTCCTGAAACGTTTTTGTGCCGGGGAACTGAAAAATACCAATCCCCCGGCACATTTACTCTGCATTTTATACCAGTTCTGCAATCCTTGTCACCGCAACATAGATCTCCGATATTTTATACCAGGTACGGTAATCTACCACTCCCGTCACAGGCAAGCCAAAAATAGACTGGAATTTTTCTACTGCTGCCCTCGTTGCCTCTCCGTAAATCCCATCCGGTGTGATCGTCGGGATTGCCGGATAGGCCTGCGAGATTCTCGCTAACTGTTCCTGGATCTGCCGGACCTTATCTCCGGCAGCGCCCACTTCCAGATTATACCGCGGCCAGGATGCAGGGATACCGGAAATCTCCTCCGCTGTATTGATAAACATATTATCACCATAATAATAACGGAGAATTTCTATCGTTTCGTAGTTCTGATCCCCAAGATATTTGCTTCCCCACTGGCTCAGCCAGTTGCTGCACGTCACGCGCTGTCCGTCACAATACTGTGTCAGGATTGGCTGTCTCACATTCGGTCTGGAAAGATAATTTTGGAACATTTCCTCTACCACATCCGAGATACTCTGGAAAATATTTCTTCCATATACGAATTTCTGGTCATAAGCAGTGGATGTTGTGATGGTGAAGTTATAGCCTTTGTTCCGGTACCATTCCGTGTAAACCCTGTTTAACGTAAAGGACATGATTGCAAGGATATTGGCACGCAGCGTGCTGTCCGGCCACGTGCTGTATATCTCGCTGGATGCCACATTTTTGATGTAATCCCGGTAACGGACATAATAATTTGCCGCATTGGGATCCGATGGCGGTCCGTCATGAACAACGACAAATTCCGGGATCACCACTTTACTCAGCACGATCTCCCCTGAGTCGGAGACAGGCTTGATCTCGGACTCTGCTATTTTTGCCGGGAAATTGCCAAACAACGTATTGACCGGAATCACAATGGAATCTATTTGATTTTCTTCCTCATTTTCTTCCGCCATTCGCACCTGTTGCAATGCGAGCTGCTCTGAAAAAACCTGAACGCCCGAAATACTGACGGGACGATATCCCGGTGCGGTAACTTTGACTGTATATTGGGCAAATGGCTGATTTTCGGAGGGTTCCATCGAGTATTCAAGCGGAGGCGCATCAAGCGTAAGTTTCTCCGACATTCCTGAATCATCTGCGCTTACCTCCTCCACCGTGGAATCCGGCTTGCCCGAATAGGAAATCGTGATTTTCGCTCCCTCGATCGGTCGTCTGGTCCGGTTCGCAAGTACTTCTACCTTGAGGCTTCCTTTATCTACAGCCTCTGTCTGGGCATATTTGATATCTGGCATGAACAACCTCTTCCTATATTTCCTTATATTATATGCTCAGACATGCGATCCTGTTCTGCTTCCTGTGCAAAACATTCGATTTCCCAACTTCTCAATTTTTATTTCCGTTCTTTATCAGAATCCCCCAAATCTTAATTCTTACTCTACCGTAACTACCTTCGCCAGATTTCTTGGCTTATCAACATCAAATCCCTTATCGGATGACACGTAATATGCTAAAAGCTGTAATGCAACCGATGCAGGTAAAACCATAAATTCATCCTGCATATCCGGAAGCTTGATCACCTGATATTCGGTATCAAGATCACCGGAAAGTGCCTCTTTGATAAATAATACAATATCTGCACCTCTGGATTTTACTTCCTTAATATTGGAAAGCTCTTTTGACATGAGTTTTTCCTGTGTTACCGTTGCAACAACCGGTGTGTTAGTCGTGATCAGTGCAATTGGTCCGTGTTTTAATTCGCCGGAGGCATAAGCCTCAGAGTGAATATAAGAAACCTCTTTCAGTTTCAATGATCCTTCCAGTAAAATAGAGTAATCCAGTCCACGTCCGATCATAAACAGATCCTTTGCTTCCAGAATCTTCTTTGCGATCACATGGATGTCACGTCTTTTCTCCAATACTTTCTGCATCACTTCCGGAACACGCTCTAATTCTGCGATAAAGCTCTTTGTCTGCTCCTCTGTGTAGACACCTCGCAATAATGCCATTTTTGCAACCACAAGATAAAATACGGAAAGCTGTGTTGTGTAAGCTTTTGTACTTGCCACTGCAATTTCAGGTCCTGCTGCGGTGTATAACACATAATCACTTTCTCTTGCAATGGAAGAACCTTTTACGTTGATAACGGATAAACATTTTGCGCCCTGTCTCTTCGCATATTTTAATGCTTCCAAGGTATCAATTGTCTCACCGGACTGTGATACTGCGATCACCAATGTTTTCTCATCAATGACCGGATCGGAATACATAAACTCTGATGCAAGTTCTACGTCCATCTGCACATGAACGATAGATTTTACCAGAGCCTGTGCCACAAGTCCCGCATGCATGGCTGTTCCGCATGCTACCACACAAATTCTGTCACAGTCTGTAAAAAGAGAATCCGGCACACCATCCGAAGTAAAATCAGGCAGACCGTTCACGATACGGTCTTTGATCGTATTCTTGATTGCTTCCGGCTGCTCCATAATCTCTTTTTCCATATAAAATGGATAACCATTCTTTCCCGCGCTGTTCAACTCCCAGTCAACGGACAAAAATTCCGGTTCTACCACATTGTCATTTAAATCCGTAAGTACCACATGATCTTTGTGCAACTCTAAAATGTGATATTCCGGTACAACAAAGTATTCATTTGTAAAACGGCAGAGTGCAGTCAGATCTGATGCAAGCATTGCTCCCTCTTTGCATATGGTTGCAACGATCGGGCTGACATTCCGGATCGAGTAGATCACATCCGGCTGATCTTCAAACAGGATCACAAGCGCAAAGGTACCCTTTAATTTACTTACTGCTTTCTTGATTGCTTCCTTGGGATTTCCCTTATAATAATGATTTAATAATGCAGCCGCAACTTCACTATCTGTTTCAGAATGAAGGATTTCCTGCAAATCGTAATCAGCAATCAGTTCACGATAATTTTCGATGATCCCGTTATGAACCAGAGTCACTTTCCCCTGCTGATGTGGATGTGCATTCTGATCCGTAACTCCACCGTGAGTTGCCCATCTTGTATGTCCGATACCGCAGGTAGACAAAATCTTCTTCGAATCACAAATTGCTCTTAAATCACTTACTCTTCCGGCACATTTATAAACATTTGTCACATGGGAAGTTTCGTCTTTCACTGCAATACCCGCACTGTCATATCCACGATACTCTAATAATTCCAACGCATCTAATAAAACATCTTTTACGTTTTCACTGCCTGTATAACCTATAATTCCACACATATTAAATTTCCTCTTCTTTTCTATTTAAAATTTAAATCATATTCAAATCTAATTGTCCCATTATACCGTATTTGTTTTGCAGTCACCTGCATATTTGCCGGCATATCTCGCACTGGGAGGTACGAAAGGGCGTCCGCCGAATTTTCGATAACCCTTTTCCTCGTTAACCTGTGTATGGTCGTCCTCACAGGTACATGGCGCTAGAAGAGAAACCTAAATGTCTGCAATCAGTCACAGACAGGATTGCATATCTGAAAATATAAACCTTATTCGATTATCAATGTGCTATATATATTGTAAATGCCTTCATAAATGCTGCTACATCTATGAAGGCATCTATAACATGATTACTATACTATGATATGCGAAAAATGTCCAGAAGTTATTTTACTTCTACTGTCCAGCCATATTTATCCGGGATTCTTCCCCACTGGATGCCGGTTAAGGTATCATATAATTTCTGTGTCAGTTCTCCAATCTCAAAGTTGTTGACTGTCACAACATCATCTTTGTAACGGAGCTCTCCGACTGGTGAGATAACAGCTGCTGTACCTGTACCAAATACCTCTTCCAATGTACCGTCATGTCCGGCTTTCATCAGATCATCTACGGAAAGTCTTGTCTCATTTACTTTGTAACCCCAGTCACGAAGCAGATGGATCATGGAATCTCTTGTAACACCCGGAAGAACGGTTCCTTCGATTGGTGCTGTGTAGATTTCACCGGCAATTTTGAACATGATGTTCATGGTTCCAACTTCCTCTACATATTTACGATGCTCACCATCTAACCAGAGAACCTGTGCATAACCAAGTTTTTCTGCTTTCACCTGTCCCAGAATAGAACCTGCGTAGTTACCACCACATTTTGTAAAGCCTGTACCACCTTTTACAGCACGGACAAGTTCATCCTCAACCAGAATCTTAACCGGATTAAGACCTGCTGCATAGTAAGCACCTACCGGACAACAGATAATCATAAACTTGTATGCGTTTGCCATATGTACGCCGAGTGCTGCTTCTGTTGCAAACATAAATGGTCTGATATAAAGAGAAGTATTTGGTTCAGATGGAACCCAGTCAGCTTCCACTTTTACAAGTGCTTCCACTGCTTCGACAAACATATCGACCGGGAATTCCGGCATACAAAGTCTTGCGTTTGAATTGATCATTCTCTTTGCGTTCATCTCCGGACGGAACAGCTGGATTTTGCCTTCTGCTGTACGGTATGCTTTCATACCTTCGAATGTTTCCTGTGCATAGTGAAGTGTCACACATGCCGGATCCATTGTGATAGGTCCTTCCGGAACGATTCTTGCATCTTTCCATCCGTCTTCTTTTGTCCAATCCATGACAAACATGTAATCTGTCATATACTTACCAAAACCAAGATTCTTCTGGTCTGGTTTCTCCTTTAATACCGGTCTTTTTTCAAATCTGATATCCATAATATCCTCCTTGTTTGCGAAGCAAATGCGACTGTCCTTACAGGAGCAGAGGATTTGGCCTCCTTTTCCCATTACACTTTTGGGAAATTAACTTTGACAACCATTATGATACTTTCTTTTTTTCATGTCAAGATTAT
>ERZ1673696.2988-NODE-2988-length-10967-cov-4.632790_pt1 | contig 10967 bp, 9 predicted proteins | sample MGYA00580226_ERZ1673696 | MGnify/ENA primary metagenome ERZ1673696 (study PRJEB41218, sample SAMN15661743) | gut metagenome | host: Homo sapiens | place: Canada: London | collected 2015-08-20/2019-03-30 | study: EMG produced TPA metagenomics assembly of... | reverse complement strand
AAGGAGAACCGGTTTCCGGCGATTTCAGCATTACGGAACTCGTTACAGGCACCTTGGAAGTCCGCCTGAAACGTTGCCACGCCCTTACTTCCGGAGGTTACCTGATAGATTATGATGCCGGTGAGGATGACGAACTCACCGCCAGTTTCCATATCCCTACAGAAGAGGAAGAAGAAAAGGACAAACGGTGGGATGTCATACTGATGGCAGACCCTTTCGAACATCTTCCTTCGGGCATTCCGAACGAGAAGGAAATCAGTCCACGCCAGCCCAATGCCTTACCCAAATATGCGTTGAGCGTGCTACCGAGCGGACAGACCGACGGAAGCGAGCTGGGAAGACACTTTCTGCTGATCGGACGCCTGCGCAAGAACGGAAACCGCTGTGAAGTGGACGGAAACTTCATCCCGCCATGCACAAGCATGTCCAGCCATCCGGATCTGAAAGGCTACTATACCAAATTCGGGCAACTTGTGGATTCCATAGAAAAGGCCTCGTTTGACATCCTTGCCAAAGTGGAGAATGCAGAAAAACAGACCAGCCTGGCCACCAACATCGGTATGCTGTGCCGCCATGTCATGCTGTTCATATCCGATATCTACTTCTCCTTCCGCAACGAGGGGCAATACTATTCACCGCTACACTTCCTGAATGTATTCTCCACATTGGCTCACCGCCTGTATGTATGCCTGAGTTTCATGGACAAGGAAGACAAGGAGGATCTGCTGAAATACTTCAACGAATGGAACGGCATCACTCCCGGTGCCTACGAAGGCCTGCTGAGGGAAAACTGCGGGCTGCTGTACAACCACCACAATATCCGCCAACTGATGGTTACGGCGGAACGTTTCCTATACCTGTTCAATGACCTGTGGACAACCCTCAGCCGTCTGGAATATATCGGCAAGCACAAGGAAAACATCGTTGTCGCCGAACGCTCCAGACAACCGAAAGAATCGAGCGAGTCACGCTGGAACATACTGGACTAATCCCCTATAAGCGAACGGACATGACGGAAGAACAAGATAAAATAGTACGGTTTGACGAACATTCCCATTCATTCAACCTGCCGGATACCGACTTCAAGGCGGAAGTGGTGGTCAGCGGACTGAAAGAGGCCGGGTATGATGCAGAGCGTACCCTCATATTCAGACGGGGAGACATCCGGCGCGGATTCTCGAAAGACATCCATGACATCCACCCGGAATATTCCCATTATGACCTGACGGATTACCTGTATCTTTATGTGAACAGGAGAAGCCTTTATGACGAGCTGCCCGAAGGCATATTCCACAAGAACCTTTACCAGTCCGAGAAAATATCGAAGGAACAGGTGCTGGACGAAATCCGCATCCACCGTGAAGAGGAATTTTTCGCCCGCCGTTTCTTCAAGCCTTTCGAAATCTCCCTGGACTATATGCTGGTAGCCTTCCAGAACAAGGAACGCCGCATTGACGAGATGAACGTACATCCGGATTTCGTAAGCATCTTTTCCGGTCAATGGCCCGTACTGGAATTGCTGCCGACCCATCTGGCGGTCATGCTTGTCCATATGCTGGCCTATATGGAACAGATTACAGCGAGCCTTTCCAAAACCGGCGAGTGCATGACCATTCTGACCGGTGTGCCCGTGCATATCAAGAGAGGAGACAAATGCGTGGTGGAAGTGGATCCCTGCCTTATTCCCAAATTGGGGAGCTGCATTCTGGGAGACGACATGGTTCTGGGAAACAGTTTTGCCGACGGCACCTACCAGATGCTGGTGGAAATCGGTCCCCTGTCCGCCCGACGGATGGAAAGCTTCTTTCCCGGCGCCGCCGACAGTAAAATACTGAATGCGCTGACAGAACTGTTCCTCCCCTCGGACAAGGAGATACAGATCCGCTACATCATCCAGCAGGAAGATGCCCGGTTCAGGCTGGGAACCCCAACCGAACAAGGCGCCTATCTGGGTATCAGCACCTATTTATGAATATAAAACATCATCCTATATGAAACCGAAAAACAACACAGAAGTAAGGAAAGCCTATCTGAGATTCGCGGGCTATCTGACATGCTGCACCATCCTTGCAGTAAGCATCTTTGCCTGTTTCCTGAAAACCTCCGGCATAGAAGTAAAGCGAATCACGGAGCAGGCACTGGAATATGACCATATCTATGCCAAAGAGCTGTCCCTGTCGAACAGCATGGACTCCATCTACCAGTACATGAAACTGATGAACACTTCACCGCAAATAAACGACAAGCTCCTGCAAAGCGTAGTCAGTACGCGCAAGATGAACCTGCTCAAATATGTCCAAGGCATGGACACCAAAGATTGCAGGCTTTACAGGCAGCTGCTGGAAAACCTCAACATCTTCCTCGGGGTAAAAGATTCCATCCGTCTGCTGAACATCCAGGAAGAGATGGTGAAGAAAGACCTGATGCAGTGCATCCAGGACAACTGGAAAACACGGCGTAACCTGAATGTGGGTTCCGGCGGCAACAAACAATAAAACGGAAAGCCATGGACAACAACAGAAAGACAATGAACAAACGGGAAATATTCATGGGACATGCCTATGTATTCCTGTTCTTTTTCCTGACAACCGTAGCGTGTTGTCTGGTAATCTTCATGTGGAACTCAGATTTCAAGATGTTTGAGCAGAAAGAGTTCGTAAAGATCAAGATGAACCGCATCAAGGATTTCCAGCAGGAACAAGCGGAAAGCCAGTTGCCGGTGGACTCCCTGTTCCGTAAAATAGAAACATTTGAACCGGGCGTTTACGCCCAGTATGAAGAAGACGACATCCATTATCTGATAAACAACCTGCGGAACACATACGAAAGGAACAGCTGGGACAAGCGATACAAGCTGTTCATGCACATTGCCGACTTTTATGCCATGTGGCTGTCCGACAGGAAACAGCTATGGAGTATCGGACAAAACATAAGTCTGTTCAAAGCCAATCTGGAGGAGTGCGAGATAGGCTTGCAGAAAAAGGAGGAAGACTTGCGCTCAGGAACTAAAAACAAATGACATGGGAAAAATTTATACCAGAAAGATTCTGTTCGTAATCGCAGCCATGCTGCTGTGCATCCTTGTCGCCATACTGATCCGGCTGTTCTTTTCCAGCCGCACCGTGCGTATGGCACTGACCCCCATAGAGGTGGAAACCGGAGAAACGGTCCATTATGCCGACAGCACCCGCAACGCACGCTCCTGGCTTTGGGAATTCGGCAACGGAGACATATCACACGAACGGAGCGGAGAATACGTGTTCAAGAAACCGGGACGCTACCAAGTACGCCTTCAAGTGGACGGAGGACTGGAAAGGAAACAGATCATCACAGTACACAGGAGCCGGGATGATTACGGAAGCGACGAACTTGTCAGGATGAAAGCACCGGCAACCGCCTTTCAAGGAGAAATCGTATCTTTCAAAGGATACGGTCCGTCGAAAGAATGGCGCTGGCAGTTCGGAGAATCCGGAATTGTCGATTCGCGGGAGCAGAACCCACTCTACGCCTATACAGAACCCGGCATATACGAGGTTCTGCTGACTACGGAGAATACCCAATATCCGGTCCGGCACACCATTGAAATCCTTCCCCAATATACGGAGAACGACTCGACAGACGTGCTTGTCATCATCGGCAATGACATCCGTGAACACTTGCAAGCCATCGTGGACGGCAAGCCGTTCAATACCCATTACAATTATATCCTGAAGAAATACCTTTGCGGAAATCCGGACATAGCGGTAACCGTCAACAACAGCAAGAAGAATGATTTCTATTCCTATTGCCAAGGACTGAAAATCATAGCACGCAGGAAAACCCTTATAGACGAGGTGTTCGTCGATATGGGAGACAACCTGAACAACGAATGTGTGATGCAGCTGATGGTAACACAGCACGAACGCTTTTCCGAACAAAAAAACAAATGAGGCATGAAAAAGAATTGCATATCGACACTCATAAAAGGAGGATGGATTTGCGGGTGCATCATCTGTATGGCATCCTGCGGACCGGTACACCGTTTTACGCGGATAAAGAATGTACCCCGTGAATATATGCGGAACTATTCCATAGAAGGGGTAAAGGCTCCCCGCAACCAGACACTGCCCAAGCATACCCCGTGGATTGTCTTTGCCAATGAAGCAGGAACGACCTATCTGAGTCCGAGCGGAAAGAACGAGATGCAGTCTGTGAAATACATGGACGCATTTCTCGTCATCAAGCGAAAAGGAGACTGGCTCAGAGTCATTCAATACGACCCAGCCATTCTGAAAAACGGGAAACTGAAAGAATGGAAACAGGCAAAATACTGCGGATGGATCAACCAAAACGACCTGTTGCTGACCCGGAGCGGCTTTACCGACATTGTTACCGGATTCAAAAACAAACAGGTGGTCATGCTGAACGACAGCGTGGCATTGGCCACCCCAAAAACGTATTTTGCCAACGACTCCGTAAAACTGTTCAAAAATACAGACCTGACACAAGAGGCTGGCAAGATTCCATTTTACAGTGTCGTATATCCTTATCAAATATCGGAAGACAAAGGATGCACCCTCGTGGCAGACAAGCCGCAGCTTGACGCAGACAGCATAGGGCATGCTGTCATCGGATGGATAGACGGACGCCTGCTGACCGCCCCCGAACAACAGCTCCATATAGACCTAACCTCGCTGCCGGACAGCACGCTCGTCTTTAAAGACAGGGAACGGAAAGACACCTTGCCGCTATCATCCAACGACCTGAAGTGGAAACTGCAACTTTCGGCCAGCCAGCCTGCTATCCGCTACAGCCCGGTACTGTCCTACCGGAACTATGACACGAGCTTCTGCTTCAAAACCCGGCTTCCGATGCCGGTCATCGATAAACGGGAAAGCTATGTGCTGAATGTCAACGGCAATCCAATCTATTACGGGACTTTCAAAAACAAGATAGAGAAGGACCTGCAAAAAATAAACCTCATGTTTGTCCTGGAAGGAAAAGAGAACACCATCCAACGGTTTCCAGCCGTGGTGAATGCCATCCAGGGACTGCAATCGCAACTGGTGAATGACGACAGCTTTTCTTTCAGGTTCGGTGCCGTGCTTACCTTCAACGAACCGGACAACCGGAAAGACCCCATCTGCAAACTGACTCCCGACTACATGGAGCTGCTTGATTTCCTTTCCGCCAAAGCACGTAATGCCGAGCAACTGAAGCCTACATACGGACGATTCGGCAGCTGGTCCGGCCTTCGGATCGGAGTGGAGCAATTCAACAAATGTCCGGATGAAACCAATATCCTGGTTGTCATCGGCGATAAAGGGTTCAACAGCGAGTGGGCAGACTCCACCTTGGTGAACAAGCTGGTAAAAAACAACTGCCGCATGATCGGCTTCCAGCTCTACGGAGGAGAACCGGACAACTTCAACAACTTCGTGCTGCAAATCGGGAACATGATAGACTGCTCGGCACCACGCATCAGCCGGAAAAAACGGGAACTGATTGTATATCCCGAACAAATCAGAAATGAAAACGAATATGCGGAGGTGAACCATAACACCTATTGTCTGGACTTTCCAAACCGGAGCATGACACAGGGATGGCTGGTGTTTCCGCAAAAGAACGAATCGCTGGAACTGGAAGGACTGACCACCGCCGTGGATTCCATGCTGATACAAGTGAAGTTTGACAATACCCTGCTGAGCAACAGCCTGGCAAGGGCATTCGACGAAGTGGGTACACACCGATATAGGACAGATTCGACAATGACAGCTTATTACCATATCCGCCAGTCGGGGGTACAACCCATGCTATCCGTACTTCCGGATACCGAACCTGCCTGGAGCCTGCCTGCACAGCCAATCGTACTGCCGGACTCGCTGTCCTCCACACTGGACTATTATCTGCTTGTCAACGAAGAGGAGTTCAAACGGTTGAGAAAGTATGTGGAAGCACCCTCCAAGCTGATTGTTGACTATAAATACGAAGCGGTCAAAAAGAAAAAGCAAGCGAAGGTGGATATCTGCGACTGTCCGGACGACTATCTACAGACAGATGCCGAAGAATCTACCGTACGTGTAAAGACGGACAGCCTAAACGCACCGGAATATGCCTCAACCCGACGTGTAAGAAGAAAACTGGTCAGACATTTCCTTTCAGAGCGCAACAGGGACAGATATTGCAAGGTAGGGAGAAAGACTTTCCTGAGAATGCCCCTGTCAGAGGTCTTGCAAAGGTTTACCTCCTGTCCGACCGACTATCCTTTCTTTGAAGTTTACCGTGTCAAGGACTTGCGGAAAAAGAAAATGATTACGGATGCGGAGCTGGACATGCTGATTGAATATTTCAAGGAAAAGAAGAAACTGCTGGACGAAGCCGCCGGCAAGTCGTTTCAGTCCAACGGGCAGACATACTATTGGATCAGCCGTGACCTATTACCATAGTCATTCACCTGAAACTGTATTATCATGATTTATGAAACTATTCTGAAAATTAGAGGAATGGAGGTGCAGATACTCTATTATAACTATCGGTGCCACATCCAGCACTATGATGACCCGAATCTGAGAAAAATCATACAACTCCACATCCAAGTATGCGAGGAAATCGGTAATCGGGAGTGTCTGCCGGTCGAGGGAGACCTGATTACGCTTGCGTTTGAGTGCAAGGGTGAAGAACAGTTCTTCTATGACTGGCTGAACGAAGGAGCCATGCACAACGGGGAAATTCATTTCATCTACAACGAAGTGGAGATTGCGGACATTTTCCGGTTCTGGGACTGCTTCTGTGTGAAAATAGAAGAGTATATGAGTGTAGGAAACTCTCCGATGATGATGGTGCTGTATTTGTCACCGGGGATTATCAAAAGGAATAATCTGGAGGTTAGGGAGAAGGTGTGGAAAGAGAGCGACCCCACAGTCCAAAGTAGTGCAGAAAATTTTGTCAAAAACGAAATAGAAAAGAATGAAGTTTTTCAAGAGAATACTAACTTTACAGCAAATTCTTCTTTAAAAATATCAGATGCAGAACTGGCTGTTGTCAATGCCCAAGTGAAGCAGATGAAACAAATATTAGAAAAAGAGGAAGAACGGTTTAAATCTTTGTTGCAAAGTGGTAACAAAGACGAACCGAGCAATAAGCAAAAGGGTAATTATGGAGAGATGAAATCCTGCCTTAATTTGTTGACTAGTGAGAGTTTAAAGAAAGGTGTAAATGGCAGACGATATAATTTGAAGAGAATCGGTGATGATGCACCTAACAGCTTGGATTCTAAAATTAGGAAAGGCATCGATGGAATTTATGAGAATTTGACGCCATTGCCTAAATTTGTTATTGATGAAACTAAGTATGAAACCTCAATGCTTAGTCAAACCCAAAAAGGTCCTCAGATGGGAATAATATGGATTAAAGATAAAATTCTTAGATTAGAAAAAAAAGGAATTATATCTATAGAATTATCAAGAAAAATTAGGCGTGCACTAGATAATGAAGAGGTGGATAGGATTGTTTCTCGTATTTTTGAAAATGGTAAAGTTGTAACTAAAAAAATTAGAGTTCAAGGAAATGAGTCTATTAAATCAAAAACTTCTGATTTCATTTCTGAGATTTGGCCATAATAACTATAATATTAAATGTATATGGAAATAAGAGACAAACTTTTTACAGAAGAACAATATTTATCACAACTAAAGTTGTATAATGAAGAAATTTTATATTATGAGCAACTGCATCGTTCTGGTAAACATATCGGATATGATTCTTTGTTCAATTTTAGACTTCGTTCTTTGTTAGTGCAGTTTTCTGTAGGAAAGAACCTTGAAGATTTGAAAGGTAATTATATGGAAATTATTAGAATCATGCCACGTTTTTGGACTGAAAAAGGATTTTATATTGAAATGTTATGGATGTTATCAATTGGCATCATGTTGGAATATGATGATAATACTATGCAAAAATTAGTCCAATTGATAAAAGATAATGATGTAAAAGATTATATCTATGATACTTTCATTAGATATAGATTTCCTGATTGGACACAAACAACTGGCACTGTTTTATATCCGTTACCCTATCAAGCGGTTATTGCTGTAACAGAATTAGCTAAACAAGATAAAATAGAAGCAGTGAAACGTTTGGAAAAATATCTCAAAAAAGAATGGTATCGAGGACATTCAGATTTATCTTGGTATAATGATCACAAATACGGAATTAACCATGATGGATATTGGTGCTTTGAAAGTGGTGCTTTGGTTAAAGTATTGGGGCTTGATGATAGTATTTTGAAAGGACATCCATATTATCCATACGATATGGTTCATTGGGCAGATGGTCAAAAGTAAGTAACAACTAAAAACAAGACTGATATGAGTTATTATGTTCATGCTTATTTGGTAGATGCAAATAAAGTAAAAGCCGTTTACGGTTCGCATGATATGGATTTGTTGAACCAATTGTCTTCTTCGCTGAAGGAGAAGTTAGACAGCTTAAATAATTACTTTGAAAGTGAAATAAGTCCGTCAGAAGATGCTTACAGTGTACTTGCTGACATTGTAAACGGAGAGAAACGTTCTCCCCACATGGCATTCATGTATGGATATGTATATGAAAAAGTCTGTGAATATTATGGACGAATCATCTATAATGCCGAGAACTTGTGGCAACTGGACGAACAGAGTAGCTTCATACCTATTCCACTCAGTGACGATTTTCCTTATATCATAAGCATTCCGATGTCAGAATTGGAAATCAAGAAACAGCAATATACTGCATTGGAAGCTGGAAACGGCATTGGTGATTATGATTATGAAGAAGAAATGGATGATTTGAATTTTATTTTTGATGAAGCCGTTGAAACCCAGAAAGATTTGATTATTACTGTTTATTGAAAAATGTATGAATGATTTTCAAACATCCAACCTGTTTAGTCTATCCGTTGTATTTTTTCTGATTATTGATCGTAACTATGATTATACAATGGACTATATGGAAAACGTAGCCCGGAACTTCACGAAGAAGTATCCCAGCTACCTTATCCATAAGAAAAGCGAAAACAAGATAAAAGCCTTTCTGACCGATATGGTCAAGACCAAAGTGGAAACCTTTGTCAATGCAGAGGCAAAGAACGTAACAGTAACTGAGGTGCGTGAACTATCAGACCTGATAGCGGAATATGAAGGTGCAGAAAGTTCTTCATCTTTTGGAACCCATCCTACGGATTCCCCCTCTTTAGGAAACACCGGAGTGGAGCTTGTCATGAGCATGGATAACGGAGCATCGGACATCCGTCCCATCAATGTCGCCAAGCCTGCAGGCGCATTGGGGAAACCCAAGATAATGAAAAGAAGTGTCATCCGTGTAACCATGGAACTGGAAGTGCAGATGGAAACCAAACAATACTTGCAATTCCTGCAACAGATTCCGGACCTGTTCAGCCTGCATGAATTCCCCAATTTGAGATGCCGCGTGATATGCAACCAGAAAAAGGCAACAATCAACGAAGAGCCAGCACCGGTTGAAGTGAAGGTTTTGGATGACAGAAAATACCAGCGGTGGTTTGTTGCCTTTACCCTGTTGATGGTATGCTGCATGGGCGGAATCATAGCCCTGTTCTTTTCCATTCCGAACCTATACAAACAGGACATCCACTTCCTGCGGAATGATACGATTCATCAGGAGTTTTCCATCTCCAACAGCCGTATTGACTTGAAGGATGTAAGCCTGACGAATCATGGCGGGAAAGACACACTTGTCATCAAGGATAAAAAGATAATCATAGCCAAATAAAAAGCAATGGAAAATTCGATTCAGATACAAGGGATAAGAAACATGCTATCCCATAGCGGATGCCCGGAAGACCTGCTGGAAAGTTACCTGCAATTCCTACAAACCGAAGGCCAACAGGTGCAGATTGTCAGAGGAGAAGTCTTTGTGATGTACGAAAAGGAAGCACAATACCGCAAGAGAAGGAATGAAAAGATGAAAGGAACCGTAACTTTCTGCAAAAACACGGAGAACGATACAGGGGAATACAATACAGGAGTGTTTATCGGGATGGAGTTTATCCAATGCTGCTTCAACCATGGGATTCCTGCACGGGTGCTGAATGTGCGGAGAGTACATGGGGAAGTGACGGAGATTGTCGTGGAGTTCGGGAAGTAGATGAAAGGAATACTCCTATTGCAGAACTCCGGCCTAATAGTATGGGGGGAATTGATGGGAAAATCCCCCCCACGCACTTCATTGATATTTAATGATAGGAAGGATTACTCCTTCTTGGATGTTTTTTCATTATCCAGCCCCAATCGCTTGCATAACTCCGGGTCGTTTTTGATACGGTCCATCTCTTCGTTGATGATGGCCTGTGCGTCCGACTTGATCTGGTCGTAGTTACGCTGAATCTGCTGCATCATGATGTCATTACCGTCCTTGTCCTTGAATTCGTTGATGAAAGGGATTTTCCTGTAGGCCTTTTCTTCCGCACTGACCGCCGCATGGTCCACAACAATTTCGGCATGGAATATTTTCTGTTCTATCTTCTCGCCAAAATTATCCGCCACAGCCCCGACAAACGTACCTTGCGACAGATTGGCAATCTTGGATGCCGGGATAAGCGAGTCAAGCTGCGTGTTGATGGAAGTGGAAACATCCTGACGGTTGATGGAAACGGACTGACGCTGCTGGAGCACCTTGCCGAAGCGTTCAGAAAGTGTCTTTGCGGTTTCTCCGACCACCTGCCCGCTGAATATATTTCCTACCGTGTTCTGAATAACCTTGGACTCCTTTTCACCATAATCGCGGGTCAGCTGGCTGAAATCCTGAAAACCCAAAAGTACGCCCACCTTGTTGCTTCGTGCCGTTGCAATCAGATTGTCAAGCCCCCGGAAATAAATGGTGGGAAGCTCATCGATGATTACGGCACATTTGAGCTGTCTTTTCTTGTTGATAAGTTTGACAATACGGGAATTATATAGTCCGAGTGCAGCCGA
>ERZ1673696.2983-NODE-2983-length-10989-cov-3.875892_pt1 | contig 10989 bp, 9 predicted proteins | sample MGYA00580226_ERZ1673696 | MGnify/ENA primary metagenome ERZ1673696 (study PRJEB41218, sample SAMN15661743) | gut metagenome | host: Homo sapiens | place: Canada: London | collected 2015-08-20/2019-03-30 | study: EMG produced TPA metagenomics assembly of... | reverse complement strand
AGCTTGTCAAAAAAGGATTTTTGACAAGCTCTCAAACGAGACCCGTTTCACTGGGCTCTCGTTTGAAAGGGGCTGCGGCTCGCTGCAGCGCACGAAGGGCGCGCCCTTCGCACGTTTGCGAGCCGAGCGGTATTTTCTCCGACGTACACGCCGCCGGAGAAAATGATTTCCATTTTCTTTGCGCTTGCGAGCGCAAACTCTGCGAGGCTTTTTGCACAAACTGAGGAAACCCTGACGATTTCCTTTGCCTTCGGCCGGGAGGCTTTTATGCTGCGTCAGGCCTTTACTGCGCGGACAAAGGCTGCGGGGTCGGCGGCCTTGAAATAGGCGCTGCCCGCGACGAGGACGTTCGCGCCGTTATCGCGGCAGATCTTTGCCGTCTCCACATTGACGCCGCCGTCAACCTCCAGCTCGCAGGCTGGGTTCTGCACGTCGATCCACTGGCGGATCTGATGCAGCTTCGGCATGGTACTGTGCAGGAACGACTGTCCGCCAAAGCCCGGCTCGACTGTCATCACAAGGATGAGATCGCACAGCGGCAGGAACGGCAGCACGGCCTCTGCAGGGGTGTTCGGCTTGACGGAAATGGCAGCGCGCACACCGTTTTCCCGGATGCGGCGCAGGGCCTCGAGCGTGTTTTCCTGCGTGTCGGCCTCGACATGGAGCGTGAGGATGCTGCTTCCGGCCTTGCAGAACGCGTCAACATAGCGGATGGGCCGCTCGATCATCAGATGGACATCAAGCGGCAGGGGGGCGATGCGCGAAATGGCAGCGACGACCGGGATGCCGATGGTGATATTCGGAACAAACATGCCGTCCATGACGTCGACGTGGACATAATCGGCTCCTGCGGCGGGCAGAGAGCGGATATCTCGCTCCAGATTGACAAAATCCGCGGACAAAATGGACGGTGCGACCTTGATCATAGTGTAAATAACCTCCTTGCAGTTCTTCCTGAACCTCTGCTCTTCATTATAGCGAATTTTCCGGGGCTGTCAATTTGAAAATGGATGGAATTTCCATGATTTTTCCCGGCGGAGCGGCGCAAACTAGGCTCGAAATCAAGCAAAGGAGGAACCGTTCATGAGCTGTGATTGCCATGCCAACCATTGCATCCAGTGCTCCGTTACCCAGTGCCGGAACCACTGCAGCGACGAAAACTACTGCTCGCTCGAGCGCATCCAGGTCGGCACCCACGAGTCCGATCCCACGATGAAGCAGTGCACGGACTGCATGTCCTTCGTTCGCAAGTGATCCTTCTGCAAGCCCGCTGTCCGGCAAACCGGACGGCGGGTCTTTTTTCCTGCGTGGCGGCATAGGCTGGAACAGAACAATGGGAGAGGGGATCGCCATGGGTGGAAAACAGGGAAGGAAAAAACGGAATTGGCTGCCGCTGCAGCTGGCGGCGGCCATGCCGCTGGCAACGCTGGCGCTGGCCGCATTGGCTGCGCGCCTGATCCTGGGCGGGAAGCTGCCGGAAAGCAGTCTGCCGGTCGCCGCGGGCGTGATCGCGGGGTTGGTCGCCTTTCTCGGTGCGCTGATCGCAGCCCTGCACAGCGGACGGCGGAAGCTGCTTTGCGGGCTTGGGGCGGCAGGCGGCTATGCGCTGTTTTTGCTGCTGGGGAACCTGCTGTTCTTCGGCGTACATTACGGGGAAGCACTGCCGGTCCTGCTGCCGCTGGCCGGTGCGGGGCTGCTCGGCGCTCTGCTCGGGGCCGGGCGCCGGAAAAAGCGCCGCTATACATAAATCGAAAACGGATAAATGCAGGAGAACTTGCAAATATGCAAAACACAGCATGTGGTGAATATGCAGATAATGAATACAACATCTGGTGGAATATGCAGATGAGCCGCTGAATTACGATGTCTCCGTTGCATTGGTTAACATAATATTGTTAACATAATTCTTGAGCATAATATACAAAGTTTTCCTCTCCGGGCCGGAAAGGATTGAAATCTGGGAAAATATGCGTTATTATATTCTACACTGCCAGAAATGTTTGCAGAATGCTCCGGTTGCCTCCTGTATGCGCCGGGCCGCTGCGGCATAGTTTTTTGCTGGCGAGAGGGAACGCAAGATGGGGAAGCTCGTGGCTGCATATGAATCCTACCTTATGAATATCAGGCACGCATCGGACAATACGGTCGCTTCCTATCTGCGCGATGTGCGGCAATTCACCACCTATCTGGAGCAGACGGATGGCCCTGCGCTGGAGGCGTGCACGCAGGAGACGGTCTGTGCCTATGTGCGCCATCTGACGAGCATCGGCAAGTCGCCCGCGACGGTCTCCCGGTGTGTGGCATCGCTCAAGAGCTTCTATGGCTACTGCGTCTCCACCGGCGCGGTCGCGCAGTCTCCTGTGCACGATATCCCGCAGCAGAAGGCGGAAAAGCGCCTTCCTCAGATTTTAACCGGCCGCGAGGTCGAGCTGCTGCTCGAACAGCCGAAGTGTACGGATATGAAGGGCTACCGCGACAAGGCCATGCTCGAGACGCTCTATGCCACCGGCATGCGCGTCAGCGAGATGATCGCGCTGAATGTTTCGGACGTCAGTCTGGCGGGCGGCTTTGTCCGCTGCATCGGGAATGGGAAGTCCCGCATCATCCCGATCTACCCGGCGGCCATCCGTGCCCTGACGGCCTATGTGACGGATATCCGGCCGAATATGATCGCCGAGCCGGACGAGCAGGCCCTGTTCGTCAACCTGAACGGCGGCCGCATTTCCAGACAGGGCTTTTGGAAGATCATCAAGCACTATCAGCAGACCGCGCAGATTGACAAGGAGATCACACCGCATACGCTGCGCCACAGCTTTGCGGCCCATCTGCTCGAAAACGGCGCGGACCTGCATTCCCTGCAGGAGATGCTCGGCCACAGCGATATCTCCTCCACGCAGGTTTATGCGCAGGTCGTGAAAAAGACGCTCAAGAGCGTCTATGAAAAATACCACCCGCGCGCTTAAAGAAAAAGCTTCGGAGCTGGTGAAGTGATATGCTCCCTCTATGAGACGATGAAAGACACCGTCACATAGGGGGAGCATTTTCATGCCGCGCAGGAAGCAGTCCCGGTGCTGCGCGGGGATACTCTTATGAGAGGAGCCCATACCCCCGCAGCACTGCCCGCAGGTGGCTGCGGTGCGGCTCCTCCAGCGGTGACAGCGGCAGGCGGAGCGTCCCGCCGCACAGGCCGAGATCCTCCATGGCAGCTTTGACCGGGATGGGGTTCACGACGCAGAACAGCGCCTCGCACAGCGGCAGAAGCTCCAACTGGCGGCGCGCGCCTTCGCGGAAATCTCCGGCAAGGCAGGCATCCGTCATGGCAACGACGGCCTCCGGCGCGACGTTCGACACCACGGAGATCACGCCGCTGCCGCCGAGCGCCATGATCGCGGCCGTCTGGTCGTCGTTGCCGCTCCAAACCGGTAGACCGCACCGGCCCAGCAGCTGTGCGGCTCGGCTGATGCTGCCGCAGGCTTCCTTGATGCCTGCAATATGCGGATGGCGGGCGAGCGCCCGCACCGTCTCCGGCAGGAGGTCGACGCCGGTGCGCGACGGAACATTATAGAGCACGAGCGGCAGGGGAGACGCGTCCGCGATCGCGGTATAGTGCGCAAGCAGGCCTGCCTGTGTCCCTTTATTATAGTAGGGCGTGACGGCCAGCAGCGCATCCGCGCCGTTCTGTGCCGCAAGCTCTGCATTTTCTACTGAGCCTGCCGTGCAGTTCGTCCCGACGCCCATGATAACGGGACAATGGCCGCAGGCAGCCTGCTTTGCGCGGCGCAGGAGTGTCAGCCTCTCGTCCTGCGTCAGGGCCGCAGCCTCGCCGGTCGTGCCGCAGACAACGAGCGCCGCGATCCCGGCATCCAGCTGCCGCTCAAGCAGGCGGTCCCATGCCGGAAGATCGATGCTCCCGTCCGGCCGGAACGGGGTGAGGAGCGCCGTGGCGGCGCCCCGAAAGATCGGCAGCATTCCGATCACCTCCGCGTCATCCTATGCCGCACCGCCTGCAGGGGTGAAATCCCGGTCTTGCAATTTTCGGGGCGCAATGGTATAATCAGACATTGAAATACAATAGGAGCAATCTGTCCATATGTATCTGAAACAGCTAGTCATTCAGGGCTTCAAATCCTTCCCGGACAAGACGGTCGTGGGATTTGGCCATGATATCACCGCCATCGTCGGGCCGAACGGCAGCGGAAAATCCAATATCTCAGATGCCATCCGCTGGGTCATGGGCGAGCAGAATTCCCGCTCGCTGCGCGGCCAGAAGATGGAGGATGTCATTTTCGGCGGCACGGAGAAGCGCGCCCCCGTCGGCTTTGCCGAGGCGACGCTCGTGCTGGACAACAGCGACCGCGCCCTGCATTATGACGCCGACGAGCTGATGGTCACGCGCCGGTATTACCGCTCCGGCGAGAGCGAATACTACATTAACAAGCAGAGCGTGCGTCTGCGCGACGTCAACGAGCTGTTCATGGATACCGGTCTCGGCCGCGACGGCTATTCCAACATCAGCCAGGGACGCATCGACGAAATTCTGTCCCTCAAGAGCACGGACCGCCGCGAAATTTTCGAGGAGGCCGCCGGTATCTCGAAATACCGCCACCGCAAGGAGGAAACGGAGCGCCGCCTCGCCACGACGCAGGACAATCTGACCCGCATCGGCGACAAAATCTCGGAGCTGGAGCTGCAGGTCGGTCCGCTGCGCGATCAGGCGGAAAAGGCAAAGCGCTACCTGACCTACCGTGAGGAGCTCAAGGGCCTTGAGGTCGCGCTGTGGCTGCAGTCGCTCGAGCGCCTGAGCGCCACGGCGCGCAAGGCCGAGGAGGACTATCATTCCGCCGCCTTCATCCTGCAGCAGGAGCACGACGCGCTGGACAAGCTCTATGTCACCTCGGAATCCCTGACGTTCGACCTCCACAACCGCGACCTGCAGACGGATCAGATCCGTGATGCGATCCGGCAGGCGGAGGCCGCCTCGCAGGAGCAGCGCAGCCGGATCGCCGTGCTGGAGACGAATCGCGGCAACGCGCAGAGCAACCTGAAGCGCGTGCAGCACGAGCTGGAGGATCAGGACAGCCGCAGCGGCAGCATCTCCGCGCAGATCGAAGCACTGGAGCAGCGCATGGGCGAGATCGACACGCAGACCGCCGCGCTGGCCGAAAAGCAGAAGCAGGCCGAGGAGGAGGGCCGCAGACTGGCGGACTCCGCCGACGGCATGACAAAGCGCTATCTCACCCTGCGCGATCTGCAGGGCCGGAAGCGCGAGGAGCTCTCCGCCCGCGGCGCGGACCTGACCGCCGTGGAAGAGAGTCTTGCCCAGAGCACGGAGCGGCAGACCCAGCTGGCACAGGATCTGCAGGCGGCGCAGAGCCGCTGCGCTGAGGCACAGCGCGCGCTCGAGACCGCACAGAAGCAGCTCTCCAAAGCGCAGGCCGATATCACGGCCGCGCAGAACCGCATCAACGGCTACCGTTTGCGCAGCCGCACCCGAGCGGAGCGGAGCGAGGCCCTGCAGAAGCAGGCCACGGACGCCGGTGTCCGGCTCGACACGGTCAGCTCCCGTCTGAAGCTCTTTCAGGAGATGGAGCGTGAGCTGGAGGGCTATTCCCGCGCTGTCCGCACCGTCATGCAGGAGAGCCGACGCGGCAAGCTCCGCGGCATCCATGGCGCGGTGTCCATGCTGCTGCGCACACAGGACAGCTACACCGTTGCCATCGAGGTCGCGCTCGGCAGCGCCATGCAGAATATCGTCGTGGAGGACGAGGGCTGCGCCAAGGCTGCCATCCAATATCTGAAACGCTCGGACAACGGCCGCGCCACATTCCTGCCGCTGTCTGTCATCCACGGCCGGCCGCTGAACGAGAGCGGCATCGAGCGCTGCGCCGGCTTCTGCGGCGTAGCCTCCGACCTTGTCTCGTGTGAGCCGCGCTATCGCGAGATCATCCTGAATCTGCTCGGCCGCACGGTCGTGGCGCAGGACCTCGACGCGGCCATTTCCATTGCCAACCAATTCGGCCACCGCTTCCGCATCGTCACACTGGACGGGCAGGTCCTGAATGCAGGCGGCTCCATGACGGGCGGCTCCGTCTCCCGCAGTGCGGGCATCCTGTCGCGCGCCAACGAGATCGAGCGTCTGCAGGCCCAGCAGAAGGAGGCCGCCGCCGCGCTGGACAAGCTCCGCGGAGAGCAGAAGGAAGCGCAGCGCCTGCTGGAGCAGGCGAATTATGACCTGACGAACGCGGAGACGGACCTCCGCACGGCCGAAGACGCCGCTCTGCGCCTGCAGGGCGAGGAAAAGCAGCACCACGTTCTTGTGCAGGCCCTGACGGACGCGATCACCGGCTCGCAGCGCGAGCAGGAGCTGCTCGAAAAGCGGATCGGCGCCGACAGCGGCCGCCGTGCGGCGCTGCAGAAGGCCGTTGCCGACCTGCAGAAGGCACTGGAGGAGGCTGAGCAGGAGCTTTCCGTCGTTTCGGACGGCCAGAGCGTTGCTTCGGAGCAGAGCAGCCGCCTTTCGGAGCGCCTGACGGCGCTGCGCATGGAGGCGGCCAGACTGGAGGCCGAGCGTGCCACGGCGAAGAGCTCCGCCGAGCAGCTGCGCGGGCTGGAGCATGCCATGCGCGGCGACCGCGAGCAGAAGCTGCAGCTCATCGACCGCTATACGCAGGAGGCCGCTGAGCTGGAAAAGACGCTGCAGGCCGAGCAGGACAAGCTGGCCGGGCAGGACGCCGCGGCGCAGGCCAGGCAGGAAGAGCTGCAGGCCGCGCTTGCCGAGCGTGCGAAGGTCGAAGCGCGCAAAACGGCAACGGAAAAGGAAGTACAGGAGAAAAACCGCGACATCCTGAACATGGAGCGCGAGAGCGCCCGTCTGGAGTCGCGCAAAAATGCCGCCGAGCTGGAGGAAAAGCAAATTCTCGACCGGCTGTGGGATACCTATGAGCTGACGCGCTCGAGCGCGCCCGCCGCTGCGGCGGAGCTGGAGAGCACGGCTGCCGGAACGAAGCGCGCCGCGGAGCTCCGCAAGAAGATCTCCGGTCTCGGTACGCCGAACCTCGGCGCCATCGACGAGTTTGCCCGCGTGAACGAGCGGTATGAATACCTCTGCGGCCAGCGCGACGACGTGCTGACGTCCAAGCGCGACCTCGAGGGCATCATCGGCGATATCACCGGCCAGATGACCGATATTTTCGTCACGGAATTCGGCCGCATCAACACCTATTTCGGCCAGACGTTCACGGAGATGTTCGGCGGCGGCAAGGCCTCGCTCGAGCTGGAGGACCGCTCGCAGCCGCTGACATGCGGCATTGAAATTCGTGTGCAGCCGCCCGGCAAGCAGCTCAAGACCATCACGCTGCTGTCCGGCGGTGAGAAGGCTTTTGTTGCCATCGCGCTGTATTTTGCCATTCTGAAGGTGCGGCCGACGCCGTTCTGCATGCTCGACGAGATCGACGCCGCGCTGGACGACCGGAATGTCGAACGCTTCGCGGGCTACCTGCGCGGCTTCAGCGGGAAAACGCAGTTTATCGTCATCACGCACCGCCGCGGTACCATGGAGGCCGCCGACGTGCTCTATGGCGTGACCATGCAGGAGCAGGGCATTTCCCGTATCCTGCATCTGGACCTGAATCAAATGGAGCATCAGCTCGGAATTTCGGAGGAGATCAAGTAAATGGGGTTTTTTGAAAAAATCAAAAACGGACTGAAAAAGACGCGCGCCGCCATGGCCAACACGCTCGGCGGCATCTTCGCCTCGTTCAGCGGCGCAAACGAAGAATTTTACGAGGAGCTTGAGGAGAGCATGATCCTCGCCGACATCGGCGTGGAAACGTCCTGCAAGGCCGTCGAGCAGCTCCGCACCGTCGTGAAGGAGCGCAAGCTCCGCACAGCGGAAGAAATTCACGATGCCCTGAAGGATATCCTTGTGGACATGCTGAACGTCGGCGACACGAGCCTGAAGCTCGGCACGCGCCCGTCCGTCGTGCTTGTCATCGGCGTCAACGGCGTCGGCAAGACGACGACCATCGGCAAGTTGGCCCATCGCCTCTCCGGCGAGGGCAAGCGTGTGCTGCTGTGCGCGGCCGATACGTTCCGCGCCGCGGCTGCCGATCAGCTCGAAATTTGGGCCGGACGCGCCAATGTAGACATCGTCCGCCAGCACGAGGGCGCGGACCCCGCCGCCGTGGTGTTCGACGCCATTTCCGCCGCCAAGGCGCGGGGCAGCGACGTCATCCTGTGCGACACGGCAGGACGCCTGCACAACAAGGCCAACCTGATGAACGAGCTCGGCAAAATTTCCCGCATCATTGACCGCGAGCTGCCGAATGCGGATAAAGAGGTCCTGCTCGTGCTCGACGGCACGACGGGCCAGAACGGCCTGCTGCAGGCCAAGCAGTTCAAGGAGATCGCCGGTGTTACGGCCATCGCCCTGACAAAGCTCGACGGCACGGCCAAGGGCGGCATCGTCATCGCCGTGGCGGACGCGCTGCAGATCCCTGTGAAGCTCATCGGTGTCGGCGAACAGATGGACGACCTGATGCCGTTTGAGCCGCGCGCGTTCGTCGACGCGCTGATCTGAGGAGGTGCCCGACATGAAGGTCGTTATGGCAAGCAACAACGCCCACAAGATCGCCGAGCTGCGCGCGATCCTGTCTGCCTACGGGCTGGACGTCGTCTCGCAGCGTGAGGCGGGTGTGCATGTCGAGCCGGAGGAGACCGGCACAACGTTTGAGGAGAATTCCCGCATCAAGGCTGTGGCTGTGATGCAGGCCTGCGGTCTGCCCGCCGTGGCGGACGACTCCGGCCTGATGGTCGACGCGCTGAACGGGGAGCCGGGCGTTTATTCCGCGCGCTACGGCGGACCGGACTGCATCAGCGATTCCGACCGCATCAACTATCTGCTGAAAAAGCTCGAAAACGTTCCGGAGGGGAAGCGGACGGCAAAATTCGTCAGCGTTATCACCCTCGTCACGCCGGACGGCAAGGAGATCGTCGCGCGCGGCGAGTGTCCGGGACACATCCTGTTCGAGCGCCACGGAAACGGCGGCTTCGGCTATGATCCGGTGTTCTTTGCGGAGGATGCCGGGTGCACGTTCGCAGAACTGGCCCCGGAGCAGAAAAATCAGGTATCCCACCGCGCCCGGGCGCTGCGCGCCTTTGTGGAGAAGGCGTTCGGTACGAAAAAGGAGAAGGAATTATGCTGACCAGCAAACAGCGCGCCGATCTGCGCGCACAGGCAAATGATCTGGATACCACCCTGATGGTGGGCAAGGGCGGCGTGACGGAGAATGTTTTGTCCGAGGCCGCCCGGCAGCTTGAGGCGCGTGAGCTTGTCAAGGGCCGCGTGCTCGAGGCGGCGCTCCTGTCCGCACGCGAGGTCTGCGATGCGCTGTGCGAAGCGCTCGGTGCAGACGGCGTGCAGTGCGTCGGCTCGAAATTCGTGATCTACCGCCGCTCGGAGAAGAAGGCACAGGAGGCCGCACGGCAGGCGCGCGAGCTGAAAAAGCGCAAGTCGAACCCCGTCCGGCGCGGGGCGCAGGAGCGCCGCCGGCAGGCACGCGAGGAGCGCGAGCGCCGCAATGAGTATTTCCGGCAGGCTGCCATTCAGGCCGCCATCGAGCGCCGGAAGAGCCGCGAGGAATAACAAAAATCATCGGAAAGGGGAGCGCCGCACATGGCAAATATCGGTATATTCGGCGGGAGCTTCAACCCGCCGCATCGCGGCCATCTGCTGGCTGCAGCGGAGTTCCAGCGCAGACTTGGGCTGGACCGCGTCATTCTGATGCCGGCGGCGCTGCCGCCCCATAAGGCGCTGGCCGCCGGGTCACCGGACGCCCACACGCGTCTGGAGCTGACAAGGCTGGCCGCGCAGGACCTTCCGTTTGCGGAGGTCAGCGATCTGGAGCTGCACCGCAGCGGCGCAAGCTACACGGCCGATACACTCGAGGAGCTGCACCGGCAGTATCCCAACGACCACCTCTGGTTTCTGATGGGGACGGACATGCTGCTGACATTTGCGCAGTGGCATGCGCCGGAGCGCATTGCAAAGCTCGCTTCGCTGGCAGTCGCACATCGCGGAAAGGACGACGGCAGAACGCTTCGGGAAGCGGCGCAGCAGCTGCGCGACCGCTTCGGGGGGACGTCGTGCTGGTGGAAAATGACTTTCTGCCCTATTCCTCCACCATCGCCCGCGCCATGCTGGCCTTCCGCTGCGGGGAGGACTATCTCGAGCCTGCGGTCTATGACGCCGTCTGCATGCAGGGGCTTTATCACACGCGCAGCGACCTTCGCGGCCTGCCGCTCGATGCGCTGGCCCGCATCGCCCTGCCGCTGCACGACCCGAAGCGCGTGCCGCATGTACTTGGCTGCAGCCATACGGCGGCGGAGCTTGCCGCCCGCTTCGGGGAGGATCCCGGCCCAGCCCGGCGTGCCGGTCTGCTGCACGATGTGACAAAGGCGCTTCCCGGTCCGGAGCAGTTGAAATTATGCGATAAATATGGTATGATGTTGGATACATTCGAACGCAGTCACCCCAAGCTGCTGCACGCCAAGAGCGGCGCGGCGGTCGCGGGGGCGGTGTTCGGGGAATCTGCGGCGGTGCAGTCGGCTATCTGTTGGCACACGACCGGCAAGCCGGACATGACGCTGCTGCAGAAGATCTTATATCTTGCCGATTACATGGAGCCGAACCGGGATTTCCCCGGTGTGGAACGGCTCCGCGCTCTGGCGGAGCATGATCTGGATGAGGCGGTCCTTTTGGGCCTTGAGATGTCGCTCGATCTGCTGACGGAAACCGGTCAGCCCATTGACGTGAATTCCAGAGCGGCCAGAGATTTTTTGAAAAGCGAAAGGACGAAGTCGGAATGAGGAAACTATTCGGCAACAGCAGCCGCGGCGCTTCCGGCGGGCGCTATGTCGCCGGGAAGCAGGCCGAGCGCCGCAGCGCGCCGGTGCAGCCCGATGTGCAGCGCCCCGAGGCGGATGACGAGG
>ERZ1673696.2972-NODE-2972-length-11014-cov-26.429692_pt1 | contig 11014 bp, 7 predicted proteins | sample MGYA00580226_ERZ1673696 | MGnify/ENA primary metagenome ERZ1673696 (study PRJEB41218, sample SAMN15661743) | gut metagenome | host: Homo sapiens | place: Canada: London | collected 2015-08-20/2019-03-30 | study: EMG produced TPA metagenomics assembly of... | reverse complement strand
CTGCCCGATGTCAAGCGCATCCGCTTCTTCATGACCTTCGGCCAGAGCTACCTTGACCATATGCGCTGCCTGGAGGACGTGGGTATGCTCTCCACCACGCCCATCAACTACAACGGTCAGGAGATCGTGCCCATCCAGTTCCTGAAAGCGCTGCTGCCCGACCCCGCCAGCCTCGGTCCCCGCACCAAGGGCAAGACGAACATCGGCTGCATCTTCACCGGCAAAAAGGACGGCAAGGACAAGACCTACTACATTTATAATGTGTGCGACCATCAGGAGTGCTACCGCGAGGTCGGCAGTCAGGCCATCAGCTACACCACCGGTGTGCCCGCGATGTGCGGTGCGCTGATGATGCTGACCGGCGAGTGGACCAAGCCCGGCGTCTACACGGTGGAAGAGTTCAACCCCGACCCGTTCCTCGACGCGCTGGACAAGTATGGCCTGCCCCGCAGCGAGAACCATGATCCGGTTCTCGTGGACTGATGGCACAGTTCGACGCACGGCCGCCGTTTGCGGCCATCGACGGCGCAGTGCCGTCGGAATTTTCCGCCCTTCCCACGCCCTGCTACCTGCTGGATGAAGCTGCCCTGACCCGCAACGCGGAGATTCTGGGCGGGCTGGCCCGTCGTACCGGGTGCAAGGTGCTGCTGGCGCAAAAGGCGTTCAGCAACTACGATTTGTACCCGCTGCTGGCACCGCACCTCGCAGGCACCGAGGCCAGCGGCCTGTTTGAGGCGCGGCTCGGCGCGGAGGAAATGCCCGGCAAAGAAGTGCACGTTTTCTGCGCGGCCTACCGCGCAGATGAAATGGACGAGCTGCTGCGGTACGCTGACCATATCGTCTTCAACTCGCCCGCACAGCTGTCAAAATTTGGCCCCGCGGCCAAGACGGCGGGCAAAAGTGTGGGACTGCGCATCAATCCCGAGTGCTCGACCCAGGACGGCCACGCGATTTACGACCCCTGCGCCCCCGGCAGCCGTTTGGGCACGACCCGCGCCCAGTGGGACGCGGCAGCGGCAGAAAATTCTGCCCTGCCCGGGCTGTTGGACGGCCTGCACTTTCACACTTTATGTGAGCAGGACGCCGATGCGCTGGCCGTGACGCTGGACGCAGTGGCAGAGAAATTCGGCGATTTGCTGCCAAAAATGAAGTGGCTGAACTTCGGAGGCGGGCATCACATCACCCGCCCCGGCTACGACATGGCCACTTTGGAAAAATGTATCCGCCGCGCCCGGAATGACTGGGGCGTGACGGTTTATCTGGAACCCGGCGAGGCCTGCGCCCTGAACGCAGGGTATCTCTTGACCCGCGTGCTGGACGTGGTGCAAAACGGCGATACGACGATTGCCATCTTGGATGCCAGCGCCGCCTGCCATACACCAGACGTGATCGAGATGCCCTACCGCCCGCCGCTGCTAGGGGCAGGGGAACCCGGCGAAAAGCCCTGCACTGTGCGGTTGGCCGGGCCGACCTGCCTTGCGGGAGATGTCATCGGTGATTACAGCTTTGACGCTGTGCCTGCCGTGGGAGATCTGCTGGTGTTCGGCGATATGGCCATTTACACCACCTGCAAGAACAACACCTTCAACGGTATGCCCCTGCCCGGTATTTACGCCCGCAAGCCCGACGGCACTACGCGGAAAATCGTGACGTTCGGATATACAGATTTCAAATGTCGGCTGGGAAAATAAGCTGCGATAACTGCAAAGCGCCCACCGGCAGGCCGTTGCTGCGCCGTATTATCTCGCATTTTCGCATATTTTGCCACAAAAGAAGCTGCTCACTCCGTAGGGAATGAGCAGCTTCTCACTTTTAAGCCTGCCTTCAGGGCTTTTCTTTCATTATGGGTCATCCGGCACCGGCATTGGCTGACAGGCAGGGGTTATGCAGCGGTCACTCCTTTGCTTCGCTTGGATGGGGGACAGGGGGCATTTTCGTGAACAGCGCTTTCAGCGCCAGCGGCGTGGCGACGCTGGAAACCACGATCAAAAGGATGACCGCCGTAAAATAAACAGGCTCGACAACACCGACCTCAAGGCCCTTCTGGGCCACGATCAAGGCGACCTCGCCGCGGGTCATCATGCCGACACCGACTTTAAGAGAGTCTCCCAAGTTGAAACGGCAGGCTCTGGCCGCCAGTCCGCAGCCGATGATTTTTGCCAGCAGGGCAACGAGAACGAAGCAAACACTGAACAGCAGAATCTCCGGCGTCAGTCCGCTGATGTCGGTCTTTAAACCGATGCTGACAAAGAAAATCGGCGCAAAAATCACATAGTTGCTGATGTCGACCCGGCGCTCCACATAAGCGGCGTCGTGCAGCGTACAGAGAACGATACCGGCAATGTAAGCGCCAGTAATATCCGCAATGCCAAAGTATTTCTCGGCAATATAGGCCATTGCAAAGCAGAATGCAAGGCTGGCAATCGTTATGCGCTGCGTATGGGGATTGCGGGAATCCAGCCACTTCATGGCGCAGTGGAACATATAGCCGATACCAACGGCAACCAGAAAGAACAGCGCGGTCTGGACCAGCACGCCGCCGATGCCGGTGCCATCACCGGAGCTGGCACCCAGCACACAGGTCAGCACGATAATGCCGATGACATCATCAATGACGGCAGCGCTGACAATGGTAGTGCCAAGGAAGCTCTTTAAGTGGCCCAACTCCTGCAGCGTTGCCACCGTGATGGACACGCTGGTTGCGGTCATAATCGTGCCGATAAACAATGCGCGGAAGAATTCCGGGCTGCCGATTGCCGAAAAGCCGTAGAATGCGCTGTAGAGCAGCGTGCCGCCCATCAACGGTACAAGCACACCGATGCAGGCAATCAGCGTGGCAATAGGCCCGGCCCGCATCAGTTCTTTCAGGTTGGTGCCAAGTCCTGTGGAAAACATCAGCAGCACAACACCGATTTCAGCAAAAACGGAGATCGTGTCGTTGATCTGCACCAGATTGAGCAGACAGGGCCCAATCAGCAGACCGGCGAGAATTTCACCGACCACCTGCGGGGCCTTGCACTTGCGGGCAACCAGGCCAAAAAACTTGGCGCTCAGAATAATAATTGCCAAATCACGGAAGATGGAATACATACATGTCATCTCTCTCAATTTACTGTAATCCATCCTTGTTATAGCACTTCTGCCAGATTTTTTCAATAGCTGAAACCGCCTTTTGGAGTTATCGTCGGATATTGTATAAATGTGGTAAACTGTAAGTCAAAGACAAGGCAAAGCACTTGCAATAATGTCCGTAGTATGATAAAATTCCAACTTGGAAAAGTTATAATATAGTTTACTTCATGGCTTACTGCGTCCGACAGGGTTCGGCGGCAAGCGGTGTACAACCTATATAATAAGGAAGGGAAGCGCATGTTCCATTTTTCAAACAGGCATCACCACACAGGAAAAACGTCAATGAGCAGGGCAAAAGTGTATGGTCTGCTTATGGCTTTGGCTATGCTTTTTATGGCAGGTCTGTGCGCCTGTTCCGCACAGCCGCACTCTGCGGCAGAGACTGCGCCGCAGACGATTGTGGTCGGCATTGATGTGTTTGACCCTTACAGCTATCTGGACAGGAACGGGCAGTTTGCCGGCATCGACGTGGAACTGGCGACGGAAGCGTTTTCACGACTTGGCTATACGCCGGAATTCCGGACGATTTCATGGCCGGACAAAGACAACCTTCTCAGCGACGGAACGATCGACTGTATCTGGTCATGCTTCAGCATGAGCGGGCGGGAAACCAAGTACCAATGGGCCGGTCCGTATATGTACAGCCGTCAGGTCGTGGCTGTTCGTGCGGACAGCGATATCCAGTCGCTGTCCGATCTGGCCGGTAAGCGCATCGGCGTACAGGCAACCACAAAGGCAGAGTCACTGTTTCTCGGCGAAATTTCCTCTTTGCTGCCCGAGGTCAAGCAAGTCAACAGCTTTGAGACGACAGAGGATATGTTTGCGGCACTGCGCAAAGGCTATGTAGATGCCGTCGCGGGCCATGAAGCACTGGTAGCCAAGTTGACAAATCTGGATGAAAGCAGTTACCGTGTGCTGGCAGAGAGTCCTTACAGTTCCGAACTTGGTGTTGCCTTCGCAAAGGACACCCATGAGGATTTGGCTGTGCAGCTGACCCAAACTCTGGAAGATATGAAGCAGGACGGAACGATTGGCCGCGTTGCAGAAAAATTCGGACTTGATGCAGAGAAAACTGTGTGGGGGGAACAGGGAAAATGAATGAGAAAAAGCAGTCCGGCAAAAAAAGACTGTTTTTGCTTGTGTTAGTTGCGTTCGGCATTGTACTTTGGATCACATTCACGAATCTGAACCGAATTGCACTGCGTCATACATTGGATGAAACGATTGGTTTTGTAAAGATCCGCTTAGAGCAGTACGAGACTGATGCGGCCAACGACCGCGTGAAAAGCCTTGTCCGCCTGCTGGATAAAACGGTAAGCCTTGGCAACGAAATGGCGCTGAAGGAGGGTTTCGGCACGCAGGACCTGGACTCTTTTGCAGAGGAACAGCGTCTGACCGGTGCGCTTGTATTAGATGAAAACCTGAATGTTGTCATGCAGACCACAAAGGGCGGCAACGCCATGCCGCTGTGGGAGAAGCTGATCGACAGCCCCTATGTACACAATATCGTTGACTATCCAAAAAAGACATACTCGACCCGTCTGGAAGAAAATGGGATACTCTATGATTTTGCCGCGGTGGCACGCGCGGATGCACCAGGTATCCTGATTACCTATATACAGAAGGACAATGAGGATATTGGGGATTTGACGGTAGATTCCCTGTTGAAAGATTTTCCGTTAGAGCTTGGCGGCATCGCTACGATCACGGAGAACGGCAGGGTCATCAGCAGCAACAGCAGCAAACAGGTAAACAAGGCAATAGAGGACTGCCAGGAATTATATAACGGAACCTTCGATGCTGCGGAGGATGGCATTGTGCGCCTGAACGGCAATCAGGGCGTCTGGTACGGCAGCCGGGAAAATACCGAGAACTATGCGCTCTTTGTGTTTTTCCCGGCATCTCAGGTGTTCATGACGCGCAACATTGTCTGTGCATCCTATCTGGCCATAGCCGTAATGGTCTTTTTAATGGCACTGCTGTGGCAGACCAAAATGGAAAAAGACGCGCTGCGGCAGCACCAGAAACGTACCGGAATCATCACAGCGCTTGGCACGGCGTATATGTACATTTCACTGGTGGACTTGAAGAAAAACACTGTTGAAATCCTCAAGAACGCGTCCGATACGGTCAAGAAGCAGAAGCACTTTGCACTGAAACGATCCGTACAGCAGGAGCAAATCGAGAAAATTATCGCGGAGCCATACCGTGAGGAGTATCTCGCCTTTGCGGACATGACGACAGTGGCCGAACGTCTGAAGGGTCACACCTCTTTGGCTCTTGCGTCTCAGACTGTCGACAGACAATGGATCCTTACTCTGATCACACCGCAGCGAAAAGACGCGGACGGCAACGTAACAGCCGTATTGGTTGCCACCCGCGACGCTACCGAGGAAAAGCGGCGGGAGCAAAAGCAGGAAGATGCCCTGCGCGATGCACTGGCGGCGGTGGAACACGCCAATAAGGCCAAGACGGTGTTCCTGAACAGTATGTCGCACGATATTCGCACCCCGATGAATGCCATTATCGGGTTTACGGCCCTTGCCACGGCGCATATTGATAACATTGACCTCGTCAAAGAGTATCTGAAGAAAATCAGCGTATCGGGCCAGCATCTGCTCAGTCTGATCAACGATATTCTGGATATGAGCCGTATCGAAAGCGGCACGGTCAAACTGGACAACACAGAAGTCCACCTGCCCGATGTGCTGCACGACCTGCGCACGATCATTCAAGGCAATATCAGCGCCAAGCAGCTTGACCTTTACATCGACACGCAGGATGTGCACCACGAGGATATTATCACCGATAAGCTGCGCCTGAATCAGGTTTTGCTCAACATCGTGGGCAACGCTGTCAAGTTTACACCGGCGGGCGGTACCATCAATATCCGCGTTGAAGAAAAGCCGTCTGCCCGCAGTGGGTATGCGACCTTTGTTTTCAGTGTGAAAGATAACGGCATCGGTATGTCGAAGGACTTCCAGGCGCACGTTTTTGACTCTTTTTCACGGGAACAGACTGCGACAAGAAGCGGCATCCAGGGTACGGGCCTTGGCATGGCCATCTCGAAAAACATCGTAGATATGATGGGCGGAACCATCGCCGTCAAAAGCGAGCAGGGAAAGGGCAGCGAGTTTACGGTCACCCTGGACTGCAAGGTTTGTACGGAATCGGTGAAATATCCGCCGATTCCGGGCCTGAAAGGCGCCCGTGCACTGGTTGTGGATGATGATGCACAGACCTGCATGAGCGTAAGCAAAATGCTGCGGGAAATTGAGATGGAAGCCGACTGGACGACCTCCGGCAAGGAAGCCATCCTGCGCGCGAGGGAGGCGCACAATCAGGGTGCGGAGTTCAAGGTTTACATCATTGACTGGCTGATGCCGGATATGAACGGCATTGAGACGGTGCGCAGGATCCGCAAAGTAATCGAACCCGGCACGCCGATCATCATATTGACAGCCTACGATTGGGCCGACATTGAGGATGAGGCCCGGCAGGCCGGTGTCACGGCGTTTGTTTCCAAACCGCTGTTTATGTCGGAACTGCGCGATGCACTGACACACAAAGTGGTGTCGGGCAGGCAGCCCCTTCTGCCCAAGCACGGCGACTATACGGGCAAAAAGGTGCTGTTGGTCGAGGATAACGAACTGAACCGCGAGATTGCAACGGCCATTCTGGAAGAAGCCGGACTGAAAGTGGACGCCGTTGAGGACGGCACGGATGCCGTGGCCAGAATGAACGAGGCTGCGGAGGATGAGTATGATCTGATCCTGATGGATATTCAGATGCCCAAAATGGACGGATACACCGCCACCCGGGAGATCCGTACATTGAGCAGCAATAAAAAGGCAACCATTCCCATTGTGGCCATGACAGCCAACGCTTTTGAGGAAGACCGCCAAAAAGCATTCAAAGCAGGGATGAATGCACATATTGCAAAACCGATTGATGTGAACATCCTGATGAGAACACTGGATAAAGTTTTCAAACAGAATTCGTGATCGCGTTTAAATAGCGTACAAAGGATCTGTACGGCAAAGTAAAAAGCATATACAGCTGCGTTTATGGCGAACGGCCTCTCGGCGGTTCGCAACGCGATGCTGTATATGCTTTTTTTCATGCGCAATCTGTCAGCCGCCCAGCGCCACCATGCGGCGGATGCAGCGCCCGGCTCCCTGCATGACGTCCTGCGGCAGGGTGATTTCCTCGCCGCCGCTGCCCTGCAGGCAATGGTAAATGTCCATCAGGGTGGTCAGTTTCATGTTCATGCAGGTAAGCTGCACGGCCAGCGGATAGAACCGCTTTCCCGGGCAAGCATAGGAGAGGTGCTCCACGATGCTGTTTTCCGTGCCGATGATGAACTCTTTGGCATCGGACTTTTCTGCATAAGCCATAATGCCGGTGGTAGAGCCAACATAATCAGCCTGCTCCACGACCTCGGGGCGGCATTCGGGATGAACCAGAAGCAGCGCCTCCGGGTGGGCAGCGCGGGCTTTGGCTACATCTGCTGCCGAACATACGATATGGCGCGGGCAGCCGCCGTGGTAAAAGGCAAACTGCTTTTCCGGCAGCTGCTTTGCTACATAGCCGCCCAAATTGGGATCTGGGATGAACAGAATCTTATCGTTTTCCAGCGCACTGCAAATTTTCAGCGCGCTGGAGGACGTCACACAGACATCGCAGGCCGTTTTCAGCTCCGAAGTTGTATTGATGTACGCCACCACGGCGTAGCCGGGGTACTGCTTTTTCAATTCCTGCAAGGTCGGCAGATCAAGCTGCTCGGCCATAGGGCAGCCCGCCATGGGGTTGGCCAGCCAGACAGTTTTCTCCGGGCTTAAAATTTTGCAGGTCTCGGCCATGAAGCGCACACCGCACATGATGACCCCGTCAGCGTTGGTTTTGGCCGCCTGCACGCTCAACCCGTAGGAATCGCCGGTGTAATCGGCTACTTCCAGCACAGGCTGGCTCTGGTAGGCATGGGCCAGGATGCAGATATTCTTTTCCCGTTTCAGGCGCAGGATCTCCTGTTGCAGTTCATGGACAGTCATAATTGTGCCTCGTTTTCTTTCTTCAATGCTCCCACGGTTGCAGCGGAGCCAGAAAACCGTGCTCTTTCAGTTCTTTTTCGATCAGGCTCAGCCTGTCCGGGGTGGCTGCCTCCACCAGATGATAGTGGTAGCCGTCGGTGGCGGTGGACAGCACCGTGGAGGAACTGTCCGCAAACGATTGCAGAAATTCCCGCACGTCCTGCCGGGAACGGATGTCCATCTCAGCGGTGATACGGCCATAGACCCGGTGGCTGATACTGATATTCTTGACCTGGCCGCCACAGTCCACAATCAGGTTCAGCTCCTGCCCGGTTCGGTCAGGTGTGTGGCGCACCTTGAACTCCCGTGTGCAGCCGACGGGCTGATCAGGCTGCTCCAGCACATAGCCGCGTGCAGTGGAAATGATCCCGGGGTGTGACGCCCGTATGACCGCCAGATCCTGCACGATGACCTGACGGCTGACGCCGTAATGGGTAGCCAGCGTGCGGGCGGCAATAGGCGCTCCGGCATGGGCAAGCTGCTGCAAAATGGCGGCGCGGCGCTCTGCGGTGGTCATATCAGGCCTCCTCCGCGGTCAGGGGGCGCAGATGCTTCATGGAAAGATCCAGAATGGGAGCCGAATGGGTCAGGGCGCCGCTGGACACATAGTCAATGCCAATATCCCGCAGACGGGCAATGTTTTCCCGCGTGACATTGCCGGAGCACTCGGTCTTGGCGCGGCCTGCAATCAAAGTCACAGCCTTGCACATATCCTCGTCGCTCATGTTATCCAGCATGATGATGTCCGCACCGGCTTCCACGGCCTCTTTGACCTGTTCCAGCGTTTCAACCTCCACCTCGATCTTGCGGACGAAAGACGCATACTGCCGGGCCATCTTGACGGCCTTCGCCACGCCGCCGGCAGCACCGATGTGGTTATCCTTCAGCAGAACGCCGTCGGACAGGCCGGTGCGGTGGTTGCTGCCGCCGCCAACGCGGACAGCGTACTTTTCAAAAATGCGGTTGTTGGGGCTGGTCTTACGGGTGTCCAGCAGGGTGATGCCGGTGCCTTCCAGCAGGGCAGACAGCTGATGGGTATAGGTGGCAATGCCGCTCATTCGCTGCAGGTAGTTCAGCGCAACGCGCTCACCGGAAAGCAGGGCGCGTATATCGCCCGTAACAACGGCCAGCTTCTGGCCGGGCTGTACGGTATCGCCGTCCCGGCAGAAGACTTCCACCTTGGCGCCGGGGTCCAGCAGCGTAAAGACGCGGGCATAGACCGCCAGACCGGCGACAATGCCGTCCTCCTTGGCAATCAGATCCACGGTGCCGGGGCAGGCGTGGGGCATGACGGCGTTTGTGGAAACGTCCTCCTCCGGAATATCCTCCCGCAGCGCTTGCAGCAGCAGCGGGTCTATATGCAGCAGCTGGGTGATCTCATTCATGGTTTTTACTCCTCTCAATAGCGGTCAGAACCTCCTGCCGATACGCGGCAAACAGCGGTTCCTGTTCACGGTATGGGGCCAAATCGGGCTTATCGCCTGTAAAGACAGGCGGTTCTCCGTATAGTATATCATCTGCCGCGCGCTGTGCAAAGACCAAAGATTCCAGCAGGGAATTGCTGGCCAGCCGATTGCGTCCATGCACACCGTTGCAGCAGGTCTCGCCGCAGGTATACAGCCGGGGCAGTGCTGTGCGGCTGCTCAGGTCCGCCGCGATGCCGCCCATAAAATAATGCTGGGCCGGTACAACGGGGATCGGTTCATGGATGGGATCGTACCCCTCCTCCTCGCAGCGCTCCAGAATGTTGGGGAAATGCTCACGGATAGCCGCTTCACCGATGGGGCGCATATCCTCCCACACATGGTCGGTACCGTCCTTTTCCATCTGTGCGCGGATCGCTGCGCTCACCACGTCGCGGGGCTGCAATTCGTTGGTAAAGCGGTTCCCGTTTTTATCCAGCAGCAGCGCGCCCTCCCCGCGAACCGATTCCGAAATCAGAAAGCGACGGCCTTTTTGGTGGCTGTACAAAGTCGTGGGGTGGATCTGGATATAGTCCAGGTGCTCACAGGCAACACCGTGGCGCAGGGCCATGGCGATGGCATCCCCCGTGATGTGGGGGAAGTTGGTGGAGTTTTTATACAACCCGCCGATGCCGCCGCAGGCCAGCACCACCGCCCCTGCCCCGATGGCTCGCGGTTCGCCGTCCGGGCCGGCAGCAATGACGCCGCCGCAGGCCGAGGCGTCGGCGAAGAAATCCAGCAGAGTCGTATGCTCGCGCAGTTCGATGTTCTCGCAGCGCAGGACCTCGTTCAGCAGGGTCTGGGTGATCTCGTGGCCGGTAATATCCTCATGGAACAGAATGCGCGGGCGGGAGTGCGCTCCCTCCCGGGTAAAGCGCAAAGCCCCGTGGTCATCCCGCGCAAAGCGGACGCCGCGGCGCACCAGATCCCGGATGATCGAGTTGGAGGAACGAATCATCAGGTCTACTGTGGCGGGGTTGTTCTCGTAATGGCCTGCCCGCATCGTATCATCAAAAAAGGGGCGGTAGTCTGCCTCGCCATGCTGCATACAAATGCCGCCCTGCGCAAGGAAGGAGTCGCTCTCGTCCGCTTTCTGCTTTGTAAGCAGAAGAATGCGGTACCGCGCAGGCAGATTCAGGGCGCAGTAAAGGCCCGCAGTGCCGGTGCCGACGATGACTACGTCAAAATAGTCATCCATATTAGCCATTTTCATGTGGTTTCCTCGGTTTCTTCTGTAATTCCAACTTTGACAGTATAGCACCGTTCATTACATGTGTCAAGACACATGTAATGATATATAGTGACACCCCGCCATGCGCAATAAACTTC
>ERZ1673696.2963-NODE-2963-length-11063-cov-4.738735_pt1 | contig 11063 bp, 10 predicted proteins | sample MGYA00580226_ERZ1673696 | MGnify/ENA primary metagenome ERZ1673696 (study PRJEB41218, sample SAMN15661743) | gut metagenome | host: Homo sapiens | place: Canada: London | collected 2015-08-20/2019-03-30 | study: EMG produced TPA metagenomics assembly of... | reverse complement strand
GGATACTTCATATTCCAAAGACGGCTGCTGTTATCATGGCCGCTGTCAAAACCGCAGAACATCTCCACCAGCCCTGTTTCGCGGGTCATACGATTGCGGCAAAGCCATTCATCCCACCGGCAGCAGGAGGTATAATACGCCCCCAAATCCTCCTGCGGGTTCATCTGCCAAGCCTCATAGCACAGCGATGCAAAGGAAACGCACTCCTGCAGCTGGGTATAGAATACGTGGATTTCATTTCTCCCCTCCAAAATACTATCGTCAATAATATTGCAGGGAAGGCGGCCGTCCTCGCGCTGGTGCTCCATAAAAAAGCGAACCTGCGAAGCGGCGATATCCGCATCCTCGGGATACAGCTGTGCCCAAGCCAGTGCATCAAAGGTATGCTCCAGCCAATAGCCGGGATATGTAGTGGAAATAAGAAAAAGCCGTCCATTATGCTGAGGAATCCGACGAAGATGCTCCTTTCTGATACGCTCCAGCACCATTTTTCGGTATGGTGCAACCATTTCCGGTGTAATTAACTGTTTTTCCATTGCAGCCTCCTTTATGTAAATAAAAATAAAATAACCACGATTTAGGGCAATTTTTTGCCAATATCGGCAGAATCCGTAAAAAGTCAAGGCCTCCGGCTTTATCTGCCGGCGGTCTTGACTGCCTGAACTTATACCGTTACCTGCAGGACTCCGCTCTCATCGGTATCTACAGTAATCGTATCGTTGATATTCAGTTCTTTTGAAAGAATCGTACGGGCGATCATCGTTTCTACATGGCTCTGGATATACCGCTTCAACGGTCGGGCGCCATAGATGGGGTCAAATCCATGCTCTATGATATACTCTTTTGCTCTTTCGGTAATATGCAGCTTTAAAGAACGATCGGCAAGCCGTGCCTCCAAATGTTTAAGCATAATATCAATAATCTGGCCCATATCTTCTTTACGAAGAGGCTTATAGAACACAATTTCATCTAATCGATTCAAAAATTCCGGCCGGAAACTATTCTTCAGCAAAGAGGAAACCCCCTCTTTTGCCTGCTGTGATATCTCGCCGTTGGCGTCGATTCCCTCCAGCAGCAGCTGAGAACCCAAATTACTGGTAAGAATGATAACGGTGTTTTTAAAATCCACCGTACGGCCCTGAGAATCGGTAATTCTTCCGTCGTCCAATACCTGCAGTAAAATATTGAAAACATCCGGATGTGCCTTTTCAATTTCATCAAACAGTACTACTGAATACGGTTTTCTTCTTACCGCCTCCGTCAGCTGGCCGCCCTCCTCATAGCCCACATATCCCGGAGGGGCGCCGATCAAACGGGAAACAGAGAATTTCTCCATATATTCGCTCATATCGATACGAATCATATTATGTTCATCATCAAATAAGCTCTCTGCCAGCGCTTTAGCCAGTTCCGTTTTTCCCACACCCGTAGGACCCAGGAACAGAAAGGAACCAATCGGCCGGTTCGGGTCGCCGATCCCTGCCCGGGATCGAAGAATCGCCTCGGTAACCTTCGTCACGGCCTCTTCCTGGCCAACCACACGCCGATGCAGAATTTCATCCAAGTGCAGAATTTTCTCCCTCTCTCCTTCGACCAGCTTTGCCACGGGAATTCCCGTCCATTTTGCTACGATACCCGCAATTTCCTCCTTCGTAACGGTATCGCGCACTAAGCTGTTGCTTGGCTTATCGGCACGCTCTTCGCTCTTCTTCTGTGCTTCTGCCAGCTTTTGTTCAAGTGCCGGCAAAACGGAATACCGAAGCTTTGCGGCTTTCTCATATTCATAATTGCGCTGGGCGGTCTCAATATCGCTTTGTGTTTGATCAATCTCTGTTTTGATATTTTTTACCGCATCGATCTCCTGTTTATCAGCCTCCCAGGCTGCTTTCATACTATTGAATGTTTCTCTGGCCTCCGCCAGTTCAGCCTTCAGTTTCTCCAACCGTTCTTTAGAAAGCGTGTCTGTTTCCTTGGAAAGCGCCATTTCTTCAATTTCCATCTGCATAATCCGGCGCCGCACGTCGTCCAGCTCCGCGGGCATGGAATCAATCTCCGTGCGTATCAATGCGCAGGCTTCATCCACAAGGTCAATAGCCTTATCCGGCAGAAAACGATCGGTGATATAGCGATTAGAAAGCGTTGCCGCAGCTATTAAAGCATTGTCATGAATCTGTACGCCGTGAAAAATTTCATATTTCTCTTTTAACCCCCGCAGGATAGAAATGGTATCCTCCACAGTAGGTTCATCCACCTGAACCGGCTGGAACCGTCTCTCCAGCGCGGCATCTTTTTCAATATATTGACGGTACTCATCCAATGTTGTTGCACCAATGCAATGCAGCTCACCGCGGGCAAGCATCGGCTTCAGCAGATTGCCTGCATCCATAGCGCCGTCCGTCTTTCCGGCACCTACAATCGTATGCAGCTCATCAATAAACAGAATAATCCTGCCTTCGCTGCTCTTGATCTCATTCAATACGGCTTTCAGCCGCTCTTCAAATTCCCCCCTGAACTTGGCGCCGGCAATCAGCGAGCCCATGTCCAGGGAAAAAATCGTTTTTTCTTTTAATCCTTCCGGCACATCACCGCGTACGATCCGCTGCGCGAGTCCCTCGGCTATCGCGGTTTTTCCTACACCGGGCTCACCGATTAAAACCGGGTTATTTTTCGTTTTTCTTGAAAGAATACGGATTACATTTCGTATTTCCGTATCCCGCCCGATTACAGGGTCCAGTTTTCCCTCCTTGGCTCTTTCCACAAGATCAAAACCGTATTTATTCAATGCATCATAAGTGCCCTCGGGATTATCACTGGTTACCTTCTGGCCGGCCTTTACCTTATCGAGCTCTTTTGCAAAGTTTTCCTTGGTAATATTAAACTGACGAAAAACCTCCTTAAGCTTCGCGGTAGGATTCTGTAATATCGCCAGCATGATATGTTCTACCGAAACATATTCGTCTCCGTTCTTTTGGGCAAGTTTCTCTGCCGAAGCTAAGACTTTATCCGTTTCCGGTGAAATATACACTTTGTCCGGCTCTCTGCCGCTGCCGCTGACCTTTGGAAGACCCTCGATTCCTGCATCAACCGCTGCGGCAAGTTTATCGGTATCAATGCCCATTTTATTCAAAAGACTGCCGATCAGCCCCCCGTTCTGGTCAACCAAGGCATATACGATATGCTCGGGCATAATCTGCATATTTTGATTTTCAATTGCAATTCTGTGTGCCGTTTGGATTGCTTCCATTGTTTTTTGCGTAAATTTGTCCGTCATATTAAATCTACCCCCTTATCCAGGTATTCCTTATACATGGTTTCAATTGCATTTTCGTCATATTTACCGCTTAAATAACCTTTCATAACGGTATCAAACATTCGAATATAATTTGAAATTGCATCGGCAATTTGGCGGCTGGTATAATTCTTATCCTGCGGAACAGTAATACTGCGGATAAAACGACCTTCATATAAAGCATACCGTATACCGGTATTTCTCCCATACTTCTTTTCCACATGCGCCCACAGTTTAAAAAAACGATTCATTGCCTCAATCAAAGACGGCGACTGTGTGCGGAATACGACACTCAGCTGACCGATCGCACCGCCGTCAGGCTCCCGGTACAGCTCTACATCGTATTTAATCGTAGGTCGATACCGATATTCCAAGCTGCTTTTTAATGACATGGTACTTTGATGCGGTGCAACGTAAGGAACAATATCTGCTTCACAGCTATTGATAAAATCCTCTATTGTTTTAAAAATATTGCTGATACGCATCTCCGGCGTGGTAAAGGAGACATATTCGGCCAGGATCTGGTTAATCAGGTTGGAACGGTTCGTATTCTGCTGCAGCGCCTGCCGATCGATTTCCCGTACTACCTCATCCATCAGCATTACACTATATAAACTCTTACTCAAAGATAATCTCCTCCATTCCGGGCATTCAGACCGTTTGCCCCTTTTGATGTTCTCATTATAATCTAATCAAATAAATTTGTCAAGTATTTTATATAAATTATTTATCGAATTTTATATATTTTATTCCAAATCTCTTTTGTCGTTATTTTTTTCTGCTTTATTGTGCTGTTTTAGTGATAAATTCTTGTAAGAATTTTTTTATTTTGGATATTGACTTTTCACTTTCTCCCGTGTATAATGAAAGTGTAAATAGAAAGAAAGAGGGAGTCCAATGGGAATTTAATATTTCTAACCTTAAAAATTTAAAAGAAAGACGTGAATCCAATGGGACAGTAATTTGATAAAATAAGCTTCTGTAAAGGATGGTATGATCTTATGTTCAGAAATGCAATTTTTATCAAACTTTAAAAAAGAAAGAGGGAGTCCAATGATAACCGTCTAACCAAGGTTCCTATTCCTTTATAATTTAGTTTTCCCCTTTTGTAAATTTTTATGGAGTGTTGCGTATGTTTTTTCTCTTGCTCATTTACAAAATCTAAAAGGAAGATGTGAGTCCAATGTTTCATTTAGCAAAAAAATTAAATATCATATACAATAAATAATTTTTCTATTGAACCAATAGAAGCAAAAATGAGATATATCATAAAATGCATAAAACAGCCCCGCAGCAAATTTTGCTGCGGGGTTACTTTTTTAGCACTGGCGGCTCACCGCCAAACTGTGAAGATTCCTCCTGCTTTTTTTCTTCCTCCAGTGCAGGAAGATTCCACTTATAATATGCCGAAAAACAGCGAATAAGCAAAACTACAGCCGCACCAATACCTGCTGCGGCTGCGGATCCCGTAGCCTTCCAAAGCGCCGTGCATACTGCCGCACCGATCAAGGAAGCCAACGCATAGATATGCTTTACAAAGATATACGGAATGTCCCCCGCCAACGTATCCCGAAGGACTCCGCCGCCAACGCCGGTAATAATGCCAATAAAAATATGCAGCATAAAATTATATTCCGGAAAAGCTGCAATTGATGCAGTCACCCCTACAACCGTAAAAGCGCCTAAGCCAATCGAATCCATCAAAAACAACAAAAATTCATATATTCTCTTCCTTCTCATAATACTGCGGCGCAGCGGTGCTATTAAAAATACAGCCGCCGTGATCGTCGCCGTAATCGGATAAATAGGCTGACGGAATACCGCGGGCGGTGTCCGGCCTAAAATAAGGTCACGCAGTACCCCTCCGCCGAAACAGGTAATCAGCGCCAATACATAGGCGCCAAAAATATCCATTTTTTTACGCATAGCAGTAACCACACCGGAAACCGCAAAAGAAACAAGCCCCAAAATCTCAAGAACAATAAGAAACATACAACGAATCCCCGTACTGATTGCTGGTTTAATCTTTCGATTAATCGTAACACATTCTATGCGTAATGTCAATTGCGCATAGGCGGGAAAATACTTGCAAAATCACTTGCTTTATGCTATATTGAATATATTATGAATCATATTTGAGGTGTCTGTTTGGATATTGTCAGATAAGGAACATAAATTGTACGGCTGAAAAGCGGCAAAGTCCGCTTTGTTTTGTTATACAATTTGATATCTGCAAGACTTCGACGGACTTTTTATTTGCTGTACTCATGTTCCGCTAACTTGTACTTTATTCTGTTTTTTGAAAGGAACATTTTTATGAAATATAATAGAAGCAATCACTACGATAAACACCTGATACAAAGCAAAATTATGGGACCGAACCCTATAAAGCTTGAAGAAGAGCTGCTTTCTAAGCATAAACTCTTTAAGGATGCTGTTGTTATGGATTTAGGCAGCGGCCACGGTATTACAAGCATCTTCCTTGCAAAAGAATACGGCTTTAGAGTTTTTTCGGTGGATTTATGGAGCAATCCTTCTGACAACAAACGTTTTTTTGATGAAATGGGTTTTTCCTCAAAGCAAATCATTCCGCTGAAAGGTGATGCCGCGTCTCTTCCCTTTGCCGAAGAGTTCTTTGATGGCATCGTCAGTATCGATTCCTATCACTACTTTGGACGGGATAAGAATTTTTTAAAAGATAAATTATTGCCTTTGCTAAAGCATGGAGGATACCTCTATATTGCCGTTCCCGGAATGAAAAAAGATCTGCATGAAGCGCTCCCTCCCGAGCTTTTATTGTTCTGGACAAAAGAGGATCTGGATACGATCCATGATTGTTCCTGGTGGCGCAGCTTGATAGAAAAAACTCCCGGAATAGAACTCCTTTCTATCCACGAAATGGAAAGCAACGAGGAAGTATGGAAGGACTGGCTTGCCTGCGATAACGAATATGCCCGCGGTGACCGCAGAATTTTTGAAGCCGGGGGCGGTAAATATTTAAACTTTATTGCAATCATCCTCAAACGGCTATAATCAAAAAGCAGTAAGCGGCGGAAAAGATCCCGCCGCTTATTGATAGGTAGAAGCACAGTACATGCGCTCCGCAAGGCCTTCCTTATCATGCACCATGGTTAAAAACCGCCATCCGCATTTTTCATAAAAATCAGTATGATCGGTTACTAAATACAATGTTTCAATCCCCATGCTCCCCAAATCTTTTCTTATAAAATTCAAAATATACCGTGCAATTCCCTTTTTCCGGAACTTTTCTTCTACAAACAGCGCGCAGACATTCGGGGAAAGATCCGGCCGGTCATGGAAATCATTTTCTATCACGCCCGCACCAGCAATCAGCCTCTGCTGTGAATCTGCAACGATATACCATTGAGGAATTGCTTTCACATTCTCAACACAGATCCGCATACTTTCCCGATATGCTTCCACAGGAACTTTCCACTTTTGATGGAACCAACAAGCAGCGCTCTCTAACCATTCCGGATTTTGACGAAGTATTTTAATCGATTCCATATTTTCTCCCCCAAGCAGCATGCATTTTTTACTGTATCGTATTCGTATTGATATAAGCGATGATATCTGCCAAAGCTCCTGAAATTCAGGCATTTCCATGTCATTGCGGGTACTTTGCATCGCAACTACATATATTCTTTTTGATATCCGATATATGCGGAATATACATACGCAGGAAACAACAGCCCTGCACGATGCTGCAGTCTCCAGTGGCCGTTATAAAGATACGCGCCATCATCCAATGGCAGATACCGATTCTGTGTATCGCGGGTAACCATATTCCGGGGGATCCGCTTGCTGGAAAAAGTACTTCCATTCACATAATAGGTCGATCGAAAGTCCTCCCCATATAAATTCCCGTATAATTTTAGTAGTAAAGCCCAAATACGCCATCTTTTTCTCGTCACAAATATAAACTTTCCCTGATAAAGCTTCATTCCATACGTCTTCGGAAAGCAGGATCTCTCCCGGCAAATGCACATGCAAAACCGCATACATATACCATAAATTCGCCGTTACAAGGAGTACCGCCTGGACGCAAAAAGCTATACTGCAAAAAATCCAGCCCTTTTTCCCCAACAAAATCCTTTTTTTATCGCGTTTTTCTTTAAAAATATATCAATGAATTCTGCCGGTATAATATCACGCAAAATGCAGTCCGTCAATCCTCTATTTTTGTTCGCAAAAAAAGAACCATATTTCTATGGTTCCTTCTCCCTATTTACTCCTCTAAAAGTGCGTTCTGCTGTTCAATATATCCATTAAAATACGCAGCAATTTCATCGAAAAGCAACTGAATCTCCGGCTTTCTCGGATCGTTGCAGTCAATAACAACAACGACTAATAGATCATCTTTTCTATAGGTAATCTTTGACTGATAAAAATACTTGGGAAATATCTTTCTGTTTGGCTTCCTGCGTAGATACCATGTACTACTTGTCATATAAGCTCCGTCTTCTAAAACAAAGAATCCATTCTCCGGTGTAAAATCCTCCTTATTTCCGCCATTCATCTTATTGGCTAAGCTTCCCGAACAAACAGCTTTAAATCCATTCTTTTCAAACTTTTTTACAGCTTCATCCTGTGGAAGATAATAAGATATATGCCGAGTTCCTTTATATTCCTGTATTTTCCCCGTAAACGCCTCCTGCAAAACTTCATCGGGAATTTCAAGAGTATCCGGCAAATGGATATGCTTCAGGCAAAACGCATACCACGCCGCCGTCAGGCAAAGCAACAGCACACAGCCAATGGATAAAAGACAGATAAATAATTTCTTTTTTGGAATAGCCATTTCTCTCCCCATCTTTCTTACTTTTCTACTTTTTTCGTACAGTTAAATTGTAGCATATACAATAAAAGAAAGCAATAAAAAATATCCCCTGAACAAAAAAGAAACCATATTTCTATGGTTTCTCTCTTTTTTACCCCATCAAAAGCGCATTCTGCTGTTCAATATAGTCATTAAAATATGCGGCGATCTCGTCTAAAAGCAGCTTGAATTCCGGCTTTCTCGGGTCGTTGCAGTCAATTGTAACAACGATAAATACATCCTCTTTTTGATAACAAATACGTGATACATACTCATAAGAAGGAAAAATCGCGCTCTTCTTTTTTTGACGTAAATACCAAGTTTCATTCGTCATATACGCGCCGTCCTCTAAAATTAAATACATATCGGCACCGGATTGAGCCTCTTTTTGAATTCCATCCATATGACTAGCCAACCCACCGCAGCAAACGGCTTTAAACCCATTCTTTTCAAACTTTTTTACGGCTTCCTCCTGCGGAAGATAATACGATATATATTTTTCTCCTCTATATTCCTGTATTTTCCCCGTAAAGGCATTCTTTAAAATATCATCCGAAATTTCAATGGTATCCGGCAAGTGTATATGCTTTACGCCAAACATATACCACGCCGCCGTCAGGCAAAGCAACAGCACACAGCCAATGGATAAAAGACAGATAAATAATTTCTTTTTTGGAATAGCCATTTCTCTCCCCATCTTTCTTACTTTTCTACTTTTTTCGTACAGTTAAATTGTAGCATATACAATAAAAGAAAGCAATAAAAAATATCCCCTGAACAAAAAAGAAACCATATTTCTATGGTTTCTCTCTTTTTTACCCCATCAAAAGCGCATTCTGCTGTTCAATATAGTCATTAAAATATGCGGCGATCTCGTCTAAAAGCAGCTTGAATTCCGGTTTTCTCGGGTCGTTGCAGGCAATATGCATAACAATCAATACATCGTTTTTTTTATAAAAAATTTGTGCCTCATACCAATAATGTGGAAATATTTTCTTTTCAGAATCATGTCGCAGTTCCCATATCTCATTTATCATATAAGCGCCATCTGCAAGAACAAGATAGTCTTCATTCCCCGATTGAATATCTTCCTCACGAATTCCCCCATCCTTATGGTTTGCCAAACTCCCCAAACAAGCAGCTTTAAACCCATTCTTTTTAAAAATTCTTAAAGCTTCATTTGGAGAAATACCACAATATATATGCTGGGTTCCCTTATAATCCTGTATTTTCCCCGTAAACGACTCTTTTAAAACTTCCGAAGGAATTCGAATACTATCCGGCAAATGCACATGCTTTAGGCAAAACGCATACCACGCCGCCGTCAGGCAAAGCAACAGCAAACAGCCAATAGATATAAGGCATAGGACCAGCTTCTTTTTTCCCAAAACCATATGCAAGTCCTTTCTTTACGCATTGCCCATTGCTTCATAATTCATACGATACGTATATTCCTGTAAATAAGAATACCCTGTAAATACCTTATTAACGCTGGGCAATTGATAATAAGAAACACTTTCAATGGGACGCTCATAGTTCCCAGAAAGCACGTGCGTACAATACGCCACTAATACATTATACAGAGATTCATCAATAATCCCTAATCTTTCTGAACCGGGCGCATTTTTATCTATGATTCCTCTTTTATCCGAACGGTACATCCGGTATTCAAAACCGCCGTAAACCGATTTCCGCAAAAGACATATGGAAATCGTAACATCCTGCTGTATTGTCTCCGGCAGATCATATAGATATGTTAAATCATCATTAAATTTTGTGATATCTGCAAAATATACTCTTCCCGCGCTAGTTACAGTTTCATAAATATCTGTAGTAGTAAAAATAGCTCCTATTTGATTCGAAAAAACGTTACCTATAATATTTTCTATTGTTTCTTTAAGTACAGATAATTCTAATTGCTTTTGTTTTTCCCACCAAAGATCTTGAACAATTTCATTCAGTATATTTTTCAGAGGAACTAACATGCTCTTTGTAAATGTAAAAACCAATTCATATTGACCTTTCGGACTCATACGTGCCATTCTGTCATAATACCATGCAGCGGCTTCATCTCCAGTATAATTTCCCATTCCCTGATATTGATAATATTTTAAAAAAGGCTTATCGTTGATGACTGGAGTCGTCGCATCGTTTATATTTGTACTATCCGATAACTTATACATCACAAAATCATCTATATATAAGACCTGCCCCTCTATCGCATCAATAGTATCAAGCATCCAAAAAAAGTCTCCTCTATGAATATCATCACTCGTAACGGCAAAACTTCCCTGAATGCATTTCCATTGACCGGAAAATAAATTTGCGTCAGCAATCACCCCAAAATAATTCTCCTCATACTGCTGAATAAAAGAAGTATTTTCACATCCTCGAACAATACTTCTTCCATATTTAAGGCAGGTATCATCCAATTCACTAACCATCACCCAAACTGTAACAGAATAAATTCCGGGGCCGCCCTGATAAAAAATATCATCTAATTGCAGCGCCGGAGAATGCCATGATTTCGTTCTACCCGTCATTTTTAAACAAGAATTACCCGTATGAGACGCTTCTCTTGTATACGCAATTTCTCCGCCGTATTTCGCAATCCATCCCGAATCCGTTACGGAGCTTACCGTTTCAAAATCAAAACTCCAGCGTTGATTGATACCTTGTATCTGTATCAATAATACCGACGCCAAAATTGCCAAAACAAGCAAAAAGGAAACAAAAGAATGTATTTTTCGTCTGCCAAAACCATTAATATTTTTCATAATTAACACCTCCTTCTAAATATTACCACATGTTAATAAGGAAATCAATAAAAAATTCATTTATTTACAAAAAAAGAAACCATATTTCTATGGTTTCTCGAATAGAATCCGGCGGCGACATACTCTCCCGGGCCGTCTCCAGCCAAGTACCCTCTGC
>ERZ1673696.2961-NODE-2961-length-11068-cov-5.124217_pt1 | contig 11068 bp, 9 predicted proteins | sample MGYA00580226_ERZ1673696 | MGnify/ENA primary metagenome ERZ1673696 (study PRJEB41218, sample SAMN15661743) | gut metagenome | host: Homo sapiens | place: Canada: London | collected 2015-08-20/2019-03-30 | study: EMG produced TPA metagenomics assembly of... | reverse complement strand
CATCGTCCACGCCGCCCATGATGTGGAGACGGACGTTGGGTACCCGGGAGGCCAGCTCAAAGAAAGCGTAGATCATGGTCTTGACGTCCTTGATGGGGGCCAGCCGCACCACCGCGCCGATGTCCACCCAGCCGTCCTCTTCTTTCAGCGGGATATCGCAGAACCGCTGGTACTGGACGCCGTTGGGGATGACGATGCACTTGGCCCCGTCGCAGCCCATCTCGATCTGGGTGCGGCGGGCGTTGTAGAACAGGCTGCTGACCCGGAACGCCCGCCGGTAAATTTCTTCCGATAACATATAGAAGAACCGGATCCAGCGGCTCTTGAACGAGGGCACCACCCACTCGGCCCGGATGATCTCCTCCTCCCGCTCCCGGGTGTAGATGCCGTGCTCGGTGAGGAGGACAGGGGCGTGGTTCAGGCTGCCGCCCAGGCAGGCCAGCAGGCCGCCGTAGCCCGTGGAGATGGCGTGGTAGACATCCGCTTTGGGCACCCGGCCCGTGAGCAGATAGAGCACCGGCAGCAGCATGGAGCGCATGGTGTGGAACGCATCGGCATAGGCCACATAGGGGTACTCCTTGAGGCAGATATCGGTGAACAGCTCCATGAAATCCCGGCTCTGCAGAAAGGAGAGCGGGTGGACGCCTTTTTGCTGAAACAGGCGGAACAGCACGTCCCAGTCCGGGTGGCCCAGCCGCACCAGCTCCCGCAAGGCGGCGCGCTCGGCCTCATGAAAGAGGACCGGCTGCTGCTCGCCATGGAGGCGGAGAGCGTCGTCCAGAAAGACTTCCTCCACCTCTTTCACGTTGGGAGGCAGCTCATACACGAACTTGCCCCGGTCTTCAGCCTTGGCCCCGATGACCCAGAGGGAGAACTCCTGCCGGGGCATGGCCTGGATATAGGCGTGCATCCAGGTGGACACGCCGCCGTGGACATAGGGGTAGGAGCCCTCCAGCACCAGACAAATGCGCATGGTCTCACGCCCCTTTCTTTTCAATGTGGATGGTGTCGGCGTTGGCTTTGAGCAGGTAGAGGTTCCCCGTCAGGTGGGTGAGCTCGCCGCCCGTCACCCGGCCGGGGGTGCCTTCATTGGCCCGGAAGAACAGCCACCCCTCGTCCACAAAATTGCCAAGGGTAAGCGTCCACTCCGTGGGGGTGCTCTCGGTGGTGACGGTGAGCTGGCTGTACCGCTGGATCGCACCGGCACACTCGGTGCCGGTCTGCTTGCGCAGGTCGGGGGCAGCGGCGGAGAGCCATTTGAGATAATCCTCAAAGCCGCCCTTGTATATCTCCCAGCCCTCTTCCGCGCCGCGGTCCACGTCCAGCAGGTCGTCCGGGTGCATGAAGTGGGTGCTGACGTAGTGCATGTTCAGCTCGCTCATGGCAGCCAGCCGCATGTAGGTATCCCCCACCATGCCGCCAGAGACGATGCGGGGCTGTTCCACCATGCCGTCGCTGGCCACACCGAACTCCTGCACATAGGGCAGATCCGTGCCATCCTCAAAATAGGTGCTGGCAATGGTGCGGATCTGCGGCACTTTGCTGCCCAGCACCTGCCGCCCGGCAGCGGAGAGAATGTTGGAGGGCGGCACATAAACGCTGCCATTCGTATGGGGCAGCACGGTCTTCTGGAACGCGATCAGCTCGTCCATAGCGGCCACGATGGCGTCCTCACCGGGCCACTGGCGGTAGCTGTAGAGGTCTTTATAATCGGTATCGGGCAGCACCAGCGGCTGGTGGTTGTAGCCGTGGTAGCCCACTTCCCCGCCCTGCCGCAGCAGCAGGCTGCCAAAATAGCGGAACTGCTGGGTGTCCGGCTGGCGGGTGGGGGCATCCACCGTGTCATCCTCGTAGTTTTCGATCATGACGCCGGTAAAGCGGATGGAGTATTTCTGGGACAGCTTCATCAGGTCCGGCCACCAGACTTTGGAGTAAAAGTCCGCAGTGCTCATGCTGTAATCCCGGCGGATATAGGTGCCATCGCCGCCCGGCACCGGGGAGGGGAAATCGTCCAGGTAGAACACCGCCCCGTTGATGACGGGGTAGGCCGTGGCGTCGCACAGCAGGCTGTAGGAGGCCGCGTACACGCCCCGCAGCACCTTATCATAGATGCCGATGTTATCCACCACCACCCGGCCGGAGCCGCTGGAATGCTCCCACACCAGCGGGACGCCCTTGTCCCCGGTGCGGGCATACACGATGGTATCCTCCCGGAGGCTGACACTGAGGGCAGACTGGAACGGGTCACTGAACTCATACCGCTGCCCGCCGCCCAGCATAAAGTCTTCCGATGGGACGATGCTTTCCGCCATCTTATACTCCCATGCAGAGGACTGGACCCCCAGCTTTTGTGAAATTGCATCGAAATATGTCGTTTTGTCCGGTGTCATGGCGAAGAGCACACTTCCGCCGTTCTGCACCCAGTTCATCAGGTCGATGAGGCGCTTGCCCAGGGCGTCCAGGTTGCTCATGAGGACCACCACGGTCTGATACTGGCTGAACTCCGGCAGGCTGGTCAGGGCCGTGGTGTGCACGTCTACCGCCTGGGTACCCACTTTCATGTCCAGCAGGATCTGGTCGAACTGCTCCTTGACCTGGTCGGTGCCCTCCTGCCCGGAGTCGTAGAGCAGCAGGCAGGTGACGGGTTGGCCGAACATGGCGATGGAGGCGGGCTTGACCTCCGTGCGAGGGAGATAATCAATTTTAAATTGGGTGGAGGCGTACCGGATGCCGCTGCGCTCCGCAAACAGGATGGCCGCCATGGCCAGGAACACGGCCCAGATGAGGAGCAGTTTCCGCCAGCGGAACGCATCCAGCCAGGAATGCAATTTGTGTTTCATCACGCGTTCTTCCCCTGCCAGAACCGCACCGTCTCGCGGCCCTTTGCGCTGAGGTAGACCTCCTTTTCCTCGATGTCATGCAGTGTTTTCTGGATAGCCGCACCATCCCGCAGGGCAGCCGCCATCCGCAGGTGGAGCAGCCAGGGCGTTTCCCGCTGGGGCCAGCGGGCCGTCAGCGCGTCCAGCGTGGCCTCGGCCCGGTCGTACTCGGCAAGGGCCAGCTGGGCTGCTGCCAGCTTGCATTCCAGCGTGTAGCTGCGGCGTCCCAGGGCATCCAGCCGCTTTTTGAGCAGCTGCTCCAGCTGGTGGCGCTGAATCTCCGCCGCCTTGCCCTGCACAAAGCCGCCGTCCAGATAGCTTTCCAGATAATCGCAGTATTCTTCCAGCACCTTGGCGTCGCCGGGGGCGGCGGCATAGCGCTGCTCCTGCTGCTGGAGCTTCAGGTCGGCCTCTTTGGAAATTTGCGCCAGTGCAGTGGAGGCATAGTGTACCACCTCGCTGTCGTCGTCCATCCGGGCCTGCTGCAGCAAGTCGTAGTAACCTGCGGGGTCGTCCGTGAGCACCGAGAGGATGAGCTTCCGCTTCTGGGCGGGGCTGTTCACCAGCAGGGCCTCTTCCAGCGGGACGACGGTATCTTTCTCCTCGTTTTCCGCCACGAGGATATTTTTGTAGATTTCTTCGTTGATGCGAAGTTTCTCCAATGTCTGGTCGAGCAGCTGCCCGCCCGTGAGCCGGTGGGAGGTGTGGAGCAGCACCACGCACAAAGGCCCCCACACCGGCACCAGCAGCGCCACCGGGAGGAAATACCCCTCCACTTCCAGCGCCCGGGAGCGGGCCAGCAGCCAGAGGGCCCCGCACAGAGCCAGATGCAGCACCAAAAACAGCAGACCAAACCAGAATCCGCTCCCCATCTCACTACACCTCCTGTTTGGCGGCGCTCACCAGCCGCAGCTGCTCGTCCAGCGGCACGGAGGTGACATGCAGACCTTTCTCTCCCATGCGCTTGGTCAGCAGAGGCAGGTTTGCTTCCTCCGCCTGATTCATCAGCAGGTAGATCGCATTGTCCGGGCCCACGCCGGCCACATCGGTGCTGCGGATGGAGCGCTCCACCCGGGCGTTGAGGTCGGCCTGGTTCTTGAACTCGCCCGTCACCCGCAGCAGCAGGTGGTGGGCCATTTTATCTTCCTGCAAGGTGCAGGCGGATTCCAGCTTCCGCGCAAACACGGCAGGCCGCAGCAGGCAGGTACCGGGCAGATACCAGCTCTCCCGCACGGCGTTCTCGTACTCAAAGGCACGCACCAGCGCTGTTTCCACCAGCCCACAGAGGATGCGGAAAAGGTTCTGGTAATAGAGAGTCATCTGCTCCTCGGTGGCCGTCCGCAGACCAATGAGCACCACGAGGGTGCCGTTCTGCCGCACGCCTGCCGCGTACATGGGCAGGCCGGGCCTGAGCTCCCGGTTCACCCACAGACCCTCCTGCTCAATGCCCCGGAGGACATCCAGCCGCCGGGCCACCTCGATGGAATGGGCCGGGGCAGGCTCCAGCCCGGCGCTGGCGGCGGTCAGGCGGGCAAAGGTGTGGTTTTGTTCCAGCCGGTAGATGGTCAGGCTGTGGTTTTCCAGCACGTCCTCCATCACCTGGACGGTCTTGCGGTAAATTTCCTGCGGCTGCAGCATATCCAGCTGCTGGGTCACGGTATAAATTTTGCCAAAACTGTCCCGGCGGCCTAAGATCTGGCGGCGGAACATCTGTTTGTCTTCCAAAGTATCCTGATACAGCCGCTGGGTGAACCGGAGCCGGTCGCGCAGGAGGTTGTTTTCCTCCCGCACAAAGCGGGCGGCCTCGGTGTTGCGCAGCTGCACATAGCCGCAGGAGGCGCCCACCACAAAGTAGACGATGAACGCCAGCCAGTTGGAGGGCTCATAGAACAGCAGCATCAGGGTTGTCCCCTGCCGCAGATACCCTGCCGCCAGCGAGACGGAGGCCAGCACGGCAGCCAGCACACCCGCGTTGAGGCCGTACACCGTGCCGATGAGCATGACGAACATCAGCCGGAAATCGATCATCTGGAACTGGGCGTCGGTGCCGGTGGCCCGTACCAGCACTTCCGAGAGGAGCCATGCGGCTAATATCTCCACGATGCGGAGCAGCCGGGTGCTCTGGCGGAGTTTGTCCATGGCGCGGTGGACGACGCTCTTTTTTTCGGCCTGGCGGGCCTGCCAGAGCTTGTAGATGGCGGGCAGGTCGTCCAGCAGACTGTACCGCTGGAACCAGCCGTACCGGCGGCGGACCGTGCGGTCGTCGGTGGGGTACGTCTGGAGGGTGTCGGCGCCATAGCACACTTCCAGCCCGGGCTGCAGCTTTTGCAGCACCTCGCCCACCTGCCGCTGGGTGGCGTCGAACACCTGCGGCAGCAGGAACCGCTCCGGCTCCGGCGTCCAGGTATCAAACACCCGGGCGGTCAGGTCGGCCAGTTCCTCCATGCAGAGGGCAAGCAGGGGCTGGGCCGCCTGCTCATCCATCTGCACCGTGCCGGTGGGCATCTGCTCAAACAGGCGGGCAAACTGCTCCGTGCCGCTCTCTGAGACGGCGTAGAGATAAGGCAGCCGGAACACCTTGACCTGAATTTTGCTGGTCTTGGCATAATGGAAGCAGAGCTCCTCCGCCGCGTTTGCCAGCAGCGATTTGCCGGAGGGGGGCGTCAGAGCGGCCACCGGGCCCGAAAAGTACAGCAGCTGCACTTCCCGCTCACGGCAGGCCTGCAGCACCCAGCGCAGCCGGTCCAGCTCGCCCTCCTGCTCGCCGTGGGGCAGAAGGTACTCTGAAAAATAGACGATGCGGTCAAACTGGTAGGTCTCGTTGATCTGGGCCAGCAGCTGCTTGCCGTCCAGGGTGACGGTCTTCACCCGGGTGTCCAGCAGTGCTTCGCTCTTGGTGTGGGTGGTCAGCACATGGTCGTCAGGGAACGCCGTCTCGATCCACTCCTGGGTCAGAAACGCCGTATAGCCTGTCAATAATATCTCCATCTTCTCTTCTCCTCGTCCGCTGTGTGGAGAGCGGGCTGTTCAAAGACAAAAGTTTGTTTCTTGCAAAAAAGCTTACTAAAAGAATTTTACCACTGCGGCAGTGGGATTTCAACTGCCAAACCCGGGCAGCCGGGCAGATTTTCCCCGTTGGCCGCCAGATGAAAAAATCCCCCTGAGCAAATGCTCAGAGGGATTTTTCATCTGGTGGACGGGCCGCAACGCCGGACGAACGCGTGCTTGAAAATATCGCTTCATAGCGTCACTATTGTGCTTTCTATTTTACCGAAACGCATCCATCACTAAATCATTTTGCAGATGCAGGAACAAATTCAATTTTAACCTTCATTCCCATCCCGGCAGCAAGCCGCTGCAAGGTACGAAGAGATGGGTTTGCATTGCCGCGTTCCAGTTTGCTGATGTCGGTCTGTGCAATACCCGTGCGCTCCGAAAGTTGCTTCTGGGTCAAACCGCTTTCTTTGCGGGCCTTGAGCATGGCTTCAATCACGGAAAATTCCGGGTCAAGTGCGTCCCATTCGGCCTTGAATTCAGGGTCTTTCATCTGCTCATTCAAAAAATCGTTGAAGTTTGTCATTTGGAATTCTCCTTTCGGGCAAGATAATCTGCGCGATATTGTTTTGCCAGTGTGATCTCTGAAGCAGGTGTTTTCTGGGTCTTCTTGATAAATCCATTTGTGAGGATCACCTTTTTACCAACCACGAAGAAATACAGCACGCGGGTAATATCCGACCCAAACTTGGTACGAATCTCAAAAATTCCATCATCCAGTGCTTTGGAATACGGTTCCCTTAAATATGGCCCCTCCTCGCGGAGCAACGCAACGGTACGCAAAACTTTGGCTTGCATTTTCTTATCCAGACTTAGGATAAACTCTTTGACTGGCTCGGAGCCATCGGCTTTATCGTAGAATTCAATTTCATATTCTTGCACGGCTGCACTCCCTTTGAATAGTGGATTTATCTCATATACAGTATAGCGGATATATCCTCTATTGTCAAGAGTGTATCGCTTTACATATTAGTTCCTTTATAGGACGATAATGGCATTTAAAACTACAAAGGGCGAACACTATGACTTTCTGTCGATTTGTGGTGCCGTGTATATCTGCCGCAAAAATAAAAGCAAGCGCATCCGATACTGTCCAGAAGCAAGATAAAATACGCTCGCAATTTCAAAAACGAAATGTAACCTAAAATGTAACCGGTTACATTTTTTCAAAGAAATACAGCCAGAAATTAACACATCTATGTTAATTTCTGGCTGCTGTTGGTGGAGGCGATGGGAGTCGAACCCATGTCCGAAAAGAGCTCAGCGTAGGTGTCTCCGGGTGCAGGCGATCTACAACATTCCCGCCGCGCCACGCCGATCGTCAGGCTAGCGCATTGGTAGCTTCATGAGTTCCTGCCGGTCCGCAAAGCTTAGGTCCGTTCAGGTGCTGTGTCTAAAGGACGCCCCGGCCCCACACGACACAAGAGTGGGCGGAACGCGCAGCACTCAGGCTGCGAGCAACTGATAATTATTGTTGTCAGTTAATTTTTTGGAGGAGTTTAGAGCAGGTCCCCCACTGCTACCCGCTGCCCAGGCCTCGCTCCCCCCGTCGAAACCTTTACGCCCCCATAAAAGCACACCTTGCGGCGTGCTGGTAAGCGAATGTTCCTGGCAGGAAAAGCTGCCTGAAAAAGTTTAGTAATACTGGCCGTTGGATTTGACCGCCCGGTCAATGGAACGCTTGGCGTCCCGCTGGGCGGCGTCGGCGCGCTTGTCGTAGAGCTTTTTGCCCTTGCACAGGCCCACTTCCATCTTCACGCGGCCATGCTTGAAGTAAAGCGAGAGCGGTACCAGGGTGTACCCCTGCAGCTTGCACTGCTGGTGCAGCCGCCGGATCTCGTTCTTGTGCGCCAGCAGACGCCGCACCCGCAGCGGGTCCTGATTGAAGATGTTGCCGTGGTCGTAGGGAGTGATGTGCATTCCCTTGACCAGCAGCTCGCCGTCTTCGATATCGACCCAGCTGTCTTTCAGGTTGACGCCTCCGGCCCGTAAGCTCTTGACCTCGGTGCCCTTGAGCTCCACGCCGGTCTCCAGCGCTTCAATCACAAAATACTCGTGGCGCGCCTCACGGTTGGTGGCAATGGTCTTGGTTGCCGGACGTTCTTTCGTCGGTGCCATGGGTGCGCCTCCTTTCTTCTGGTCTGGCTTCGTTTTTGTAGTATATCATATTCCCACGGTTTTGCAAGGGCGGATTTTGAAGAAAGTGTAACAATTTCCCAAATTTTCCGTGCCTTACAGTTCCCCGCGGCCAGAGAGGGCCCGGTACAGGGTGGTCTCATCGGTGTACTCCAGGCTGGCGCCCACCGGCAGGCCGTAGGCCAGGCGAGTGGTCTTGATGCCCATGGGCTTGATGAGCTTGGCCAGGTACATAGCGGTGGCCTCGCCCTCCACGGTGGGGTTCATGGCCATGATGACCTCTTTCACTGTGCCGTCGCCCAGGCGGGCCAGCAGCTCCTTGACGCTGAGCTGCTCCACGCCGATGCCGTCCATGGGGCTGATGAGGCCGTGCAGGACATGATACAGGCCGTGGTATTCCCGGGTGCGCTCAAAGGCCTGCACGTCCCGGGGGGTCTCCACCACGCAGATGACCGAGCGGTCCCGCTTGGCGCTGGCGCAGATGGGGCAGAGCTCTGCCTCGGTGTAGTTCTGGCAGACGCGGCAGCGGTGGAGCTTGGTGTGGGCGTTCTGGATAGCACCCGCCAGGGCGGCGGCGTCCGCATCCGACATGCTCAGCACCTGATAGGCCATCCGGGTGGCACCCTTGCGGCCAATCCCCGGGAACTTGCTGAACTCTTCGATCAGCTTTTCCAGCGGGGCTGCATTGTAACCCATTGCGTTCCCTCCCGGATCAGAGGCCGGGGATGTTCATGCCGCCGGTCAGCTTGCCCATCTCGGCTTCCGCGGTCTCGTCCACCTGCTTGACAGTGGCGTTGATGGCAGCCGCCACCAGGTCTTCCAGCATCTCAATGTCGTCCGGATCCACGGCCTCGGGCTTGATCTTGATGGACAGCACCTCGTGCTTGCCATTCATCTTGACGGTGACCATCTCACCGGAGGCGCTGCCGGTGTACTCGGCAGCTTCCAGCTCAGCCTGCTTCGCCCTCATATCCTCCTGCATCTTCTGAGCCTGACGCATCAGGGCGTTCATATCGGGGCGGCCAAAGCCTGCGGGCATTCTTGCTTTCATGATAATTTCTCCTTTAAAATGTTATTTTATGCTTTTTTCTTGCGATCGGTGTCCTCAATGGAGACATCGAGCCCCAACTGCTCCAGCTTGTGCAGGGACTCCTCCGCATTGGAGGCGGTCTTCCCTGCCGCTTTGGGCTCATAGGGGCCGATGGGCACTGCCACACCGGACACCTGGGCGATCAGCTTTTTGATGAGCTTCTGGCTGTCCTTGTTGGCCCGGATGAAATCGCGGAACGTCTTACCGCCGTCGATCAGCACCCGGGTACCATCAAAGTAAGCCTTGGATTTTTTCAGGTAGGTATAGAGCATAGGGTCTTTTTCCTGTAACAGATGGATGACCTCGCTCCATTTGTCAAAGGGATTGATGCCGGCAGCCGCCACCTTGCGGGGCCGGTCAAGGGCGGGATCTGCCGCGCAGTCCGCTTTCGGCTGCTGCGGCATGGGAGCCGGGGCAGGCGTTGCGGGCGGTTCCGGAACCGGTTCGGCCAGCGGCATGGGCGGCGCGGGCTCTTCCCACGGGAGGGCGGCGGCGCTTTCCTGCACCGGCGGCTCTTCGGGGATGGGCGGAGCTTCCTCCTGTACGGCAGGGGCCGGGGCCGGCTCCTGCGGGGCGGCGGGGGCAGTAACCACCGGGGCCGGGGCGATCGGAGCCTGCTGCACCGGGGCCGCAGGGGCGCTCACAAAGGGTTGCAGCTGGGCCTGTGCGGCCGCAAAGGGCCGGGGGGCTTCCGGAGCTGGGGCGGCAGAGGCACGGTCCGGAACGGCCTGTATCGGCTGCGCCACGGGCTGCGGCGGCTCTGCCAGATTGACCAGTGCCAGTTCCAGCTCAATGCGCTGGTCGCTGCCGCGGGCCATGTGCTCCAGCGCGTTGCCCAGCAGCCGGATGGCCCGGATGGGTTCCCGCTGGCCCAGCGCCGGGCCTTTTTGCAGATAGAGGGCTTCTTCCTCGGGCGAGACACCGGTCAGCAGCGCCTGCCCGCCGGGCAGGGCCGCCAGCATCAGGGCCCGGTAGTGGGCAATGAGCTCATCCGTCAGCCGCTTGATGTCCACCGAGTCCTGCTGCCGCAGCTGGGCCAGACAGGCCAGCGCCGTGGCGCCATCCTGGGCGGCAATGGCGTCCGAGATGCGGAACAGGTAGCTCCGGTCCGTCACGCCCGCCATCTTGCGGACAACGCTGGCGTCGATCTGGGAGGTCACACCCGCGCAGGTGTCCAGGATGGACAGCGCATCGCGCATGGCACCATCCGCCAGGCGGGAGATAAGCTCCGCGCCCTCGGTGGTCAGCTGCAGGTGCTCCTCCCCGGCGATGTACTCCACCCGCCGGGCAATGTCCTCCGGGACGATGCGGGCAAAATCATACCGCTGGCAGCGGGAGAGGATGGTCTCCGGCACTTTCTGGATCTCGGTCGTGGCCAGAATGAAGATGACGTGGGCGGGCGGCTCCTCCAGCGTTTTGAGCAGGGCGTTGAACGCCGCCGTCGAGAGCATGTGCACCTCGTCGATGATATATACTTTATACCGGCACTCGCTGGGGGTGTAGGCCGTCTCATCCCGCAGGCCGCGGATATCGTCCACGCCGTTGTTGGAGGCCGCGTCCATCTCCACCACGTCCAGGATGCTGCCGTCGTCGATGCCGCGGCAGATGGAGCACTGGCAGCAGGGGTCGCCGTCGTGGGGGTTGAGGCAGTTGACCGCCTTGGCAAAGATCTTGGCGCAGGTGGTCTTGCCCGTGCCGCGCACGCCTGTAAACAGGTAGGCGTGGCCAACGCGCCCGGCGGCCACCTGGTTGCGCAGCGCGGTCACCGTGCCGTGCTGGGCTACCACATCCTCAAACCGCTGGGGTCTCCACTTGCGGTACAACGCGCGATACATCCGGCTCTCCTCCTTTGACAATAAAAAATCGGACAGCGCTGACGGGGTTTGACCCCCGCCTTGCGTAACTCGGC
>ERZ1673696.2960-NODE-2960-length-11073-cov-4.804592_pt1 | contig 11073 bp, 7 predicted proteins | sample MGYA00580226_ERZ1673696 | MGnify/ENA primary metagenome ERZ1673696 (study PRJEB41218, sample SAMN15661743) | gut metagenome | host: Homo sapiens | place: Canada: London | collected 2015-08-20/2019-03-30 | study: EMG produced TPA metagenomics assembly of... | reverse complement strand
CGGTCTGGGGACTGGCGTTTGGACGTTTTCCGACAGCAAACGCAATTGTGTTCAGTGTGACGTATGCAATTTCCACAGGTTTTTTTATTGCGTCTGTGATCTTATTTTTTAAAGCAGATCCATCGGATGAGCGCATGAAAAATTTTTTTGTGACCGGCATCTGCATAATTTCAGCAGCAATGAACCTTATGTTCAGTTACCATATGGTTCTGGCGTATGTGTTCCCACTCATCGTGGCAGTTCAGTATAAAGAGAAATCCGTGTTATGGCTGTCATATGCACTGGAAGTTTTTCTGCTGCCGGTCAGCATGATCGTGGGATTTTATTACGGGATCTGTGATCTGAACCTGCTGCTGCAGGGAAATCATACCAGAACATGGTATTTGTCTGAACTGGCAGATGGATTTGCGAGGATCCCTTTTTCGAAGATGCCGGTTGTGGTCATTATAGTTTACCGGATATTACCGCAGCTTCTGATCCTATTTGTGTTCGTGATGATCATCCAGCATACCATTGGCAGCATGCGGGAGGATGCTTACAGGATTGCGGAACTTACCTACCGCAAGGAGGTCGATTCTGCAACAAGGCTTTATAATAAGAATAAATATGAAGATATGCTTGCCAATTACTATACGATGGTGGAGCGTGTCGCCGTGGTTTTGTGGGATATCAATAATCTGAAAGAAATCAACGACCGCATGGGACATGGCATGGGAGATAAACTGATCGAGACAATGTCCGGTGCGATTTATGCACAGACAGATAGCCGGAAAAAGGCATATCGTATCGGTGGGGATGAATTTGTCATGCTCATCGAAAATCCGGAGAAACAGGAGGCAGAGCAGATCATCCAGAATGTCAGGGACAAACTTGCAAGACACAGGGAAGAAGGCGGTCTAAGGGTTTCGAGTGCAACCGGTACAGCGGAGGGAAACGGAATCGATATCTTAAAAATAGTACATGACGCGGATGAACGGATGTATGAGGATAAGAAGAGAGGAAAGGAGAGCCGCGAATATGCTATGTTTTATAGTGAATGAGCATTCCAGAAGCGGTAAAGGCGCAAAGATCTGGAAAGAGGCGGAAGCAGTTTTAAAAAAGAAAAACATTGCTTACGAATCATACGTCACCCAATATGAGGGGCATGCCTTTTCACTGGCACATGACATCTGTGAATGTGGGGCGGATGACATTCAACTTGTCGTGGTAGGTGGTGATGGGACCGCAAATGAAGTCATCAACGGAATGACGCATTTTGAGAAGGTACGCTTTGGTGTGATCCCGACCGGTTCCGGCAATGACCTCGCAAGGGGACTTGGAATCACAGGAACGCCTACAGAGGTGATCGGGCATATTTTAAACTGCAGGGAAGATTATGTGATGGATCTGGGGCAGGTGAGCTGGAACGGCTGTGAGAAGCCGAGATTATTTGCAATCAGTGCCGGGGCAGGACTGGATGCATTAGTCTGCAAGAAGGCTTTGAAGTCCAAGGTAAAAGACGCTTTGAATAAGCTGCATCTCGGAAAGCTTACCTATCTGTTTCTGACGGTACAGTCGTTATTTACCATGCAGACAACAGATGCAGGTGCATTTTTTGATGGAAAAGGACAGAAAAACCATAAGAAAATGATTTTCGCTGCGGCAATGAATTTCCGGGCAGAGGGCGGCGGTGTGCCGATGGCACCAGGGGCAGATGCGCAGGACGGAAAGCTTTCGGTGTGTATGGCGTGGGGAATCCCGAAATGGCGCACTTTTTTATGTCTGCCATTGCTTGTGACAGCCAATCATCTGCGGATCAGAGGGTTTGAGGTGACAAACTGTAAGGAATATGACCTGAAGCTGAAAACACCTATGGTACTTCATGCAGACGGAGAGTACTGTGGGGATGTCACAGAGATGCACTTTCAATGTCTGCCCAAAAAACTGCATGTGATGTGGTGATCGAATAAATACGAATAAAACAAAAATTCCCTTCATACAATGTGATAACATATGGAGGGAATTTTTTTATGGACAATTATAGCGGAAATAAAGAGTATAACATTTACAGGGATATCAGAAATCGTACCAACGGGGAGATTTACCTCGGGATCGTAGGTCCGGTGCGCACTGGAAAATCCACCTTCATCAAACGGTTTATGGAGTTGATGGTACTTCCTTTTACGGAAGGAGAAGCAGAAAAAGAGAGAGCCATGGATGAACTTCCGCAGGCGGCAGCCGGAAAAACCATTATGACGACGGAACCAAAATTCATTCCACAGCAGGCGGCGGAGATCCGGCTCTCTGATTTTAAGACGGAAGAAGAGCCATTAAAGCTGCGTGTAAGACTGATCGACTGTGTCGGTTTTCTGGCGGACGGGGCAGTGGGACATATGGAAGGAAATGGAAGCAGAATGGTAAAGACACCGTGGTCAGACCAGGAAATCCCATTTGCGGAGGCAGCATCGATCGGAACCGAGAAGGTCATCAGAGACCATGCGACGATCGGCATTGTAGTGACGACCGACGGAACAATCGGAGAACTGGCACGGGAAAATTACATAAATGCAGAAGAGAGAACCGTTCAGGAACTGAAAAATATCGGAAAGCCGTTTGTGATCCTGTTAAATTCGGCAAAACCTTATGCGCAGGAGACAATAAAACTTGCGTCGGAGATGGAAAAAAAATATCAGACAACGGCTGTGCCGGTCAACTGTGAGCAGCTGCGCAGAGAGGATGTCTTAAAAATTTTAGAGAGTGTGCTGTATGAATTTCCGATTGAACGGGTGGAATTTTTTATCCCGAAATGGACGGAAATGCTCTCCGCTGATCATCCGGTAAAAAGTGAGATCATTGCACAGGCATCGGATATTTTAAGTCATATGGAGCGCACGAAAGACGTTTACCAGCAGCAGTCAGAACCGGGAGACTGCATTTCAAAGATAAAAATGGATGAGATGGATCTCGCCTGCGGCTGTGTGAAAATACAGATGGAGGTTGCAGAGCCGTATTACTATGAAAATATGAGTGAACTTGCAGGAGTTCCTATCCATGGTGAGTATGAACTGATCTCGATGATCCGCGAGATGGCGGCGAGGAAAGAATCTTATGAGAAAGTCGCAGGGGCTTTTGAGGAAGTGCAGATGAAAGGATATGGTGTTGTGAATCCGGGGTTAAAGGACATTGAACTTGCGGAGCCGGAACTGATCCACCATGGAAACAAGTTTGGGGTAAAAATTAAGGCAGTTTCCCCATCCATCCATATGATCCGTGCCAATATTGAGACGGAAATCGCTCCAATCGTGGGAAGTGAAGATCAGGCGAATGACCTGATCCGTTACATCCGGGAGGGACAGCAGAGTGAGGAGGGTGTCTGGAAAACTAATATTTTCGGTAAATCGATCGGTGAGCTGATGGAGGATGGAATCCGGAATAAAATTGCCATGATGGACGATGAATGCCAGCTGAAATTACAGGATACCATGCAGAAAATCGTGAATGATAATAACGGTGGAATGGTTTGCATTATCCTGTGAAATTTGGTAAGATTTAAGAATAACGAGCAGTGTTTATCGTCGGGAAAATCATAGATTTTTCCGGCGCACACTGCAATTTATGACGATCGGATGTCCAAAGTGGGGCATTCTGCTGCAGGATACAGGCAGTGATAAAAGTGGGGGATCGGTATGAACATTCGTTTTTATCATGCAAAAATATTATTGACGAAAGCAGATCACACCTTTGAGGTGACGGAGGGGGAACTCTGGGTAAGAGGAGACCATATCTGTTATATCGGGGATGGCACAGATACTTCTGCTGTCTGCAAAGAAGATGATATCATTATCTGGGACCGGGAGATCAATGCGAAGGGAAATCTTTTAATGCCGGGATTTAAGAATGCACATACGCATACGCCGATGACATTTTTACGATCTTTTGCAGATGATCTTCCACTGCAGGAATGGCTGCAGCAGAAAGTGTTCCCAAACGAGGCAAGGCTGAAAGGGGAGGATACTTACTGGCTTGCAATCCTCGGAATTATGGAGTACCTGACGAGTGGTATCACCTCAAATTTTGATATGTACATTATGCAGGACTATCATATCAATGCCTATGTGGATACAGGTTTCCGGACTGTTTTTACCAGTGGATTGAACAATTTTACCGACAGTCTGGAAGTGCTGGAGGAGAATTATTTAAGAATCAACGGGCTGAGTGATCTCACTTCCTATGTGCCGGGATTTCATGCAGAATACACAACATCGCGTCCACTGCTTGAAGGGGTTGCCAAGATTGCGAACAAGTATCATGCACCGGTCTGGACGCACAATTCTGAGACAGAGCGCGAGGTGGCAGAGTGTAAGGCACGCTGGGGAATGACACCAATGCAGTTTACAGAAAGTCTGGGGCTGTATGAACATGGCGGCGGCGGTTATCACTGTGTCTGGCTGGAGGAGAAAGATATTGAGATATTGAAAAAACATCACATGTCGGTAGTGACGAACCCCGGTTCGAACACAAAGCTTGCTTCCGGTATCTGCCCGGTCAAAAGACTGCTGGATGAGGGAATCAATCTTGCAATCGGTACGGATGGACCGGCGAGCAACAACTGTCTGGACATGTTCCGGGAGATGTTTCTTGTGACAGGACTGGCAAAACTCAGGGAACGGGACGCTTCCTGCATGCCGGCGGAGGAGGTGCTTTATATGGCGACCGCCGGAGGCGCATATGCGATGGGACTGCCGGATTGTGACTGTCTTGCAGCCGGGAAAAAGGCAGACCTTGTCATGATCGATCTGCAGCAGCCGAATATGCAGCCGGAGAACAACCTTGTGAAAAATCTGGTTTACAGTGGCAGCAAGCAGAATGTGAAACTGACGATGGTAAATGGAAAAGTACTTTACGAGGATGGAACATTTCTCATCGGAACTGATCCGGCAGAAATATATACAAAAGCAAATGAGATAATTGGAAGGATGAAGGAATGCAGGTAATATTTATACATCACAGCTGCTTTTTAGTGGAAGTGGATGAGAAGGTTTTGATTTTTGACTGGTTTGCGGGAGACCGGGTGAACGGCTATACGTTCCGTGGACAGATCCCGGAGTATGAGCCGGATACCCCAATCTATGTGTTTGCAAGCCACAAGCACAGAGATCACTTTGACATGGACGTGCTCCACTGGGCAGAGCGTTACAGCAACATACATTATATTTTTTCAAAAGACTGCAGGATGTCACCTCATTTTCTGGAAAAACACGGGTTTGACCTGTCTGTCCGGGAATTGATCACATACGTCAGTCCGTGCGAAAAGTATCAGGTGGATGATCTGGAGATCGAGACGCTGCGCTCCACGGACGCGGGAGTCGCCTTTTATGTGAAGACAAACGGGGCAAGTTTTTATCATGCCGGGGATCTCAACAACTGGAAATGGGATGGAGCGGGGGAACTTGTCAATGGCATTATGGATGTCAATTATAAGAACCAGATTAAAAAACTTGCAAAGAAAGACATCAACCTGGCATTTGTGCCGTTTGATCCAAAACTTGGGATGTATCAGTCACTTGGCATGGAATATTTTCTGGAGAACACGAATGCAGAGTATGTGTTTCCAATGCATATGTGGCAGGATTATTCCGGGATACATCCTTTTATCAAAAGACTGAGCAATCAGGCGATGGCAGACCGGATCGTGCCGATCGTCCATGAGAATCAGGTGTTTGAGATCCGGGAAGAATAAAACACAGTATTTTTTGAAAGAAAAGATGACAGCTTTTAGAAGAAAAGATGTTGAATACTTGACGATAAACAAATAAGTGAGCTATAATATTTAAATTGTGAGCCGGCTTTCATTTTTGCAGTGCATAAGTGTCAGCCATAGCAGAAAGGCAGGTAGAAGAAATGGCATTTTTAGGATCATTTTTACAGTATGCAATTATTATGGTGATTTTGGCAGCGATCGCTCTGGCGGGATTTTTTGCAGGCAAAAAGCTGCGGGAAAACAAAGATGCAAAAGCAGCGGCGGAAGCTGATACGGCAGCAGAACACGAGGTTAAATAATTTGTAACTATATAGATAGTTTCTTAGAAGGAAACAGCTGGTAATTACAATTTTATTAAATAAAAAATGTACGGCAGAGAAGTGCCTGTACAAAAGATTTTGGAGGAACTTAGTCGTGAAGAAATTTTACGGTGAAAACGAATTACGAAGAATGTACCTTGAATTTTTCGAGAGCAAGGGACATCTTAAAATGAACAGCTTTTCATTGGTACCACACAATGATAACAGCTTATTACTGATCAATGCAGGTATGGCACCATTAAAGCCATATTTTACAGGACAGGAAATTCCACCTCGCAGAAGAGTGACAACCTGCCAGAAATGTATCCGTACCGGTGATATCGAGAACGTTGGTAAGACAGCAAGACATCTTACTTTCTTTGAGATGCTTGGTAACTTCTCTTTCGGAGATTATTTTAAGCATGAAGCGATCGCATGGTCCTGGGAGTTTTTGACAAAGGTTCTCGGACTGGAAGAGGACAGACTTTATCCATCCATTTATGGTGAGGATGATGAAGCATTTAATATCTGGACAAAAGAAGTCGGAGTTCCGGCAGAGAGAATCACAAGATTCTACCGTGATCCGGTAACCGGAGAATGTGATAACTTCTGGGAGCACGGCGCCGGTCCTTGCGGCCCATGTTCTGAGATTTACTATGACCGCGGAGAAAAATACGGCTGCGGCAAACCGGACTGTAAAGTAGGATGTGACTGTGACCGTTTCATGGAAGTATGGAACAACGTATTTACCCAGTTTGAGGGAGATGGAAAGGGTGGTTACACCGAACTTTCCCAGAAGAACATTGATACGGGTATGGGACTTGAGCGTCTTGCAGTTGTCATGCAGGATGTAGATTCCGTATTTGATATCGATACAATGAAAGCAATCCGTGACAGAGTATGTGAGCTGTCCGGCAAGAAATATGAAGTGGATGCAATGGATGATGTTTCGATCCGTCTGATCACAGACCATATCCGTTCCTCAACATTCATGATCTCCGATGGTATTATGCCATCTAACGAAGGACGTGGCTATGTACTCCGCCGTATCATCCGCCGTGCTGCACGTCATGGAAGAATGCTTGGAATCGACGGTATTTTCATGGCAGAGCTTGCAAAGACTGTGATCAACGAGAGCAAAGACGGTTATCCGGAATTAGAAGAAAAGAAAGATTTTATCTTAAAAGTACTTGCACAGGAAGAAGAGAAGTTTGCAAAGACGATCGATCAGGGTCTTGCAATCTTAGAAGAAATGGAAAAAGAGATGATCGCATCCGGTTCCAAAGTATTATCCGGAGACAATGCGTTCAAGCTTTATGATACTTATGGATTCCCAATGGATCTGACTTCCGAGATCTTAGAGGAAAAAGGCTTCACGATTGATGAAGACGGCTTCAAAAAGGCGATGGAAGTACAGCGTACAACAGCAAGAAAGAATCGTAAGACTACAAACTATATGGGAGCAGATGCGACTGTTTATGATGAGATCGATCCTTCCGTCACAACAGAGTTTGTGGGATATGATAAATTAGAGACAGCATCTACGGTTACAGTGCTTACTTCTGAGACTGAGATCGTAGAGGCATTATCCGATGGTGAGATCGGAACAATCATCGTAGAGGAGACACCATTCTATGCTACCATGGGTGGACAGCAGGGAGATAAAGGTGTGATCTACACTGCTGATGGTACTTTCAAAGTGGAAGATACGATCAAGTTATTAGGTGGAAAAGTGGGACATGTCGGCAAAATGACAAGCGGCATGATCAAGTCCGGTGATAAAGTTACGTTATCTGTTGACGCAGATCTTCGTGGCAAGACATGTAAGAATCATTCTGCAACACACTTATTACAGAAAGCACTCCGTGAAGTATTAGGTACTCACGTAGAGCAGGCTGGTTCTTATCAGGATGCAGAGAGAACACGTTTTGACTTCAGCCATTTCCAGGCTATGACAGCAGAGGAGATCGCAAAAGTTGAGAAGATCGTAAATGATGAGATCGCTGCAGACCTTGAGGTGCGTACGGATGTCATGACCGTAGAAGAAGCGAAAAAGACAGGCGCTATGGCGTTATTCGGTGAGAAATATGGTGAGAAAGTACGTGTCGTATCCATGGGAGAATTTTCCAAGGAGTTCTGTGGTGGTACACATGTAAAACACACAGGCGAGATTGCTGCATTCAAGATCATTTCTGAGAGCGGTGTTGCTGCCGGTGTACGTCGTATTGAGGCGTTGACAGGTGATAATGTATTCGCATATTATAAGAATATCGAAGCTGAATTAGAGAGAGCTGCAAAAGCTGCAAAGACAACTCCGGCTGCTTTGGTTGAGAAGATCGAGCATATGATGGCTGAGATCAAGGCGTTAAATGCAGAGAATGAGTCCTTAAAGAGCAAAGCTGCCAAAGAGGCACTTGGCGATGTTATGGATCAGGTTGTAGAAGTAAAAGGTGTAAAACTTCTTGCAACAAGTGTTGCAGGGGTTGACATGAACGGCTTGAGAGACCTTGGTGACCAGCTCAAAGGAAAACTCGGAGAGGGCGTTGTAGTGCTTGCTTCTGAGGCAGACGGCAAAGTAAATCTTGTCGCTATGGCAACAGAGGAGGCAATGAAGAAAGGCGCTCATGCAGGAAACCTCATCAAAGCGATCGCAGGAAAAGTTGGCGGTGGCGGCGGCGGACGTCCAAACATGGCACAGGCCGGCGGTAAGAATCCGGCTGGAATCCCGGATGCGGTAGCCGAGGCAAAGACAGCGCTGGAAACTCAGATTAAATAATAATTTGATGAAAAAAATAGAATTGTCTGAATTTTTCTAAATATAAGAAAAACTATTGACGTGAACATTTTTTATGCTATAATAACTTATAGTGCAATGAAATTTACCCAAACAGTTGAATATGCACAATACGCAACTGGAGGGAGGTTAGGTGTGAGATAATGTCTAGTGTAATAGTAAAAGAGAACGAGACTTTAGATAGCGCTTTACGTAGATTTAAGAGAAACTGTGCTAAAGCAGGTATCCAGCAGGAGATTCGTAAAAGAGAACATTACGAGAAACCAAGCGTAAGACGTAAGAAAAAATCTGAAGCAGCAAGAAAAAGAAAATACAATTAATGTATGTAAAAGAAGCTATCGTGTATGCGGTAGCTTCTTTTTTTTTAGAAATTTTAGGTCAGTTTGTCAGAATCAGTTTTTTATTGGATCGTTTTACCTGAAGTTTACAATTAGAAAACAAAAAAAATACAATTAATATCATAAATATCTTGACACTGAAATATGTGTATGATAGACTTTTTTTCGTGTGAAAAATAAAAATCGTTTTTTCATGCAAATGTATGACCACTCAGATTACTGAGGCAGCCTAACGGACAGGCGGGTCGGTTGCCGGTGTGGTGAGGAGACCACGTTATTGATTGAGTCAGAAGCTCAAATTTTATAAGTTGATTACTTTATAATCAGTGTGTAAGCACATCATCTTGTGAAACGGTCAATAAGAGTGACATATATTTGCAGTTGCGATGTAGACAAAGGCAGAAAGCAGAGAGCGGCAGGCAACGGATTCTTTGAAAAACGATATTTGGGATCGCATCGAGAGTAAAAAGGATTCCAATATGGAGAACGAAGGTCAACAGAGATGATTGCTCAGGCAGTTGTCTCTTTTTTTATGTAATCGAAAACATCATTTCTATTACATAAAATGTGAAAATGATTATCTTAAAATTATAAATTGCAATGGAGAAAGTTATGAACAGAGAAGATCAGAAAAGAGCTCCCATTTATGAAGCACTGGAAAAATTCAGGAAACAGCGTGTCGTACCATTCGATGTGCCGGGGCATAAGCGGGGTCGTGGCAATCCTGAATTAGTGGAATTATTAGGGGAAAAATGTGTAGGGATCGATGTGAATTCCATGAAGCCACTCGATAACCTCTGTCATCCGGTATCGGTTATAAGAGATGCAGAGGAACTTGCAGCAGATGCATTTCATGCAGAACATGCATTTCTGATGGTGGGAGGAACTACTTCTGCGGTGCAGAGCATGATTTTGTCAGTCTGTAAGAGAGGGGATAAAATTATCCTTCCGCGAAATGTACATAAAAGTGCCATCAATGCACTGGTGCTTTGCGGAGCAATTCCGGTTTATGTGAATCCGGAAGTGAATCCAAAACTCGGAATTTCCCTTGGAATGGAAGTGCCGTGTGTGGAGCAGGCAATCAAAGAGAACCCGGATGCAGTTGCAGTGCTTGTGAACAATCCGACTTATTACGGTATCTGTTCGGATATCCGTTCTATCGTAAAGCTTGCACATGCGCATGGCATGAAAGTGCTCGCAGACGAGGCACATGGAACACACTTGTATTTTGGAAAAAACCTTCCGGTTTCAGGCATGGAAGCCGGTGCTGATCTGGCAGCAATTTCCATGCATAAGTCCGGTGGAAGCCTGACGCAGAGCTCCATTCTGCTTGTAAACAAAGGTGTCAATGCAGATTATGTCAGACAGATCATCAATCTCACACAGACTACAAGCGCATCGTATCTTCTTCTGTCAAGCCTTGATATTTCAAGAAGAAACCTTGCGTTAAGAGGTGAGGAATCCTTTGCCAAAGTGTCCGAGATGGCAGAATATGCAAGAAATGAGATCAACAATATCGGTGGATATTATGCTTATGGGAAGGATCTGATCAACGGAACCAGCATCTACGACTATGATGTGACAAAGCTTTCTATCTACACGCTTGGTATCGGGCTGGCAGGGATCGAAGTGTATGATCTTCTTCGCGATGAATATGATATTCAGATCGAATTTGGGGATATCTGTAATATTTTGGCCTATATTTCCATTGGAGACCGGACACAGGATATTGAGCGCCTGGTGGGGGCGCTGGCAGATATCGCAAGACTGTATAAAAAAGACAGGGCAGGACTTTTATCCGGTGAATATATAGCACCGAAAGTCATACGTTCACCACAGGAAGCTTTCTATGCGGAAAAGAAATCCCTTCAGATCCGTGAGACCAGCGGCTGTATTTCCGGT
>ERZ1673696.2956-NODE-2956-length-11089-cov-10.879373_pt1 | contig 11089 bp, 14 predicted proteins | sample MGYA00580226_ERZ1673696 | MGnify/ENA primary metagenome ERZ1673696 (study PRJEB41218, sample SAMN15661743) | gut metagenome | host: Homo sapiens | place: Canada: London | collected 2015-08-20/2019-03-30 | study: EMG produced TPA metagenomics assembly of... | reverse complement strand
TTAATAATAATTTATCACTGTCACTATCCCGTTAGCTTAACTTAATGACATTGGAATATATCCTTACTCTACATCATCCGCTGATTTACCAGCAAGAACAGCATTGATTTTATTTTTAGCCGTTGTTACAGTACTTTGATCTGGAACCATTACATAAGCTGCATCACCAAGCTCAGCACACATTAATGTATCTCCAGTACCATTTACCATATATTGTTCCATTTTCCATTTTGGATTACTATTTAATTGATATTTAATCAATGATGAAATTTCATCATTTGACATAGTTGTTGAGAATGTATTTGACATACTATCCATAATAGAAGCATAGTTAGTAACAATTGCAGGACTTGTAATCTTATCAACAATACCCATTAAAACTTGTTGTTGATTCTTTGTACGTTGACGATCTCCTTCACTGTAAGCATAACGCTCACGAGCATATCCTAACGCTTGTTCCCCATTTAAGTGATTCACACCAGCATGTACACTTAATCCAGGAGCATGCATAAAATTACTGCATTCATAACCTGGTTCAACATTTACATCAATACCACCTACAGCGTCAACAATATCTGTTACCGTATCGAAACCTACTTTAAATGTATAGTTAATTTCAATACCTAAAAGTTTCTCTACAGTACGCTTTGTTGTGTTAGTTCCATGAACACCCGTATGCGTAATCTTATCTAATGCACCCTGTTGACATCCATCTGCCGCATCACAAGCTGTTTCGACATAAAAGTCACGAGGAACTGATGTTAATAAAATTGTTCCAGTTTTAGGATTTACAGTAGCGACCATAATAACATCACTACGTCCATTTTCGTCATATCCACCACGAGTATCTGATCCTGAAATCAATACATTGAATGGCGTATTTGTAATATTACTAACAGCTTTCGCTTTATCTGTATTTTCTACTTTATAAGAAGTCTGGTAAACAACTCGAGTATTACTATCAAAGTTTGCATAAGTTTCCATATCCGTAATTTGGCTACGACTAGACTCACTAATAACAATAGAATCTATTTCACCATTATAGAATGATTCAAGCATTTCAGTCATACTACCGAATTCTTTTTGTTCCATTTGTATTCCAGAATTAGTCAATTCCTTTAAAATCTTTTTAGAACCAACAGTATTAATATTTGCCAAAGTACCTACACTATGACCAGTAAGATCCGTTTTCTTTTTCATTTCACTGGATTCTTTAACTACAACACTCACTGTATTTTTAGAATGTTTAGCAACATTAGTCATACTTGAAAGTAGTCCACCAGTCTTTGACATATAATATCCGCCTAAACAAGATCCCAATGAAATTGCCAAAGCGAAAATAATACAAATGATTTTAGATACAACACCCTTTGTTGCAAAGCACAACAATAAGATAAAAATTAAATCTAATAATACAAATACAATTGTCATTAAGAACAATAGTTTTGTAGGCAATACATTCAATTTAATAATGTTAAACAACAAATACATTGTTGCAGCAATCATTACAATTGAAAAAATAACCCCAAATACTTTTCCTATATTACTTTGTTTTTTATTTTTTTTCATAATAAAAATCTCCTATATGGTAAATATAATACTACAAATACAAAAAGCTCTCAAGTTTTGAATTACACGGCACCCTCGCCATAAAGAACTTGTTTCACTGTTTTAAATAGTAAAGTAATATCCAACCAGAATGACCAGTTACGATAATAATATTCATCTAATAATAAACGGTGATCAAAATCGACCTCACTTCTTCCATGACTTTGCCACATTCCAGTAATACCAGGTTTACATGCGATGACATCATAATAATAGTCTCCCATATCCTCTTTTTCTCTTGGTAAATATGGGCGAGGTCCAATTAAAGACATTTGACCTAACAATACATTAATAAATTGTGGAAACTCATCCAAACTCTTTTCACGCATGAATTTTCCTGCACTTGTAATACGTGGATCATTCACTAATTTTTTATTTTTTGTATATTCCTCTCTAATTGCAGGATCCTTTTCCATTAACTCTTCAAGAATCTTATCCGCACCTAATACCATTGTACGATATTTAAACATTTTAAATTCTTTTCCATTTTTACCAATTCGATTCTGCGTAAAGAAAATAGGACCTTTATCTCCTTCTTTGCGATTTTTAATGAAGACAAAGATTGTCAATGGTATTAATAATAATAAACCACATAGTCCGGCACAAATGTCAATAATTCGTTTTAATGCATAAGATAAGAAATGTTCTAAGCCTCGAGAATTTGATATCATTAAGATCCCATCAAAATCTTCTACCTTTGTATCAAAAGTTACTAAGCCATTAACGTGAGGTAAATATTTAATTACTGCAACTTTATTTTTAAACACTTCAAATATCGCATTCAAATCATCACGATCTAATTCAGGAATAGCAATCAATACTGTATCAATATCTTTTTCTTTAATTACGGAACAAATTGAATCTAAATCATATGTTTTATTTATATCTACAATTTGCTCTTGTTGAACATACTTAATTCTGTTTGATTTATTACAATTCACAAATCCAACCACATCCAATAATGAATATCCATTACCTCTACATACATATTCTAGTTGCTCAGCTGTATGACCGATACCAACAATTAAAGTATTATGTTTAAACCATTTTCTAAATATTTTATGAGAATATCTAGAGTTACATCCTGCAAATACAAATAAAACACAAGTTAATAAAACGAATCCGAAGAATTTCTTAATCGTCCAAGTACTAATTGGAAAAACAAGAAAACTACCTATAAAAAAGCCAATATGACTTAATATGATTAATCGTATTTCATCATACATTAATAAAACTTTTCCTTGATATCTTCCAATCAATAATTGCATTAAAAAATATAATATACATAATTTCCAACACGTTTCCAAATCGTATCCAGAAAATTGTATAATAAACATAAAAAATACAAATTCAATCGTAATTTTTAAAGTTCCAATTCTAGACATAATATAACCCTTTCACTATAACTCAACTCATTCTACTAAAAAAAAAAAAGAACAACAATTCTTATTGTTATGTCTGAATATTATGCTTGTACTGATGACAATACAGTAAATGTATCCGCATCCACCATACAAGTATTATGAATATCTTGGAATGTAAACGTAACTGTATATTGTTGTGAAGCTTTATCTAAAGTACAACCAATGTCTGTTACATCTTCTTGTGCAAGTCCTGCATTAGCAAGGGCTGCATCAATAGCTGCTTGTTGATTTTTATTAAAAGAAGTTGATTCTTTTTTTTCTTCTTTCTTTGTTTCAACTTCAGTTTCTTCCTTCTTTTCTTCTACAGGTTCAGAAGTAGAAACTTCTTCCTTTTCTTCACTACTACTTCTTTTATAATTTCTTTCCTGTATAATACCATCTTTACCAATCTTATACTCATAAGATCCACCATTCGTATTAAACGAAATAATATATGAACCTTTTTGTTCTTTGATTGATACATTTTCACATTCTTTTTTAGTAGCATTCGCATCATCTCTAGCTACTTCTAGAATATCATCTTTTGTGATTTCTAAGCCAGATTTACTACAGCCTGTTAGAAGTAGACCAAAAGCTGTAAGGAATATTAAACTATTTCTTTTTACCATCATCGTCTCCCCCATAACCATAACCATAGCCATAACGGTTTTCATCACTCATATCCACTTTATTTAATACAACACCAATCACATGACCACCATTACGTTTTAAGTCATTGATAGCAGCCTTTACCTTACGTTTATCTGCATTCTTAGCATCTACTACATAAAGAACTCCATCACTTAAGTTACATAATGGGATAGTATCCGAAGCTAGTAATACAGGAGGTGAGTCTATAATAATATATCCAAATTCTTTACGAGCTTGTTCTAAAAAGCGTCCCATTCTTTTAGAACCCAGTACCTCACTAGGATTTGGTACTTTGTGACCTGCCGTAATAACAGTCAATGTTTGCCCACCATCATATTGAACTTGTTGAACACCATCATATGAATGTACACTCAATCCTTCTTGAAATTCAGAAATAATATTTGTAAGTCCAAAACGATTTGAAATTTTCATCATCTTATGAACCGAAGGATTTCTAAAGTCACAATCTACCAATAAAACATTTTTATATTTAGCTGCCATAATACGAGCCAAGTTAGTAGCAACATAGCTTTTGCCTTCATTTGGAATCGTACTTGCCACACTGATTACTTGGTTTTTCTCATCCATTTGACTAAACTCTATATTTGTACGTAAACTACGATAAATCTCATCTACATCAAACTGATTTCTCTTTTTCTTTGCCATTTCTATCTCCTAAAGAAACTAAAATGCTTCTTTTTCTTAGCAACCTCAATATTTAATATATCCATATCACTCAAGATTCGTTTAGGATTCTCATAAAATAATATGTCTGCATTATCAAACCCAATACGCTTACCTACAACAGCATATACATCACTCAATTTAGAAATACGATTCCCACTACTCCTATGCGTATCCGTACCAATCAAATCACAATATCCATCATCTAATAAAGATAAAGCATTTGATTGAATTGACTTTCCATGCATTCCTAAAATAGAAGTGCGATTGATTTGTAGAATACAACCCATATCAATCCAATTATCAATAATTGAATAATCAAGTCCTGAATGAAAATATCTTTCGATATGCGCAATCACAGGAACAAATCCCTTTACCTTCAATTCATACAAACAATCATCTCTATAATCAATTGAATGAATGTCATGAAGAACATTATATTCCACAAGCATATAACGAGATCCATTTAGTGTAGGATATAAACCTAAATCCATGCCATCAATAAACTCACTATTCATCATGACTTCGCCACCAAAATAAATTGGTATTGGACTCATTTCTTTTAATTCCTTTTGACGAGAAACAATCTCATTATAAATAAAAACATCTAATTGACCGGGAATAAAGTGTGGCGTGCTACATATTCCGACAATAGCATCATTACGAGCTAATTCTAACGAACTTTCAGCATCCTCAATAGATGGCATACCATCATCAATACCCCAAGCGATATGTGAGTGAATATCTATAAACTTAGCCATTATAATTCAGGAATCTCACAGAAAACAGGAATCCCCAAATATTTTTCTGCCTCTTCTTTGTTACGCAAACGATTATCTAATAAATATCTTAATATGGCATATCCTGCACCTAGTACAAATCCAACTGCAGCCGCAAGTACACCATTCTTCTTTGCATTAGGACCACTTGGTACATAAGATAATTTAGCCTTATCTACAATTTCAATATTACGAACATTTAAATTCTTCTGCATTGTCTTAATAAAAGTATCTACAGTTCCATTTGCGATATCCTTAGATAACTTAGGATCTGTAGTTGTAGCAGTAACTGTAATAATTTCAGTGTCGGATTCATTTGTGACACTAATACATTTTTTTACACTAGAAGCATTTTCTAACCCTACATCCTTAGCCACTTCAGACATGATATTATTCTGAGTCATTAAGTTTACTACATTGGTAACCAATTTACTATTAGCCATCTGTGAATTATAATCCAATGATCCACTATCATTTATCTGTGGCGTTAAATAAATAGAAGTACTAGCCGTATATTTAGGAGCAATTAAAAACTTTGTTCCAAAAAATCCAGCAGCACCCAATATAACACAAAGCAAAATAATTAATTTAATATGTTTTAAAATAGCACGAGCCACCTCTAAAAGATCAATGACATCTTCATCATCTTCTACATTAGCTACATTCATATAAGCATCTTTACTGGACATTCTCTTATAAGCCATAACCCTTATCCTCCTACTTTTCAATATAAAACAATTATAACTATATCATAAAATGAACCTTTTTTATTATTAAATTCATTTTATATGTAAACAATTGTTAATGTTTATATATAGAAATCTATCAATGATACAAAATCCAATCTAAATCACACTCGTTATTTGTTCAATTTTTTCTCTTTCAACACTAATTTCTAGACGCTCAATCCTTTCCTTTATTAGCTTTTTATGTTCTAGAAAATCAATGCCAGAAAGATAGCCAGAGAACGCAAGGGAAAAGATGAAATACTTAACACCCTGTATTCGTAAATCAGGGTTCCTGAAGAATGACTTAGAGGACCATAACGGAAAAAAGCTCGGGCTGCTATGCATATATCAACATACAGATTTACATCTCTTTTGATTTTGAAATTTTAACAAATCTTACAGACCCCAAACTAGGCACTGATTGTTTACGCTAAAGCCATAAATGATTTTGGTTATCCTGTATTTAAACACCAGCCGCTGAACTTCTTTTTGTTTATATGTGGAACTATTAAAAAACTTACCCCCAAAAAACGAAATTCTTATTCCTATTGTGGTCTATTCTTTATTTGATAATACTTTAAAAAAATTAAATGAGACTTGCAATATTCATAATCAAACTTTGATAACTATTTATGAAAGTAAATTTTTAAAATTAATTTTTATTTGCATATAAAGGACGTTTTTATCAATGTTTCTGCTCAGTAAAAGAAAATCTATTAGTTCATTCGCGAAAGATATATTGTAATCTGAATTAAGACCAATAGTAAATGGTGCATCGCTTTCAACATATTGCCGTAGACTTTTGTACATGGCAACCTATTTTTTGCGGTTTTTCGGATGCTCCATCTTCTCCTTTACCTCATCCGGCACATCAATCAGCCCGAACCGATAGAACATCCCATAAATGTAAGTTACGCCCCAGATATCGCCCATCGCTTTCGGGCGGTCTACCACCGCTCCTACCTTTTTCATATTCCGTAGTGTCAGAAGCACCGAATTTCATGCCAGGCTTTTACTATTCTCCCGGCGGTCGATCCATAGCTCTTTTATGTATTCGCCATTCCTGCCTTTTCTAATCACGTAAGAGAATGGCAAACCAGAGTAAGTTTTGAATTTCACACCAGAATAAAGCAAGACCGTCTCCCACAGGTGCTCCTCTGTTGGCTCTGATCTCAGTTTTCTTACTGCTCTGTATCTTCGCCGCCGCTCTGCTCCAACACTAATTTTTTCTTTATCTGCTGTACTCGGGAAGTACACGCCTTTCTGATATGGTAGGTACGAGGTAACGGATGCTTTAGAGAGTTGAAGAGTATTTGCGGTTGAGAGGATGGCTTCTTTATAGTTTTGTGTTTCTCGATACTCCTCAAAAGTATCCTGTGCCTTCTCCGCCACATCCGATTCATACACACCAGCGGTAATGAGCAGCTTTCTTACTTTGATTGGATTCAGAGTTAGCGCATCTGCAATGGATTGGAGGGAGCAGTCCTTCCCGTAAAGAGCAACAACAGCAGCCATCTGCTCTTTCAGATTCTTCCCGGCATCATACTCTGGCTTCAGCTTCTTTCGACCGCCACCAGGCTTTCTGGCTTTATACGCTCTTTTCTCTCCCATAATTATTCGTGCAGTTCCAGCGGCAGACCATCCGGGTCATGGAAGAAAGTCATCTTCTTACCAGTATAATCATCAACCCGAATCGGCTCACATTCAATCCCAACTTCTGCCAATTCCCTCACCGTCTGCTCTACACTCTCTACACAGAAAGCAAGATGCCGCAGCCCACATGCTTCCGGACGGTTCACACGCATCGGCGGATTTTTCTCAGCGAAAATCTCCAGTTCTGCGTGCTCATTGACACGCAGATCCAGCTTCCAATCCTCGCGTTCCGGGCGGTAGTTTTCTCTGATGACAGAGAATCCCAACTTGTTCACATAAAAATTCTTTGCGTCTTCGTAGTCAGATACGATGATTGCAATATGGTGTATTTTTGATAAATTCATTTTGCTTATGCTCCATTTCTTTTATTTCCGTTACAAACTATACATTAATCTTCAAAAAATACCGTGTGAACTTCTGGAGTTCAGTTTGTCCACACGGCATATCATCAAAACTTGATCACTTTCGGCTCATGGGTGAAAGAACTAATGGTAGCCACAACATTCTATTTTGTAGAACACCTCAGTGTTTCCATCATCTGCGACATACATCTTCTTCAAACTCGGATAGGCATCCAGCATAGATTCTCTCGCCTCAATACGGTCATCCTCGACCAGTTTACAGGCAACACGAATCCACTTGCCAGCCTTGAATGCACACAGCTCTGCTTTCGAATAAGCATGTAGTTGCTTGGAAACATCCTTCTTCTTGCCAGTTTGGATGTACAGCTTGCCTTCAAAAATATGTGCCGTGCCAAATGGGCGCAATCTCGGCTGGTCGCCTTCGACCGTTGCCAAGTAATATGTTTCAGCTTCTTTTAAGAACTTTACGATTTCGTCCATTTTATTCTTTCCTTTTCCACACGATTATATGTGATTTATAGTTTTATAGTTTTATTTCAATTTTCAAGGATTTCGTCCGCGCTCATGCCACTTGTCAGCAACTTCTTCAGCACAACCTCTGTCTCGGTCTTCCTAGCTTCCTTAGCGGCCTTCGCATCTGCATTTGCCATCTTCTCTTACAACGTAGCCACTTCTTTTTTGGCCTTCTTTAGAGCGTTCTTCTGATCTTCAATTGCTTTCTGGATGGATGAGATTTCAGTATTCAGAGATGCAATAATCTTCTGCTTCTCTACAATCTGGGATACATAATCTTTGGTGGTATTGGTTTTGGGACGGTTTTTGTTGCCTTTCATTATTGGCATAGGTCATAACCTCTTTCCTTATATATTCTTTAGCTATTAAAAAGGCAACGATGTGCGTGCGAGAAATGTTTCGTCATCTGACACAGACTCAACATTAAAATATGGATTTTTATGGTAAAATACAGTATTTTCCTGATGTACATAAAACATACACACACCACCGATAACTGTTTTATCTTTTACATACTTACGTAATGTAAAAGGCTGTCATCACCTATTACATCCTCAGCACAGTATCTGCCCAACACATCAAGGTTATTCATTCCTGTAACAAGAATTGTATCAAACGAACACTCATGCGCATATACTTCATTTTCATTTTCGCTTACCAACAAAATATACATTTCCTCCGGCATAGCATCAAAAGTAGTATCTGCCGAAATATATGCATAAGATAGATTTTGATCCGGCTCATCCTTTAATTTCTGCTGCCGAACGCCCGAAATGGCATGCCTCCGATTTTCTGTATAAACATCTCTTACATACTCTTCTTGAAATACGGTCAAAAAATCATTCCATGAATTATTCAAAAAATCTAAAGTTGCTTGAAGCTGATTTGATAATTCTATCTTATCATGCTGCACATCTTTACGGAAGAATGGACCAATTTCCGTTATGTTGGAACTTCCCAAGATACCCATCGAAAGATTATTTGCAATATCAGCTGTATGTTTAGTTCTATTATTTATCGCTTCAATATACTGAAATTCTTGCGATTGTGTTGTTTTATTTAGCCACGCTTGCATTTTAGGGAAAGCTACGCTATATGTTTGCTGATTGAAAGTTGCCATCATTTTTTGAATATCAACAGAATCAATCTTCTTTCCCTTATTAGCCAACAACCCGGCATTAATAATTTGGCTCATGGAGTCAAATGCATTCATCGTATATTGGAAGAAATCACGCAACAATTTGTCAAACAAAAACCACGGATCAATCTTCTCCCCCGCAACTCATACTTCGTACACTGGAGAATTTTCAGTTGTAACTGATAATCGTTTTACTTTTTTCCCATCTTTAGTAACATCATCAACAAAATCGGTAGAAATATCCTGTTGCCAACGCACAGTTTTCATTGTCATTTTACCAATGATATTATAAATTGTATCTGTGCAATACTGTACGGTGTCAATATTTTTTTCTGTATATGTAATAAACTGCCACGCCGAATAAACCTTATGCGCAACTAACTCTTTCTTCATTGAATCATTTGCCATGTTTATTCCTCCTCAATTAGTTTGTTTCTGTTGCATAGTTTTTTCTCCACACCTTAGCCACTTATATCAGCGTTGCCTACTACTCACAACGAAGATGTGTGTAATTGTCCGAGCAGCGCACATTACATCAATCCGCCTAGCACTACGCCGACTGTCCTGTAGAAGATGTCTGATAGTTGGAACGTTCCAATCCGCATCAATAACTGCAACATCTAATGCTTATCGAAAAGTTAAATGCTATCTTCTCCCAAATGTTTCCTATCTTCTCTCCGAACGTCCACATCACTACTACTGAAAACGGCACGATCATAATTACGTTCTCGAAACACTCGGTCGTCAACTTCTGTTCGCCATTCACTGTCTCCGAGATGCCCCAGCCGCCCATAACATCGGATAAAGGATTCATCCAAAGATTGCGGTTTAACAGGGTTCGGAACAGAATAAGTGAAGTCACAAAGGACAGGAAGAACAGTTTCCGAAAAAACACGCTCTCTTTGAACTTCTGATACCAGGTCTCTATGGCATTCTTCCAGCCTTTAACTGCATGTATTAGCTCATAATCATAAAGATAGAAAAGCATGGCAAGGAAGGAAAGCAGGAGTGAAAATCCAAATGGGACATAGAAAGCAGTCAAGATGTTTGTGATGATCTTTCCGAGTAAATCAATCGTTTCTTTCATCGCTGTTTACAGATCACTGAACAGGTCAGCCTTGTACACACCGTTCTCCAGCATCTCCTTGAAACTGCCCTTTACTGCTGCGACATCTTCATGGTAGGTCATGCCATACCAGGTATCGTTTGTTTTCAATACTTTGACAGTCATCTTTCCCTGCTCCAGCAGTTCACCAATGAAGATAGGAATCAGATACTCTGCTTTCAGAGGACTGCTAGGTACTTCTTTCTCAAAGAACTCTTTGAAGCCTTTCTCCAGTACATCCAGGAACTCCGGAGTCAATCCCCACATGTTCATGGAAACCAGAGAATTTACATCAACCACTACGCCGTCTGCTTCTGCTCCAGCTTCAGTCTTGATGATGTTCTTGGTTTCCACAGCCTCAGTCAAATTGTTCTGATCATCCATCTTGCAGATACCACGGGTCACACCGCCATTATCAGACAGCGTGTTCTTCAGCACAAAACCTGCCATGCAGGACTTGCCAAC
>ERZ1673696.2954-NODE-2954-length-11092-cov-5.017940_pt1 | contig 11092 bp, 7 predicted proteins | sample MGYA00580226_ERZ1673696 | MGnify/ENA primary metagenome ERZ1673696 (study PRJEB41218, sample SAMN15661743) | gut metagenome | host: Homo sapiens | place: Canada: London | collected 2015-08-20/2019-03-30 | study: EMG produced TPA metagenomics assembly of... | reverse complement strand
CGGCAATCGGTGCACGATGCCTGATGCGACGCTTGCGCGTCTTATCATGCCTACAACCGTTGCCGAACGTAGGCTGGATAAGGCGTTTACGCCGCATCCGGCAATTCTCTGCTCCTGATGAGGGCGCTAAATGCCGCGTGGCCTGGAATTACTGATTGCTCAAACCATTTTGCAAGGCTTCGACGCTCAGTATGGTCGATTCCTCGAAGTGACTTCCGGGGCGCAGCAGCGTTTCGAACAGGCCGACTGGCATGCTGTCCAGCAGGCGATGAAAAACCGTATCCATCTTTACGATCATCACGTTGGTCTGGTCGTGGAGCAACTGCGCTGCATTACTAACGGCCAAAGTACGGACGCGGCATTTTTACTGCGCGTTAAAGAGCATTACACGCGGCTGTTGCCGGATTACCCGCGCTTCGAGATTGCGGAGAGCTTTTTTAACTCCGTGTACTGTCGGTTATTTGACCACCGCTCGCTTACTCCCGAGCGGCTTTTTATCTTTAGCTCTCAGCCAGAGCGCCGCTTTCGTACCATTCCCCGCCCGCTGGCGAAAGACTTTCACCCCGATCACGGCTGGGAATCTCTACTGATGCGCGTTATCAGCGACCTGCCGCTGCGCCTGCGCTGGCAGAATAAAAGCCGTGACATTCATTACATCATTCGCCATCTGACGGAAACGCTGGGGACAGACAACCTCGCGGAAAGTCATTTACAGGTGGCGAACGAACTGTTTTACCGCAATAAAGCCGCCTGGCTGGTGGGCAAACTGATCACGCCTTCCGGCACGTTGCCCTTCTTACTGCCGATCCACCAGACGGACGACGGCGAGTTATTTATTGATACCTGCCTGACGACGACCGCCGAAGCGAGCATTGTTTTTGGCTTTGCGCGTTCTTATTTTATGGTTTATGCACCGCTGCCCGCAGCGCTGGTCGAGTGGCTACGGGAAATTCTGCCAGGTAAAACCACTGCTGAATTGTATATGGCTATCGGCTGCCAGAAGCACGCCAAAACCGAAAGCTACCGCGAATATCTCGTTTATCTACAGGGCTGTAATGAGCAGTTCATTGAAGCGCCGGGTATTCGTGGAATGGTGATGTTGGTATTTACGCTGCCGGGCTTTGATCGGGTATTCAAAGTCATCAAAGACAAGTTCGCGCCGCAGAAAGAGATGTCTGCCGCTCACGTTCGTGCCTGCTATCAACTGGTGAAAGAGCACGACCGTGTGGGCCGAATGGCGGACACCCAGGAGTTTGAAAACTTTGTGCTGGAGAAGCGGCATATTTCCCCGGCATTAATGGAATTACTGCTCCAGGAAGCAGCGGAAAAAATCACCGATCTTGGTGAGCAGATTGTAATTCGCCATCTCTATATCGAGCGGCGGATGGTGCCGCTCAATATCTGGCTGGAACAAGTGGAAGGTCAGCAGTTGCGCGACGCCATTGAAGAATACGGTAACGCTATTCGCCAGCTTGCCGCTGCTAACATTTTTCCTGGCGACATGCTGTTTAAAAACTTCGGTGTCACCCGTCACGGGCGTGTGGTTTTTTATGATTACGATGAAATTTGCTACATGACGGAAGTGAATTTCCGCGACATCCCGCCGCCGCGCTATCCGGAAGACGAACTTGCCAGCGAACCGTGGTACAGCGTCTCGCCGGGCGATGTTTTCCCGGAAGAGTTTCGCCACTGGCTATGCGCCGACCCGCGTATTGGTCCGCTGTTTGAAGAGATGCACGCCGACCTGTTCCGCGCTGATTACTGGCGCGCACTACAAAACCGCATACGTGAAGGGCATGTGGAAGATGTTTATGCGTATCGGCGCAGGCAAAGATTTAGCGTACGGTATGGGGAGATGCTTTTTTGAGTAAAGCTTCCATATAATTTTTCTCCGCAATGTATCGAGGGTTATCCGTAAAGCCAAAGCTTTCAGCCATCTTATTTAATGTATTAAGGATTAATTCAGCAATAACCCGGTGACCCAATTCAAAAGCCAACTCAAAGGCAGAGTATTTTTGTGGGGCTTTGTGTTGCCAAAAATCCATAATATCTTCAGCGGTAAATCCAAACAGGCGTGCATGGTCAGATAAAGCAAGATAAACCGTCTCTACAACGTTTTGTTGTTTATGCTGTATCGCTGAAAACAAACCGGGATATTCATTAGAATTATTTGCCAGGAGGAGGGGCTTCATATTTTTTTATCGAATTTAAACGTATTAAAAAGAGTGGGTAATGCGTTAAAAATAGTATTAATAACGTTCATATGTCCACTATTATAGGCAGTCAACATTTCTGTTCTATGTAGTTCTGGCATTTTCTGGAGTTGAATCATCAGTTGCGTAAGTTGGTGATTCTGACCAATTGCCATTAGCAAATTCATCGTTGCAGGTGATAATGGAGGGGTTATTTCATCCACAGATCCTTTTAACATCAATAGCTGTTCTTTCGGAAGTGCTGGAATTATTGCAACAGATTGGTTAATAATATGATCATTTGACCATTTCAGGAGGCTATAATCTACATTCATAAAATCCATCAGAGAATAGTGTTTAATATCCTCTTTGCTTTCGCTCATAATTCTTATTTTATCGTTAGTGACATTAGGATCATAAACCGAAACCACGTAATGGGTACATCCTTCAGTTGTGTTCTTTATTCTTAGCCGCGCCGTCAAAGCATGGTTATCCACCAATAATATGGCTGCCATAACACTGATGCCATTTGATTCCATCTTGTCGAAATATGCCTTCATAACTAGCCCGAAATCACCACAGGCAGCAACGTAACGCCCCTCAGGACGGCTGGAAACCAACGCCAAAGTCTGGTTTTTGCATTTTTTGTTGAAGTGCGTGAGAAATTTTCCAGCTGAAGAGTAATCATCTTGATGGGGTTTGTAATCAACATTCTGATAAATATCATTAATATATTGTGCAGCAATGTGTCGGCATACTATACGGTTTTGGGGTCGCCCCGGAAAATAACATTGACCATTAAGTTTAATTCTTGGGAATTCTTTTTCTTTTCTATCTGATTTTAGGTTTAATTCTTGTTTATCAAGAGTGTCTGAGCGTTGAGGTAAAATTTCCATTAGGTATTCTTCAAATATTGGGGCAATGGTTTGAGTAAGTGTCGTGTTTTCGTTTTTATTAATTATCGTAATTTCTTTCTTATCAGCTTGTAAGACGGACGTGGAAAATTTAATGACAAAATCCTTGTTGCTAAAGATATGACGACCATTTTGTCTACAGTTCTCTGAGAAGCTTTTTAATAGAGGCGTCGCCAGCTCCTTGCCAGAAAATTTATCCTCGAGTTCTTTATAAAACAATTCACTCAGGGTTTGGTGTTCATTTGTCTGGGCTGTATTATTAATATTTGCAGAGAAAGAACTACGAGGGATACGAGTAATCATTTAAATATCTCATTGTTTATTGATGTCTTGAATTTTAATTATCAGAACAGTGAAAAAATTTAATATGATTACAACTAAAGAAATATCATAAATCGCTCAATCTCATAATGCAGCCGTAAAAGTTTCGGTGGAATGAGATCTTGCGATTTTGTTAATGATTAAGTGGTTTGATGTTTAAAAATAATGCTGAGTTAATAAAAGTGTGTGAAGTGTATGACATTAAGTTATTTTGGCGTCAATGCGATTAACAGACACCCTTATTCTATTGCCACTCAGGTATGATGGGCAGAATATTGCCTCTGCCCGCCAGAAAAAGTCAGCGCATTCCACCGTACGCCAGCGTCACTTCCTTCGCCGCTTTAATCACCATCGCGCCAAACTCGGTCACGCGGTCATCGGTAATACGTGAAATCGGTCCGGAAATTGAAATTGCGGCAAACGGTTCGCGGTGCTCATCGAAAATACACGCTGCAAGGCAACGTAGCCCCAGTGCATGTTCCTCATCGTCAAATGAATAACCCCGTTTGCGCGTTTGGGCGAGATCTTCTTTTAAATGCACAGGAGACACCAGCGTTGCGTGGGTATAGGCATGTAACCCTTTGCGGTGCAGCAGCTTCGTCACCTGTTCTTCGCTCAGTTGGGCTAAAAAGGCTTTACCCGCACCGGAAGCGTGCATCGGCAATTTACCGCCGATAGGCGCGGACATTCGCATCAGATGCGTACACTGTACCTGGTCGATAATAATCGCTTCGTGATCGCTTTGATCAAGCACCGCCATATTGACCGTTTCGCCAGACTCTTCCATTAAATTGCGCAGGATAGGGTGAACAATCGCTAACAAATTACGGCTCTGGAGAAAGCTGCTGCCGACCATAAAGGCATGTGCGCCGATTGCCCAATGTCCCAGTTCGCCGACCTGACGCACGAAACCCTGCTGTTGCATCGTGGTTAGCAGGCGGTGGGTCGTGGAATTGGGTAACCCGGCTTGTTGCGCCAGCTCTGTGAGTGCCACACTGCCATTGGATTCGGCAATCCACTCCAGTAATTTCAGGCCACGCGTTAAAGACTGAACCTGTCCAGTCGCTGGTGCGGTGGCAACGGCGGGTTTTCTGCCGCGTTTCGCGGGAATGGGTGCGACCATGACAGCCTCCTTTTTCTGTATCGTGGAAATCATTTTCATTTTTATTGTTAGCTAATGCAATAGTTGCTGAACTGATCCGATGAGTTAATGTTGAACAAATCTCATGTTGCGTGGTGGTCGCTTTTACCACAGATGCGTTTATGCCAGTATGGTTTGTTGAATTTTTATTAAATCTGGGTTGAGCGTGTCGGGAGCAAGTGTGAGCAGCAAAGTGGAACAACTGCGTGCGCAGTTAAATGAACGTATTCTGGTGCTGGACGGCGGTATGGGCACCATGATCCAGAGCTATCGACTGAACGAAGCCGATTTTCGTGGTGAACGCTTTGCCGACTGGCCATGCGATCTCAAAGGCAACAACGACCTGCTGGTGCTCAGCAAACCGGAAGTGATCGCCGCTATCCACAACGCCTACTTTGAAGCGGGCGCGGATATCATCGAAACCAACACCTTTAACTCCACGACCATTGCGATGGCGGATTACCAGATGGAATCCCTGTCGGCGGAAATCAACTTTGCGGCGGCGAAACTGGCGCGCGCCTGTGCTGACGAGTGGACCGCGCGCACGCCGGAGAAACCGCGCTACGTTGCCGGTGTTCTCGGCCCAACCAACCGCACGGCGTCTATTTCTCCGGACGTCAACGATCCGGCATTCCGCAACATCACTTTTGACCAGCTGGTGGCGGCCTATCGCGAATCCACCAAAGCGCTGGTGGAAGGTGGTGCGGATCTGATCCTGATTGAAACCGTTTTCGACACCCTTAACGCCAAAGCGGCGGTTTTTGCGGTGAAAACGGAGTTTGAAGCGCTGGGCGTTGAGCTGCCGATTATGATCTCCGGCACCATCACCGACGCCTCCGGGCGCACGCTCTCCGGGCAGACCACCGAAGCATTTTACAACTCATTGCGCCACGCCGAAGCTCTGACCTTTGGCCTGAACTGTGCGCTGGGGCCCGATGAACTGCGCCAGTACGTGCAGGAGCTGTCACGGATTGCGGAATGCTACGTCACCGCGCACCCGAACGCCGGGCTACCCAACGCCTTTGGTGAGTACGATCTCGACGCCGACACGATGGCAAAACAGATACGTGAATGGGCGCAAGCGGGTTTTCTCAATATCGTCGGCGGCTGCTGTGGCACCACGCCACAACATATTGCAGCGATGAGTCGTGCAGTAGAAGGATTAGCGCCGCGCAAACTGCCGGAAATCCCCGTAGCCTGCCGTTTGTCCGGCCTGGAGCCGCTGAACATTGGCGAAGATAGCCTGTTTGTGAACGTGGGTGAACGCACCAACGTCACCGGTTCCGCTAAGTTCAAGCGCCTGATCAAAGAAGAGAAATACAGCGAGGCACTGGATGTGGCCCGCCAGCAGGTGGAAAACGGTGCGCAGATTATCGATATCAACATGGATGAAGGGATGCTCGACGCCGAAGCGGCGATGGTGCGTTTTCTCAATCTGATTGCCGGTGAACCGGATATCGCTCGCGTGCCGATTATGATCGACTCCTCAAAATGGGATGTCATTGAAAAAGGTCTGAAGTGTATCCAGGGCAAAGGCATTGTTAACTCTATCTCGATGAAAGAGGGCGTCGACGCCTTTATCCATCACGCGAAGCTCTTGCGTCGTTACGGTGCGGCAGTGGTGGTAATGGCCTTTGACGAACAGGGACAGGCCGATACCCGCGCACGGAAAATCGAGATTTGCCGTCGGGCGTACAAAATCCTCACCGAAGAGGTTGGCTTCCCGCCAGAAGATATCATCTTCGACCCGAACATCTTCGCGGTTGCCACCGGCATTGAAGAGCACAACAACTACGCGCAGGACTTTATCGGCGCGTGTGAAGACATCAAACGCGAACTGCCGCACGCGCTAATTTCCGGCGGCGTATCTAACGTTTCTTTCTCGTTCCGTGGCAACGATCCGGTGCGCGAAGCCATTCACGCAGTGTTCCTCTACTACGCTATTCGCAATGGCATGGATATGGGGATCGTCAATGCCGGGCAGCTGGCGATTTACGACGACCTGCCCGCTGAACTGCGCGACGCGGTGGAAGATGTGATTCTTAATCGTCGCGATGATGGCACTGAGCGTTTACTGGAGCTTGCCGAGAAATATCGCGGCAGCAAAACCGACGACACCGCTAACGCCCAGCAGGCGGAGTGGCGCTCGTGGGAAGTGAATAAACGTCTGGAATACTCGCTGGTCAAAGGCATTACCGAGTTTATCGAGCAGGATACCGAAGAAGCCCGCCAGCAGGCTACGCGCCCGATTGAAGTGATTGAAGGCCCGTTGATGGACGGCATGAACGTGGTCGGCGATCTGTTTGGCGAAGGGAAAATGTTCCTGCCACAGGTGGTCAAATCGGCGCGCGTCATGAAACAGGCAGTGGCGTATCTCGAACCGTTTATTGAAGCCAGCAAAGAGCAGGGTAAAACCAACGGCAAGATGGTGATCGCCACCGTGAAAGGCGATGTCCACGACATCGGTAAAAATATTGTTGGCGTGGTGCTGCAATGTAACAACTACGAAATTGTCGATCTCGGCGTTATGGTGCCTGCGGAAAAAATTCTCCGTACCGCTAAAGAAGTGAATGCTGATCTGATTGGACTTTCGGGGCTTATCACGCCGTCGCTGGACGAGATGGTTAACGTGGCGAAAGAGATGGAGCGTCAGGGCTTCACCATCCCGCTATTGATTGGCGGCGCGACGACCTCAAAAGCGCACACGGCGGTGAAAATTGAGCAGAACTACAGCGGCCCGACGGTGTATGTACAGAACGCATCGCGCACCGTTGGTGTGGTGGCGGCGCTGCTTTCCGATACTCAGCGTGATGATTTTGTCGCTCGTACCCGCAAGGAGTACGAAACCGTACGTATTCAGCACGGGCGTAAGAAACCGCGCACACCACCGGTCACGCTGGAAGCGGCGCGCGATAACGATTTCGCTTTTGACTGGCAGGCTTACACGCCGCCGGTGGCGCACCGTCTCGGCGTGCAGGAAGTTGAAGCCAGCATCGAAACTCTGCGTAATTACATCGACTGGACACCGTTCTTTATGACCTGGTCGCTGGCCGGGAAGTATCCGCGCATTCTGGAAGATGAAGTGGTGGGCGTTGAGGCGCAGCGGCTGTTTAAAGACGCCAACGACATGCTGGATAAATTAAGCGCCGAGAAAACGCTGAATCCGCGTGGCGTGGTGGGCCTGTTCCCGGCAAACCGTGTGGGCGATGACATTGAAATCTACCGTGACGAAACGCGCACCCATGTGATCAACGTCAGCCACCATCTGCGTCAACAGACCGAAAAAACGGGATTCGCTAACTACTGTCTCGCTGACTTCGTTGCGCCGAAGCTTTCTGGTAAAGCAGATTACATCGGCGCATTTGCCGTGACTGGCGGGCTGGAAGAGGACGCACTGGCTGATGCCTTTGAAGCGCAGCACGATGATTACAACAAAATCATGGTGAAAGCGCTTGCCGACCGTCTGGCGGAAGCCTTTGCGGAGTATCTCCATGAGCGTGTGCGTAAAGTCTACTGGGGCTATGCGCCGAACGAGAACCTCAGCAACGAAGAACTGATCCGCGAAAACTACCAGGGCATCCGTCCGGCACCGGGCTATCCGGCCTGCCCGGAACATACGGAAAAAGCCACCATCTGGGAGCTGCTGGAAGTGGAAAAACACACTGGCATGAAACTCACAGAATCTTTCGCCATGTGGCCCGGTGCATCGGTTTCGGGTTGGTACTTCAGCCACCCGGACAGCAAGTACTACGCTGTAGCACAAATTCAGCGCGATCAGGTTGAAGATTATGCCCGCCGTAAAGGTATGAGCGTTACCGAAGTTGAGCGCTGGCTGGCACCGAATCTGGGGTATGACGCGGACTGATTCACAAATCTGTCACTTTTCCTTACAACAAACAGGGCGCTCAATGAGTGCCCTGTCTCTTTATTAATATGAAACACTTATACTGGAAACAGGCTGGAATAATCTTAGCCGGAAAAACGAATGTCAAAAGGCACAGTAAAGATGCCAGTCAGCGTGTTTCCGGTCCTTTGGTCATTCAATTGCTTCAGGCACATATAACGATAAGGAGAACCTGAACTCGTGTTAACGCTGCTTCACCTGCTTTCTGCCGTCGCCCTGCTGGTCTGGGGGACTCATATTGTTCGAACCGGCGTAATGCGCGTCTTCGGCGCGCGTTTGCGTACTGTCCTTAGCCGGAGCGTCGAAAAAAAGCCGCTCGCCTTTTGCGCGGGGATCGGCGTTACCGCACTGGTGCAGAGCAGTAATGCCACCACCATGCTGGTGACCTCGTTTGTCGCTCAGGATCTGGTAGCCCTCGCACCGGCTCTGGTCATTGTGCTGGGTGCAGATGTCGGGACGGCGCTAATGGCGCGTATTCTCACCTTCGACTTATCCTGGCTGTCACCGTTACTTATTTTTATCGGCGTGATTTTTTCCCTCGGACGCAAACAGTCACGCGCCGGGCAACTGGGCCGCGTCGGTATTGGTCTTGGGCTGATTTTGCTGGCGCTGGAGTTGATTGTGCAGGCCGTAACGCCGATCACCCAGGCAAACGGCGTTCAGGTGATCTTTGCCTCGCTGACCGGCGATATCATGCTGGATGCGCTGATTGGCGCGATGTTCGCCATTATCAGCTACTCCAGCCTTGCTGCTGTACTGCTGACTGCGACTCTGACCGCCGCAGGCATTATCTCCTTCCCCGTGGCGCTCTGTCTGGTGATTGGTGCTAACCTCGGTTCCGGCCTGCTGGCGATGCTCAACAACAGTGCCGCCAATGCCGCAGCCCGCCGTGTCGCGCTGGGTAGTTTGCTGTTTAAGCTGGTGGGTAGCCTGATTATCCTGCCGTTTGTCCATTTGCTGGCAGAGACAATGGGGAAGTTGTCATTGCCAAAAGCGGAACTGGTGATCTATTTCCACGTCTTCTACAACCTTGTACGTTGCCTGGTCATGCTGCCATTTGTTGACCCGATGGCACGGTTTTGCAAAACGATTATTCGCGATGAACCGGAACTGGATACCCAGCTACGGCCTAAACATCTGGATGTCAGCGCGCTGGATACGCCCACGCTTGCTCTGGCGAACGCCGCGCGCGAAACCCTGCGCATTGGCGACGCCATGGAACAGATGATGGAAGGGCTGAATAAAGTGATGCACGGCGAGCCACGGCAGGAGAAAGAGCTGCGTAAGCTGGCAGATGATATCAACGTTCTCTATACCGCCATTAAGCTGTATCTGGCGCGGATGCCAAAAGAGGAACTGGCAGAAGAAGAGTCGCGTCGCTGGGCGGAGATTATTGAAATGTCGCTCAACCTTGAACAGGCTTCCGATATCGTCGAGCGCATGGGCAGCGAAATTGCCGATAAATCGCTGGCAGCACGGCGGGCATTTTCGCTTGATGGCTTGAAGGAACTGGATGCGCTCTATGAGCAATTGCTCAGTAATTTAAAACTGGCAATGTCGGTGTTCTTCTCTGGCGATGTCACCAGCGCTCGTCGTTTGCGCCGTAGTAAGCATCGCTTTCGCATTCTTAATCGCCGCTATTCCCACGCCCACGTCGATCGCCTGCATCAGCAAAACGTGCAGAGCATTGAAACCAGTTCGCTACATTTAGGCTTACTGGGAGATATGCAGCGCCTGAACTCGCTGTTTTGTTCGGTGGCTTACAGTGTGCTGGAACAGCCGGATGAAGATGAAGGACGGGACGAGTATTAATATTGTGAATCCTGTAGGCCTGATAAGACGCGTCAAGCGTCGCATCAGGCACTATGAACAAGATGCCGGATCATGCATCCGGCAATTCACTTAAAAACGGTGACCAGCTTCTAGCGGCACCGCTTCTTCACCAGCCTTAAACACATAAGTGGTGTTCGGGCCACCCAGCGTAGCGTGACCTTTACTCACTGTGATCCAGTTACCTTCCGGTAGACCAATAATCGTCAGTTCTGGCGCGACGACCAGCAGTTCGCGAATACGCTGCTCACGGGTTTCACCTTTATGGCCTTCCGGCAGCGCGTTGGTGAAGTGCGGGTTGATTTGCAACGGGAACAGATTTAGCGCATCGAAACCTTGCGGATCGACAATCGGCATATCGTTGGTGGTACGAATGGTTGGGCAAGCAAGGTTAGCGCCTGCGCTCCAGCCAATATACAGAGCGCCACGTTTAACCACGTCAGTAATTGGTGCCAGCAGCCCGCGCTCGCGGCACTGTTTCAGCAACTGGAAAGTATTCCCGCCGCCGACAATCACGATCTCAGCATTTTCAATCGCGGCAACGGGATCGACAACGCTATGAATACCGGTGACAGAAACACCCAGCGGAGCGAGAACCGCAGCCGTTTTCGCTGTGTAATCATCCCAGGTCTGCGTTACGCCAGCGAAAGGGATAAACACCGCTGAGCGGCGACCCTGCAACTGTTCAGCAATTAGCGGCAGTGCATGTTCCAGCCAGGCTTTACCCGGCAGCGTCGAGTTACTCAATAAAAGCAGTTCCATTACTTCTCCGGTTAGTAAGAAATCACGG
>ERZ1673696.2941-NODE-2941-length-11135-cov-4.222202_pt1 | contig 11135 bp, 10 predicted proteins | sample MGYA00580226_ERZ1673696 | MGnify/ENA primary metagenome ERZ1673696 (study PRJEB41218, sample SAMN15661743) | gut metagenome | host: Homo sapiens | place: Canada: London | collected 2015-08-20/2019-03-30 | study: EMG produced TPA metagenomics assembly of... | reverse complement strand
TGAATGCAACGTTTCAACAATTGGCAAAAGTAGCGAATTTTCCGATTTCGGAGACGTCCCGTCCGTCTCCTGTGCGATCATCCTCCGAAATAACTATATCGGCGCGCACGATCTGCACCGCGGACACATCCGACATATCGAGGGTGAGCGACACGCTGACCGCCTCGTGCGCAAGTCCGAATTTCGCGGCGACGGCTTTTCCGATGCTCTCCGATACCGCCGCCGCAGCGCTCGAGCTGCGAAGTTCGTCAAATCCGTCACCGCCGTCGGAGGCCGCGCCGACCTCGCCTATCATGCCGGAGAAAAAATTCGTGATCATATCAGACGTGCGCTCCGCCGATGAAAGAAACGCCATGACGGGTGAAAGCATGACGAGAAGCACGGCAACGGAGCATATGTATTTTACGGCGCCTCCGCCGTTCTTTTTATCGGAGGCAGCGGCGGAAACGATCCCCGCAAGAAGAAACGCACACAAAATATCCCTTATATAATCCGTATTACCGCCTCCTTATCCCCTCATTGCCAGAGATGACCGAACGAACATGGTGAACGCCGCTATAAACATCACCGCCTCGGAAAGTGCAAATGCGATCAGCAGGGTGACGTTTGAGCCGAGCTCCGAAAAGAGCGCCCCTTCTCCGTCCGGCGAGACCGAAAGCGACACATATTTGCAGATAAACATGACCGTTCGATTCAAAACGAGCGTAACAAGGGTCGGCACCACAAGAAGCACCACGCAGATTATCGCTCCCGTGCCGCACACCGTTTTTATAAACGAGAGAGACGCGGCAAGCTGTGTCATGCTTTCGGAGACCGCGCCGCCGACGATCGGCACGAAGCTTCCCACCGCAAATTGAACGGTACGCATGGCGGCTCCGTCCGCCGCGTTTCCTACGTTGAGCCTGAGAGAAAAAACGAAGGAAAAAACACTCATCGAAAGAGCGCACACAAATCCGGCGAAGCTTCTCAGCGACGCGGCGACCGCCTGAGCGTTTTTCTGTCCGGTCATGCACGAAACAGCGGAAAGAACGAATGCAATCCTCACGGCGGGCAGCAGCAAAGACGAAAGAAGATTCTGTGCAAGGGTAACGAGTACGGCGAAAGCGGACGAGCTTACCGCCGCACTCGTTACGCTTCCCGACGACAGGTAAACCGCGCTGATCGCCGGAATAAATGCGTTCATCATAGAGCACAGCCGTGAAGAGTAATCGCAGAGTGCATTTATCACGCCGTCCTGCGTTCTCATTACAGTTAATACTATCGCACCTCTGACGATGTACGAATACAGCGTAAGAAGCTTCGGAGAGCCGAGCGGAGTCTGCATCAAACGATAAAGAGAGGCAAGAAGCACAGCGCCCAAAAGGACGGAAAGCGTCCCGAGCGACGGCATGAGCTTTTCACAAAGGGTCTGTGCGAGAAATTCGCCCGTCTCGGAGAGAAGTTTGTCCGCGGCATCGGGAGAAAAAACATTCCCTGCGCGGCTGCGTATATCGTCGGGGACCGCCTCTTCGAAATTTCCGTACAACTCGTCGGGATCCGCCGTGCTTTCTTCCTCCGGCGTATACACAAAATACTTTGCACAAACGGTATCGCTGAAAAGAATCGGCAAAACGGTACAAAGCAGAACGGCGATCATTATTTTTATGAAAAATCTTTTCATATAAACATCCGTTTTAATCCTTCGCGGTTACGTTTCAGATAAGCTTCGTGCAAAGCGCGATAAGCTCGGCGGTAAGCGGCAGGCTGAGCGCGACAAGCTCGGCTTTTCCTATAAGCTCGGCTCGCTGTGCAGCCTTTTCGGAATCGAGATCGCGGCAGACGCCCGCCACGAAGGAGGTCAGGCACGAGATGCCGAGTGCCTTTAATATATATCCGCTGTATTTTCCGAACGATGTATTCTCGGCGACCGAAATACAGTATCTCACCGTATCCGAGGTACGGTAAACGAAAAACACAAATGCGGCGACCGTCACGCCCGTTCCCACTATTGCGTATGTCAAAGCGGAGTTTTCCCGGACGATCGCGCAGATCAGCGCGGAAATGAGGAACACCCCCAAAAGTGCTGCTATCTCCATATCAGAACCCGAAAACCGAACGAAGGTCGGAGATCAGGCCGGACATTTCGTCAAGCAGCAGCACCATCACCATTATAACTCCGGCGACTGACACGAGCATCGCCTGCTCGTCCCGCCCGGCGCGGCTGAGTATCTGACACGCCACCGTCACAAGTAAGCCTATTCCCGCAATTTTCAGAATCAGTGCAGTTTCCATAGATCATTTCGCCCGTCGGGCTGTCCTTTCCTTCGGCAAAATGCCGTGCTTTCATATAAACAGGATTGCAATCGCCGTCCCCGCGAGAAGCGCCGTCATGCTTCTCACCTTTGCAGTCCGCGAATATTCACTCTTCTCCTCCTCAAGGCGCGCGCCAAAGCGCTCGCCGTAAGACCTGCACATTCTGACCTCCGCGTCCGAATAGCCTTTTCCGAGAAGAGCGAAAAATTCACGAAAGAGCTTCTTATCCTCGCAGAGCGCAAGCTCTCCGACGGCGCTTTCCGGATCACGAGTGAGCGAGTCGGCAAAGCACGCCCGACGCTCTCCGAATTTTCCGAAGGAACGCATCACATCGGGAAGAGGGGTCGAAAAATACCCGATCTCACGGCTGACATGCGCGATAAACTCCGTAATCAGTGACAAATCCGCGATTCTCTCCTTCGCGCTTGCGTTGTTTTCGGCTGCCGCCGCCGTGAACGCTCCGATGACGATAAGCGCCCCCAAAAATCTCATTGCAAGCGGTATCACGGCTTTTTTATTCTTCTAACATCGGCGATAAAACTGCCTTTGTCCTGCGCGAGAAGTCCGTAATACGTTCCGAAAACTCCCGCGCGGAAAAGACCCGCAAGCGGCTCTTCGGTCATAAGCGGCTGAGCGGACGATGCGTGAGCCGATGCCGCAACGCAGATTCCCGAATTATGCGCCTGAAGGATTGCCTCCGCGTCGTCTCGGTCGGCAATTTCGTCGCATATTATCACCTGTGCGCCGAGCGTGCGTTTTGCGATCTCGATCCCTTCGGCGCGCGGATATCCGCCGAGAACGTCGATTATGCCGATCCCCTCGATTCCCGGCGAAAGCTCGTATCTCGTATCAACAAGCGCCACACGCCGCGCCCTCTTCCCTGTCGCGAGACGTGCGGCAAGCTCGCGCAGCAGCGTGGTCTTGCCCATTCCGGGGACCGACCAAACGAGAATTCCTCTCGAAAAGTCATCCTCCGCCATTATTTCATACGCGCGGTCGGCGCATCCGATAACTCGCTCGGGAATGCGGATATTCAGCGAAGATATATCCGTAACCGACTGTATTTCTCCGCCGCGCACGACGGCTCTTCCGCATACGCCGACGCGGAAGCCGCCGCGTGCGGCTATGTATCCCGAGCATATCGTATCGGCATGGGAATAAAGCGAACTCTCGCAAAAGGTGCGCACACTCTCTTCAAGATCCGCCTCCGTCGCACTTATCCCGAGTACAATGTTCTCTCCTCTTATCGTAAGCGATGCGGGGGAGCCCTTTCTCAGGCGGATCTCGTTTATTCTTCCGCCGTAAAGCGATGCGGTGTTCCTGCACGACTCCGCGATTCTTGGCGGCAGCTTTTCAAGCGCTCTCTTTGTCATTTCGGATCCTGTCATTTTTTCTCCTTACCTCACGGTACCGAATCCCTTGTCCGCGATTTTTTCTATGTAATATATATTCGGACAAGCGGAATTTATGACGTAAAGCGAAAAAGCATCTCCGCCGATTCAAAAATCAATGCCGCGGCGCAAAAGAGCCTCCCGTCCATTCGGACGGGAGGCTCTGCATGCTGTTAAAATATCGGGGGAATGTTATCTCATCTCGGTTCCGTCGGAAAGCATAAGCTTCTTTCGCATAACCGAATACGGCTCGTTAAATCCGAGTTTTTCGGCGATGGCTTTTGCGATGTACACGGGGTTCAGATAACGGCCGTCGGCTGCGTTTGCCGTGAATACTACGGTGAGTGCGCCGTCCTGCTCGGACACTTCAAGAGTTCCGATATACTGAGTTATATCGGTTTCGTGTTCGCCGCTCTTCGATCGCTTCATCATGATGACGGGAGATTTAAAGAGTTCGTTCACCTCTTCGGCAATCCCGGGGCGACTCGACGAATATGCAATCTCGTATTCGCCCCACTCGATCTCCTTGAGCTTATGCTCGGCGGTAAATACTTCTATTATCCGCATTCCGTCGGGCATAAGAGGCGCAAGCTTTTCGAAGATCTCCGCATCACTTGCTTCTCCCGCAAGGCGGAAATCCATAATCTCGCGTTCGCCGCCGCATCCGACCGAGAGAGAGGACGCGAACACAAGGTGCGGACGCGGATTGAAGCCTTCGGTATACCACACCGGCAGACCCGAGCGCACAAGCTGTCTGATCATAAACTTTGCGAGATCGAGATGTCCGATATAGACCATCGGACCTTCCTTTGCAAATCTGACGCGCACCGTCCGGCCGGGCTTTATTTTCTCTGCGGGTGCGTCGAGCGTCGGAACATACGATGTGTTTTTCGGAACAAACGGCTTGGCGATATCTTCCTTTTTCGGTTCGGGATGTCCGGGACAATAGCGGCAGTACTTCGGCTCGACAAGCGAGTTTACGCCGCAAGCCGAACAGCCCTCACGGCAGTTTTTCGTCGGCACGCCCTGCTGCGACCTGTGACGCTCGCGGAGGAAAAACTCCTTTGAAACGCCGCAGTCGATTATATCCCACGGAAGTATCTCGTCATCGGGAAGCGTGCGGTTCGCATAAAACGACATATCAAGCCCGACGCTCTCGAATACGCTGCACCACTTTTCATAATCGAACAGCTCTTCCCATGCGTCAAGGCGAATCCCGCGGCGATGCGCTTCGACGAGTGCCGCCGAAAGTCTACGGTCTCCGCGTGCAAATACAGCCTCGAGGCGGGAGACCTCGGCATCGTGATAATTATACTTTACCTTTCGGTCGGTAATCTGCTCGGAGAGGAACTTCTGCTTTTCGTAAAGCTCTTCAAGCGTGCTCTGACCCTCCCATTGGAACGGCGTGTTCGGCTTCGGGATAAAGCAGGCGACGCTGATTGTCACCGACGGCTGCATTCTGCGGTTGCGGTCGGGAGTGCGGTAATACTCCGAAACCACGTTATGTGCAAGCGCGGCAATTCCGGCGATATCGTCGTAATTTTCTCCGGGAAGTCCCATCATAAAGTAAAGCTTTATCTTGGATTTTCCCGCCTCGTATCCGACACGCGCCGCGCGAAGGATATCCTCCTCGGTTATGTTTTTGTTGATAATGTCGCGCAGGCGCGGACTTCCCGCCTCGGGCGCAAAGGTCAGCGTAGTCGAGCGAACCGACGAAACCTTTTCCATAAGCTCTTTTGTGAAGCTGTCCGCTCTGAGCGACGGAAGCGAAAGATTTATCTTTTTGTCCTCTGTCCATTCAAGCAGTGTGTCGGTAAGCTCGTTTATGCAGGAATAGTCACTTATTGAGAGGCTGGAGAGCGATATTTCCTCATAGCCCGTCAGCTCGGCGCTCTTTTTGGCAAGCTCGTTGAGCACCGCAGGAGATTTTTCGCGCACGGGACGGCATACGAATCCCGCCTGACAGAAGCGGCAGCCTCGTATACAGCCGCGGAACACCTCAAGCGTGATTCTGTCGTGGACGGTCTCTATAAAGGGTATCTCGGTATTGACCGGCACGAACGCGGTGTTCACGTCCTGAACGATCCGTTTCGTAACCTTTGACGGCACGTCCGGGTATTTCGGCTCAAGACGTGCGATCGAGCCGTTCTCCTTATATTCGACCTCGTAAAGCGAGGGCACATAAAAGCCGTCGAGGTGGGATGCCTCGCGGAGGAACGCGATTTTCGTAAAAGTGCCGTCCTCCTTCATCTTCAGATAAAGTCGGGCAAGCTCCGGCAGCGCTTCCTCGCCCTCGCCGATAGAGAAAATGTCAATGAAATCGGACATCGGCTCCGGATTGTATGAGCACGGTCCGCCCGCCAGAATGATCGGCGAATCCTCTCCGCGGTCTGTGCGAAGAAGCGGAATCCCGGCAAGATCCAGCATATTAAGCACGGTGGAATAGCAAAGCTCGTACTGAAGCGTGAAAGCGACAATATCAAAATCCCCGACCGCGTCGCCGCTGTCCGATGTGAACAGCGGTATCGAACGCTTCCGCATCTCCTCTTCCATATCGGTCCACGGAGAATACACTCTCTCGCACCATACGTTGTCGATCTCGTTCAGCACTCCGCAGAGTATCCGCATGCCGAGATTCGACATACCGATCTCATATATATCGGGGAAGCAGAATGCGACCCGCAGATCGACCTTTGAAAGATCCTTCTTCAGGCATCCGGGTTCTCCGCCGATATAGCGTGCGGGCTTTGAAACGCCCGAAATAAAACTTTTTATATCTTCTCTCATAATAAGACGCGGGAGGGCTTCCCCTCCCGCACTCCTTTTTCATAAATATAACGGCTATCTCACATACATTCTTGCGGTAAGCAGTGAGGGGATCAGCCAGAAGAGCTGATAAATAAATAGCACTCCGGAGTTCAAAGCCTCGGTTCTGCCCGCAAGAAGGACAAGAATCATAAGAACAAACGAAATAATCGAGGAGATCACGCCTATCGTTATTCCGACGCGGCGGGCGGCAAGCACCTTCGTACAGTCGGAAAGGATCTGCAGAAGCGTCTTTGCCGTGGAACGGCTGACTATGCCGGAATCCGCATTGTCCCTGACCGTGCTTCCGTCGTCGGCTCCCTCATAGCGGGATACCGTATACGAATACTTGCCGCGCCCGACATGAACGGCAATCATCGAATCGTCGATATTCGGATCGTATGTCTTGATGCTTATCGATATACCCTCGTCGCAAAGAGCGTCCATTATGAACTCAAAATCGGTATCCATGGTATATTTGATGAGCATCTTGGACATGAGCTTTTCCTCGCGGAACATGTACATTACCGAAATGTCATCGCCGTTTTCCTCATCCTCGTCGGTTATGCTTTCGGGGATCACAAATCCGCGTTCGACAAGCTCGGATGCCGTACCGAAGGTTATGTTTTTGCCGTCAACCGATGCTACAAGATATCCGCTCCCCGCAGCCTTTATCTTCACATCGTCAGAATGACCGATCTCGACCGTAGCCACATCAAAGACATCGGTAAGAGGTCCGCGCGCCGTCGAGAAAACCGACGCCGCATAGAAGAGCACGCGGTCGATACGGTGGTTGTTGTATATCTTGACATTCTGAACCTTGACACCATAGGACGGGAAAACGCCGACATCGTCAAAGGTGACGACAGATGCCTCGGAGTACTCCTCAAGAGAGCACTCGCCGATGATCGCGCCGTCGTTGTCGTAAGCATCGCGGGATGCTCTGAAGAAGGGATAGCTCATCGTTATGAACATCGACACGGGGCAGGCAATGAAAAATGCCGCAGCCGCGCTCTCGGCAATCTGAGCGACGGTGGAATCCGTCGAGAAAAACTTTGTGTAAAGCGCGCACAGCACTCCCGAAATGATCGCTATCACAAGAGAAGCCGTCGCATAGGACTTTGACGCGCCGGTCGGCTCCTTGGTTCGGGTGAAGTATCCGTCAATGAACGAAGCCGTTTCAAACTTCAGGATATCCCCGCCGTCCTCCGCCTCGCAAGGAAGCTTTGCGACGATGTGCTTCGGGCGCTTTGAGGCAACAACATTGAACGCGAATATCTCGCGCTTGGTGTTGAGAAACTCGAATATAAGGGTGAATATGATCGATACCGCCACCGCGAAGTTAAACAGGATCGGCATTTCCGGAGGGACAACGGTATGCGACAGTATCGAAGAATAAACGACAGCTGCCGCCGTCATCACCGCAGTTACCGACCGCGGGCTGATCTTTCCGGTGAACAGCTCGCCTATACCGCCGAGAATCTCGCGGTATGCGCACGCTGCGCAGAAAAGCAGTATCTGAAGGCTTACCATTATGTAAACCACGGGATATACTGCCGGGTTGAGCGCACCGTCGAATTCAAATCCGAATATGCGCAGATTCTCATAGAAAAACAGTACCGCCGCCAAGACGACCGAAAGGAATATCTTCAGCTTGAGTCCCTTGAACTTCTTCTTGTAGTCCGCCGCAATGCCTGCGGTCTGGGTTCTGTTCATATACTCGTTGTCAACGGTCTTGCGGACTTTTTCGTCGCGCACGCGCTGCTCTTCGTCGAGCTCTTCCGTCAGCTTCTGCGCAACCTCGGGTCCCATCGTGCGTTCAAGCTCGTCGTCAAGCCCGAAAGCCAGCATAAGATTTATATCGGTGGAATCGAGATCGCCGTCAAGCTCGATGTCACCATCGCCGTCCTCGTAATTCACATAGTCCTGCAACGAAGTATCGGACATGGAATCCTCTTCACCGTCCGTGTCAAGCGCGCCATCTGCAACCTCATCAAGCTCGGGCGCATTCTCGTCATAGTAAGGCTCGCCGTCGCCGTATTCGCCGTACTGCTCGGTATCCGCGTTCGTCTCGCCGCCGTCGTATGTATACTCCTCATCGGCGGCAGGCTCATCGTATACGAATTCTCCGTCTGCATCGTCCGCATCATCGAAAGCGTCGTCATATCCGGCATAATCGGAATCGGTGCCGTCTTCGTATTCGGCAGTCTCTCCGGCATCGCCGTCGGCGCCTACCTCATCCGCATAGTCCGCGTATACCGCCGAATCGATCGTATCGGCATCCGCTTCATCGGGAGCGTCGTAATCAGCGCCGCCGTCCGCAGGCACGTCATCATAGCTTTCCGGATAATCTTCCGGATTCTCGCCGTCTTCGCCGCCGTAATACTCCGGTTCAGCATTATCCGAAATTTCTTCGGAAGGCGCATCGTATGACGGTGCGAGAGGATCCTCCTCGTCGGGCATATACTTGCGTATCAGCTCCGACAAATCGAGATCGTCATCCGATACCTCGTCGGACACATCCTCAAGCGAGAAATACTCATCGTCATCCGGCACCGCGCCGTTTATATTCTGTTCGTCTGTTTCGGATTGCGGTAATTTTTTGTCTTCCATAAAATAACCGTACCTTTCCTCCTCTTTCGGGCAGTCTGTATAAAAACGCGGAAAATCCGCATATCAATCACCGATAATGTCCGCAGGATATTACTTTTTGTGATGCTGCATCGCCGCATGGCAGAGTATCACGGATGCCGCCGTTGATACATTCAGCGAATTCACATGACCGTACATTGGAATCGAAACCTGAAAATCCGACTTTTCCATAAGAAGGTGAGACACGCCGAGGCTTTCGCTTCCGAAAATAACCGCGCACGGTCCGGAGAAATCCGTATCATAGTAGGCTTTCCCGCCTGCCTCCGCCGCGTACACCCACACGCCCGCCCTTTTCAGCTCATCGACAGTCTGCGCAAGATTCGAAACCCTCGCAACAAGCATATGCTCAAGCGCTCCCGCCGATGTTTTCGACACAGTGGGCGTAAGTCCCGCGCTTCTTCTGCGCGGAAGTATTATTCCGTGAACTCCGGCGCACTCCGCGCATCTGATAAGCGCGCCGAGATTGTGCGGATCCTCGATTCCGTCCGCAATAACGATAAACGGCGCTTCTCCGCGCTCGGCGGCAAACGCAAGAATACCGGACACGTCCGAATATTCCTTCTCGGCGGCAAGCGCGACGATTCCCTGATGGTTGACCCCGCCCGAAAGAGAATCGAGCTTTGCCGAATCTGCATCGAGAACCGGGATTTTATTCTCGCGAGCCTGCGCAATTATCGCAAGGACGGAGCCTTCCCGCTTTCCGCGGAGCACAAATATTTTATCTATCGCACGTCCGGAACGCACAAGCTCCCGTACCGCATTTCTTCCGCACACCGCCCCCGGCGCGGCATCCTTTTCGGTCTCTCCTCTGCGATGCGGATGCCGGTAGGTTCTTTCGCTTTCGGACATATATAAAATCTCCCTGTAAGATCTTCGGGCTGTGCGAATTTTGAAACCCGATACTGCAAAAATCGCGCAATACCGAAAGTATGCCGAAGTCCCGTATGTACAAGGGATATGTAAATCCGTCGATCCTTCGGTGCGGTTCGGATAAATGTTCGCATTCTATGCCACATTAGTTATTATAGCACAAAAAAATCCGTTTGTATATATTTTTTTTAATATTTATCGTCGAAGCGGGCTTTTTTGCCTCCTTTTCGTTCGAAAAACAGACAAAAATCCCCACGCAGCACCGTTTTTTCCGCTTTTTGACGCTATCGGAAGCACTTTCGTCCGTTTTTGCCCGCATCGAAGGCAAAAGACTCCGCCCCAACAGTCAAAGGGGCTGTGCAAAAATGCACAGCCCCTTCGGGAATTTTGAAAAATTCAAATCAACCGACGGCTGATTACTGCTGTTCCCTCATTGCCGCGAAGCATTCGCTGCAGTATACGGGTCTGTCGTTGTTGGGCTGGAAAGGAACCTTTGCCTCTTTGCCGCAGTTTGCGCAAGTTGCAGTGAACATCTCGCGGTTCGCCTTGGTTGCATTCTTACGGTTGTCACGGCAAGCCTTGCATCTCTTAGGCTCGTTCTGGAATCCCTTTTCGGCATAAAATTCCTGCTCACCTGCGGTAAAGATGAAATCCTGACCGCAATCCTCGCATTTAAGGGTCTTGTCTTCGAACATTTTGCTACCTCGCTTAATATGGATAAATGAATTTTTTGCCCTCGACGGATTCCAACCGTCACCTTTGTAAACAACGCTCTCGATTAAGCTATTCGGGCATATATTTTCAGCGCTTTCACGCAAAAATACTATTTTTGATCTTCGTACAGCTCTTTAAGTTTTGTTCTGGCGCGAAAAAGCGCATTGCTGACGGATTTTGCGCTTTGTCCGGTCTCCTGCGCAATACGGCGCGGCGTCTTGCCGTCCGCATAAAGCATCAGCATCTTATATTCATAATCCGAAAGCACTCCTGAAAGCATTTTAAGAAGAGCTTCGGCATTTTCGTCCGAAATAATCCCCGAAAGAGGATCGGAAAGCGCAGCGGGAGCCCGCTTATCCGAAACAAGCTTCGGTGTGCGGCGGAATTTTCTGAGGAGAGAAATCAGCGCAT
>ERZ1673696.2939-NODE-2939-length-11138-cov-3.824235_pt1 | contig 11138 bp, 9 predicted proteins | sample MGYA00580226_ERZ1673696 | MGnify/ENA primary metagenome ERZ1673696 (study PRJEB41218, sample SAMN15661743) | gut metagenome | host: Homo sapiens | place: Canada: London | collected 2015-08-20/2019-03-30 | study: EMG produced TPA metagenomics assembly of... | reverse complement strand
TACTATCACTTTGAGGATATTCCGGGATTGCTGCAGTGGATTTTGGAACAGGGTGCAGAAAAAATGCTGCAGGAAGCACGTATGAAAGAAGGAATAGAAGAGGCCTTGCAATATTTTTTTCTGGTTGCAATCAATGCAAAGCCTTATGTACAGAAGACTATGCAGACAAATTATGGTGACGAAATAGAACGTTTGCTAAAACAACAGCTATATCAGATGTTCGAACGGCTTGCAGAGGAACAAAATTTGTATCCGAATCTTAGCCGGGCAGAGCTGAAGTGGGTTTTGCGTTATCATTGTCATGCTATTACGGGAATCCTCAGAGACTGGACGGATGAGGATACAAAAAATCTGGATCAGATTGTTCATGAGATCCATCGGTTGTTTGCTGGTCAAATTTCTTTTGAACCCGATAAAATAAAAGAAACGGAATAAACGGAGAGCAGAATTTGCCCTTTTACAGTTTTAAAAAACTGTAAAAGGGCTTTACATTTTTTTTGTTTTGTCTATACATTCTTAAAATTTTGATAGTTGAGGATAAATAAATTTTGTGATTAAAATAATAATAAAGACTAAAGAGAGGAGTTTATTAAAATGGCACATGAAATATTATCTGTTAAGTTATATGAACTGGATAAAAAGATCAGTCAGGTACACAGCCGGATTCAGATTAGTGAATCCGCAAATCGTGATCGGATCCGAGCAGAGATAGAGGCGATTCGAAATGAATGTAAGGAAAATGAATTAATGCTGCGCAATGAATTGCAGTTTTCCAAAGCCGGCACTGTATCAAAGCTTGCGGAAGCTTACGCTGAAGTAGAGCAGATTATACAAAAGGTAAAGGAGAGGATCGGTCGTTCATCCAGCAAGTGGGGCGATGAACTGTCGGTGGAGGAGAAGATTTTGTTTGCAGAATATGCTTTGGATTTTGCTATGCAGGTAGCAAACCATGCACTGCTGATTTCTTTAGAAGCGATAGACGCACAGATGGCGCAACAGGAGAAACAATTATGAAAGAGATAAATTCACCTAAAAAACCGCTGGTTTATTACTATGGAATCGTATTGCTGATTCTGCTGCTTTTTAATTTCCTTATTGCCCCTTTGTTGATGCAGCATCAGGTTCAGGAAGTGGATTACGGAACTTTTATGCGTATGATCGAAGAGAAAAATGTCGGTGAGGTGGAGATCGATGACGCACAGATTCTTTTTACGGATAAAGAAAATACGGTGATCTATAAAACCGGCGCTATGAATGATGCAACCCTTACAGAACGGCTGTATGCATCCGGGGCAATATTTGAAAAAGATATTGAAAAAACCATGTCGCCAATTCTTAGCTTTCTTTTAACCTTTATTTTGCCTATGGTTATCTTTATTGGACTGGGGCAGTATATGAGTAAAAAGATGATGGAGCAGATGGGCGGAAAAAATTCCATGGCTTTTGGTATGGGAAATAGCAATGCCAAAGTTTATGTACAGTCTACTCAAGGAATTCATTTTAATGATGTAGCCGGTGAAGATGAGGCAAAGGAAAGCTTGGCAGAGATCGTAGATTACCTTCATAATCCCAAAAAATATACAGATGTAGGCGCTTCTATGCCTAAAGGCTTGCTCTTAGTAGGTCCTCCCGGTACGGGGAAGACGATGCTGGCAAAGGCAGTGGCCGGTGAGGCCAATGTCCCCTTCTTTTCTATTTCCGGTTCGGAATTTGTGGAAATGTTTGTCGGCATGGGGACATCCAAAGTACGTGATCTATTTAGGCAGGCAAAGGAAAAAGCACCCTGTATTGTTTTTATTGATGAAATTGATGCTATCGGCCAAAAAAGAAATTCCGGACATATGGGCGGCAATGATGAACGGGAGCAGACCTTGAATCAGCTGCTGACCGAGATGGATGGTTTTGAAGGCAATAACGGTGTTATTATCCTTGCGGCGACCAATCGTCCGGAGTCTTTGGATCCGGCGCTGACTCGGCCTGGGCGCTTTGATCGGCGCGTTCCTGTAGAATTGCCTGATCTGCAGGGGAGGGAGGCAATTTTAAAAGTACATGCAAAAAAAATTAAAATTTCCCCAGATGCGGACTTTCATGCTATTGCACGTATGGCCTCCGGTGCTTCCGGTGCGGAGCTTGCCAATATCATCAATGAAGCTGCACTGCGTGCTGTGCGCAACGGCCGTACGGTTGTTAACCAGCCAGATTTAGAGGAAAGCGTTGAAATTGTTATCGCAGGGTACCAGAAGAAAAACGCGGTTCTTTCCGACAAAGAAAAAATGGTTGTAGCGTACCATGAGATCGGACATGCACTCGTAGCAGCAAAACAAAGCCATTCTGCTCCGGTGCAGAAGATTACGATCATTCCTCGGACCTCCGGAGCGTTGGGATATACCATGCAGGTGGAGGAAGGGGATAAATATTTGATGACGAAACAGGAAATTGAAAATAAAATTGCTACCTTGACAGGAGGACGGGCAGCAGAAGAAATTGCATGTGAAGAAATTACCACTGGCGCTTCCAATGACATTGAACAAGCAACGAAATTGGCTCGGGCCATGATTACTCGTTACGGTATGAGCGAGGAATTTGATATGGTAGCAATGGAAACGGTAACAAATGAATATTTAGGAGGAGATACTTCCCTGGCTTGTTCCGCCGATACGCAAAAGGAGATTGACAGGAAAGTTGTGGAGCTGGTAAAGCGCCAGCATGAAAAAGCCAAGCAGCTTCTCCGTGAAAACCATAAAAAGTTGGATGAACTGGCTCATTTTCTTTATGAAAAAGAAACAATCACCGGGGAAGAGTTTATGGCAATTTTAGAACATACCGGAGGTGAATCTGTATGAGGAGACGTTCTGGTTATGGCTGGCTTGTATTGATTGTAGGGATTCTGTTTATTATTCTTGGAATCTATTCGTTTGTTCATCCGGGAAATACGTTGACATGGCTTGTCATTGTTTATGGAATCATTGCCGTTATTTCGGGGATTTCGGATATTATCTTTTATGCAAAAGCGGAACGGTATACTGGGTTTGGACCAACGATATCTTTGATTTCCGGTATTTTCAGTATTATGGCAGGAATTATGCTTTTTGTATATCCCAATGCAGGAAAATGGGTGATGGTATTGCTGCTTCCCATTTGGTTTATTGCCCACTGTATTTCCCGTTTGACCCATTTGGATTTTATTCGAGTTACAGCAGGGAAATTTTGCTGCTATTTTACGCTGATTATCAATTGTATTGGGATTATCCTCGGCTTTTTAATGATTCTCCGCCCGATGATCGCACTTTTCTCGGTTGGATTCCTAATAGGGACCTACTTGATCTTATTGGGGATTGACAGCATTATTACCGCCATAAGCCGGATAGGATCCCGGTGATGGAATAGGAAAGGAGGGAATATCCCTTGATAAAATTATTAAAACAAATGCGAAAACAAGAGTGGCTGATGGCCGGACTTTGTGCTTTTTTAGTATTAGGTCAGATCTATTTTGACCTGCGGCTTCCGGATTATATGAGCGACCTGACGGTGCTGATCAAAACACCGGGCAGTACGGTTTCTGATATATGGAAGACAGGGGCTGAAATGCTTGGCTGCACACTTGCAAGCGCGCTTCTTGCTATCACCTGTGGTTATCTTTCTTCTCAAATTGCCGCCGGGTTCAGTTATACTGTTCGGGAAAGAGTATTCAATCAGGTAGCGGATTTTGGTCAAAGGCAAATGCAGCAATTTTCCGTACCAAGCCTGATTAACCGTACCACTAACGATATTACACAGATCCAGATGCTGGTTGCTATGGGGCTTCAGATATTGATTAAATCACCAATTATGGCAGTATGGGCGGTTATTAAAATCATCAATAAAAGCTGGACGCTTTCTGCCATTACTGCTGGGTTTGTGGTAGCACTGCTTTCTATGATGGCGGTTGTTATTGTGGTAATCCTGCCAAGGGTACGGCGGGTGCAGAAGCTTACAGATAAAATTAACCGCGTATCCAGAGAAAATTTAACTGGTATTAATGTTGTTCATGCGTATAATGCGGAGGATTATCAGGCGGAAAAATTTGAAGCAGCGAATGATACACTGATGAAAACGCAGTTATTTAATCAGCGTGCGATGGCGCTGCTGATGCCAGCTGTATCCTTTGCCATGAATGCGCTGGCATTGGTCATTTATTGGGTGGGTGCCTCTATTGTGAATACTGTAGCAGTAACGGATATGGCAGCAAGAATCTCTGCCTTTGGTGATGTGGTTGTCTTTGGAACGTATGCAACGTATGTTATTATGTCAATCATGATGATGGTCATGGTCATTATGCTTTTGCCATCTGCACAGGTTTCTGCGGGACGTATTCATGAAGTACTGGAGGCGGAAATTGATCTTCAGGAGGGTACACAGACGGAGGCTTCCGAACAAGGAACTGTGGAATTTAAGGATGTATCGTTTCATTATCCAACTTCCGATAAAGATGTGCTGGAGCATATTAGTTTTAAAGTAAATAAAGGTGAAACTATTGCTTTTATCGGTGCAACCGGCAGCGGCAAAACAACATTGATTAGCCTGGCGGCCCGGTTTTATGATGCCACTTCTGGTCAGGTGCTGATAGACGGTCGGGATGTTAAAGATTATACGTTTGATGCTTTATATGATCGCATTGGCTATGTGACGCAAAAAGCCGTACTGTTTGCAGGAAATATTAAAGAGAATATCTTGTTCGGCGAAAGCGGCGCGGAACAGACGGATGAAAATGTAAAAAAAGCGCTTGAACTGGCGCAGGCTATGGAATTTGTAGAAAAGCTTCCCGAGGGAATCGAAGCACCGATTACTCAGGGCGGTACCAACGTATCCGGCGGACAAAAACAGCGGCTTTCGATTGCCCGTGCCTTGGCAAGAAAACCAGAAATTTTGATTTTTGATGATTCCTTTTCTGCTTTGGATTATAAGACCGATACGCTGCTTCGGAAAGGCTTAACAGAACATTTACAGGGAACCACCTGCCTGATTGTAGCACAGCGGATTGGTACTATACGCAACGCAGATAAGATTGTCGTTTTGGATGAAGGGAAGGCTGTGGGAATCGGTAAACATGAAGAATTGATAAAAAACTGCCCGGTTTACCGGGAAATAGCCATGTCGCAGCTTTCTGCAGAAGAGCTGGGGGCGTAAAGGAGGTGCAGATCATATGAACGGAAATCGAATGATGGGGCGCGGTATGAACGTGCCGGAAAAAAGCAAAAGGGGAATCAAAGGGATTCTGAAGGAGCTGTTTTCCTATTCTCAAAAATTGAAAATACCGATGGTCATTGCGCTGTGTCTTGCCGCCGCGGGAGCTGTTTTGACGATTATCGGTCCCAATCAGCTGAGCAGAATCACAGATCTGATTTCAGAGGGGCTGACTTCACAGATCGACCTATCTTCCATTGCTAAAGTCGGCATTCTGCTTTTATGCTTATATTTATTCAGCGGATTATTTACGTATATTGAACACTATATTATGGCGACTATTACATTGGACCTATCGAAGAAAATGCGCAGGGATCTTTCAGATAAGATCAATAAAGTCCCTATGAAATGTTTTGGAAAAATCTCGTACGGTGATATTTTAAGCCGTGTGACCAACGATGTCAGTACGCTGCAGCAGGCACTTTCAAATAGTTTGCCGTCTATTATCAGTGCCGTAGCGCAGTTTATCGGCTGCCTGATTATGATGTTCGTAACGGAATGGAGGATGGCATTATCCGCTGTTGCAGTAACGCTGCTGGGGTTTGTCGTAATGGCATTTATTATGTCCAGATCGCAAAAATACTTTATTGCCCGTCAGCAATGCCTTGGGCAGCTGAACGGATATGTAGAGGAGATGTATTCCGGTCATGATGTAGTGCGGCTTTCCCGGGCAAACCGTAAGATCAAGAAAACCTTTGAAGGAATGAATCGAGCTGTTTACGATGCGAACAGAAAAAGTCAATTTCTTTCTGGTGTAATGCAGCCGTTGATGAATGTTATCGGCAATTTAGGTTATGTAGTGGTTTGCGTTTTCGGGGCTGCGCTTGCTATTGATGGGCAGATTACTTTCGGCGTAATTACAGCTTTTATCATGTACGTAAGACTTTTTACTTCTCCACTAAGCACACTGGCACAGGGCATGACACAGATGCAGACGGCTGCTGCTGCCGGAGACCGGGTATTTGATTTTTTGCAGGAAGAAGAACTGCCGGAGGAGAGCTATAAAACCAAACGTCTTACTGAGGTGAAGGGGGAAGTAGAATTTGATCATGTGCGCTTCAGCTATCCAGATAATCCTGGCAAGATTATCATTAAAGATTTTTCTGCCTATGTAGAACCGGGACAGAAGGTAGCCATTGTTGGACCAACCGGTGCGGGGAAAACAACAATGGTGAATTTGCTGATGCGGTTTTTTGATATAAACAGCGGCGATATCCGTATTGATGGAATATCGACTTCTGAACTGACCAGAGAAAATGTTCATAGCCTCTTTAGTATGGTATTGCAGGATACCTGGCTTTTTGAAGGTACAGTACGGGAAAATCTGGTTTATAATAAAACCGGAGTTACGGATGAAATGCTTGAAAATGCTTGCCGAGCTTGCGGAATCTATCATTTTATCGAAACACTTCCGCATGGGCTGGATACCGTGCTGGGAGATAATATTACGATTTCTGCTGGGCAGAAACAATTGTTTACGATTGCACGCGCTATGGTACAAAATAGCCCTATGCTGATCCTGGATGAAGCAACCAGTTCCGTAGATACTCGGACGGAACTAATTGCACAAAAGGCTATGGATACGCTGATGGAGCATCGCACTAGCTTTGTAATTGCACATCGGCTTTCTACCATTAAAAATGCAGATTTGATTCTTGTAATGAAAGATGGGGATATCCTTGAACAGGGGAATCATGAAACACTTTTGGCTCAGAATGGTTTTTATGCCGAGCTGTACAACAGTCAGTTCGAAAAAGTTGGTTAATGCAGAATCAGGCAGATGTTAGAAGAATTTCCATATTTTTTGCATTGAATATCCTGCTGTTCTTTCGTATAATAGAAGCAGAAAGGTGGTTATGCGCTATATATCGAAGTAGGAGGTATTTTAAATGAAAAAAATAAGATTTTGCATTGCTGCGGTTTGTACTATTTTAACTGTTGGGATGATCCTTTCTTCTTCTGCAGAAGCAGCGCAGGCAAAACAAATGTATACAGTTTGTAATTCGGCGATTCCGGCTGTCATCAATAAATCTTATCTTGCCAAAGAGAAAGAGGATGCTGCAGCAGGCGATCAGGCGGATTTGCATAATACGCTTGAAAGCGATGCTTTTGAGGTGTTAACAGATATTCCTGAAGAAGTTATGGAATCCACAACTGAAGTTGAAAAAAGTATAAAAGACCCCACAAATAATACAGTTCATGAGGAGAAAACGGATAAGGCAGCTGCTGACGCAGTGGTTACGCCGGAAGTTTCTCAGCCTTCCGGAGAAGAGCATCCAAACAACGAAGAGGAAATTCCGGAGAAAAATGAAGCAGTTAAACCTCCGGAAGATACTATTTCAGAATACGAGCAAAAAGTTGCAGAACTTGTGAATCAAATTCGTATAGAAAACGATCTTTCTCCGCTTACCTTGAACAGAGAACTTTCGGCTGTTGCAAGGAAAAAATCACAGGATATGAAAGAGAATCACTATTTTAATCATACTTCACCGGTTTATGGCAGTCCTTTTGATATGATGAAGACCTTTGGCATCTCTTATAGAACGGCGGGAGAAAACATTGCGATGGGGCAGCGGACGCCGGAAGAGGTAGTGAATGCGTGGATGAATTCTGAAGGGCATAGAGCCAATATTTTAAACGCTTCTTTTACACAGATCGGTATGGGATATGTTGCTGAGGGAAATTATTGGACGCAGATGTTTATCGGTTAAAAAACATAAAAGTGCCGTAAGGGAAAATGAACCTTACGGCGCTTTTTTTGAAGAAAAGAAAACAATTGGGTTCAAGGCAAATGCTTGTCAGTTCGATCTCTATCCCTTAGTTTGATTGTTTGTGCTGCCAGGCGGCGATTTTCTTCTGCCATAGCGGCATAATGCTTGCGGGTAGTATTAACGTCTTTATGCCCTAAAACATCGGCCACAAGATAGATATCCCCGGTTTCGCGGTATAGGTTGGTACCGTATGTAGAACGCAATTTATGCGGTGTAATATGCTTCAAAGGCGTAATAATAGAAGCATATTTTTTTACTAAAAGCTCAACAGCCCGTGTAGTAATGCGATTTCCCTGCAGAGATAAGAAAAGGGCAGGGGAGTCAGCCCCTTTCATTTCCAAGCGGTCGTTGTTACAGTAACTGTCAAGTGCTTCAGCAATTTCGTCGTTAATGAAAAGCACGGTTTGATTTCCGCCTTTGCGTGTAATACGGATGCTGAGATTTCTAAAATCCACATCATCCACATTCAGGCCTACACACTCACTAATTCGAATTCCCGTGCCCAAAAACAAAGTTAACATTGCCAGATCCCGGCTTTTTGTAAGCTGGTGAAATCGTTTTTGTTTTGCACTTAAACCTTCTCCGGATTCCACTGCATCCAGCAGTCGTACGACTTCATCTACATCCAGCCGAACGATAGCTTTTTCGTGTATTTTCGGCAAATCCACCAAAGCCGCCACATTGGATTGCAATTCTCCATTTTTATAAAAATATTTGAACATCATACGGATAGAAGCAATTTTTCTTGCACGACCGTTTTCCCGGTTTTCTACAAGCTTATTATCTTCGTTTGCATAAAGAGAGATATGATGGATAAAATCTTCAATATCATGAACGGTAACAGTTCGTAAATCTTCAATCGTAATCTCTTTTGTTTTTTTCTTAAATTTTTCGGCTAAAAAATGAAAGAACAATCGCAGATCATAGGCATAATTGAGCCTAGTTAACGGACCGGTCGTATTCTGAATCCCGATAAAAAGCGTTTTGCAAAAATCCGGTAATTCTTCAAGGACTGCGTGGAGCTTTTCCATAGTTTTTTGATTTCGTGTAAGAAAGTATGATTCCATAAAAATATACCTCATTTTTTTAGTGTGGGGAGCCTTCTATCTATTCGCAAAAGACAATTCTATCGAAATCGCTTACAGACTCATCCTCCACAAATTCTAAAAAAGAGGGATCCGGCTTCAACTTATGCGTTCTATTGGGGTCATCAAGCTCAATATCATTTTCAGGATAAACAATAAAAGACTGCATACAATAATAATAAAAAATATGATTCAAAGTATCTCCCGAACAAAGCCGTTGCCATATATCGGTCGCAAATTGTGCAGATTTTGTATTACCAGCATTCCTCATTTCAAATTCTAATCTTACCCAATGATCAAGATCTTTTTCAACCTTTGATTCTCTTCTTTTATCATACAAACGAACAAAAGTAGACGTTCCACGCTTTCCAAAATACCAAGTCCAACCTGAAACAGCATTACCAAAACGGTCGCGCGAAACATAAGGATGAGATTGTTTTTTACCAATTCCAAAACGCTTCAAACGCTTATAATCATTTGACTGATTTCCTTCAATAAAATCAAATAGATCTGTAAAACAATCCTTTGCAATATCTATCCGACTACATTTAGCCTTTGCTCCATCAATTCCAAGCACATCAACAGCATTAAAGACCTTAAGCAATGGAATCATCTTTCCTTTACTATTCAGCACAGAACAGCCCTTGCCAGTTATAGAAAGATAAATAAGATCCTCATAGCCTTTCATCGTATACATATCTACAGCAACAACCGAATGGGTAAGCTTATCAACATAATATCTGCTAAAAGAATTAAATTTTTTAGGCATTCCATAAGAATCCTTTTGCAATTGAAAATCAAAACCAAAAGGCGACATCCATTCAAAAATCTTTTCAAGCGGAACATGACGGAATGTAAAAGTAACCGTATCAATTAGAACAGGACCATATTTAATATTTTCACCCTTAATTTTATCAATATTAAGTTTACGATCTTCTCCAAAAATCTCTTCAATATTATCACGAGGTACTTTAAATTCCATAGTTTAACCACCTTTCGAGTATATAATATCAAAAAAAAAATCACTTGTCAAGAAAAAAATACATTGATTAGCCCGTATTACCTCTCGGGCTAACCATCACGCCCCCGAAAGATATAAAATAATCTTTATATTCCGGCTGCGGCCGGGTAATGTCACGAGGGCACCGTTACACCTCTCAGGAAGCCAAATTACGTGCCTGGAGCGTTACAGCGTGCTAAGCCGGGGCTATCTGTAGGAACTATCAAAGAGGCCGTAAACTGGCGGCTACGCGCCAGATCCTTATATAAAAAGCAGCGCCATGCGTGCGCTGCTTTTTTAGATCTCTATTTTATATTTAGCGAACCCATACAGGTTTTAAAATCTCCTTGAAAAACAGGACGTTCTATAGGTTCAAATGAATTAAAGTACCGATAGTACAAAGGACGCCAGCAAAAACAAAACTGTTTCGGCATAAAGGGGAAGAGCTGCCACAGAACGGAACGCCAAAAATGTTGAAACTCCAATTGATGAGTATCTTTATTGATTCCAATCCTTTTATAAACACAACGTGCAACAGTCAAAGGGCCAATCTTACGAATAAGCCAAATTTCTTGCGCAAGGTCACGAAGCTGCTTATCAGTATCATCCCAAGTCTGCGAAAAGAAATCAACATCACAATGCTCATGACGATGCTTCTTAAAAAATTCAATTACACCAGGGGGAAGACTCTTAAATTTACGAGAATTAAACTCCAAGCCGGATTCATCAATACAAAGATAAGAATACCGAGGGGGCTTTTGATTCGCAAGAGAATTTACATCAAACTGATTCGACAAATCATTATCAAAATTAGAAAAAATATAATCATAGGGCATTTTTGAAAACTTTTTAAAAAATTTAGGTTTAACACAATCCTTCATCAGCTTACAAGCAAGCGTTGTCTTACCGGAGCCGGGAACTCCTACAAAATAACGAATCATTTTCTCACCTTCCAAACATCTTCAAAAGAATCTTAAAAATAGAACCTACAACAATAACGAGAATCAAACAAGCAAAAACATACTCAAACATAGCAGCATAATCCCATGTAGGCGATCT
>ERZ1673696.2938-NODE-2938-length-11144-cov-3.471458_pt1 | contig 11144 bp, 10 predicted proteins | sample MGYA00580226_ERZ1673696 | MGnify/ENA primary metagenome ERZ1673696 (study PRJEB41218, sample SAMN15661743) | gut metagenome | host: Homo sapiens | place: Canada: London | collected 2015-08-20/2019-03-30 | study: EMG produced TPA metagenomics assembly of... | reverse complement strand
AGGATACACGCCAGGGCAAGGTTGGCCACCAGGGAGGCCACACTGACCTTCCATCCCGCCCGGTAGATCAGGATATAGCCCAGCTCCAGGCCCACCACGGACAGCCCCATCACCACTGGGGCCCAGTTGGTCTTGCCGATCTCCTGTATCAGGTTCTTCTCTCCCCCTGTGGTCACAAAAAACAGCAGCAGGGACAGTACCGCCGCCACCCCATAGTTGATGGTCAGGGCGGCGAAGGAATTGAGCTTCTCCGGGGTGGATTTGGCACAGATGTTGTACACCGTGTTGGCCCCCACCACCATGAGCATGGGCCAGAGCAGGTTCCACATAATGGTTCTCTCCTTTTGTCTCAAAATGAAACCGGATGCAAGGATAGCCTTACATCCGGTAGGTGCTCACCCGATGGCGCCGTCGGCGCCATTGTTGTCGCTTTTTGTTTATTATATCATCTTTCCACCCATCTGGCAAGTACCCCATGGACCAGCAGCGGCAGGATGGCCACGGCCACAGCCACAGGAAGCCAGAGTGTCAGCAGCGGGTTCGTCAGCAAGAAAGTGGGCAAAAAGATCGCCGCCAGCAGGGCCACACAGAATGCCCAGGCCATGAAGAACCCTTTTCCCCAGGATCGTCTTCTCTCTCCCTCTCCTTCCAAGGCAGTCCGGCAGAGATAGGTTACAATCCCCACAGAGGCCGCCAGCAGAACCCCCATGGAGACCGCCTCCCCCAGCGTCAGGGTGAGGTACATCACGGCCTCTCCACACAGCAGAGCCTCCACCACTTTTTTCACCAGCCAAATGCCCAGCAAAACGCTGAGCGCAGGCAGAAGCTCCTCCACCGCCGCCGCCATCCGCACCCGGCGGGACCGGCGGGGCACCGCAGCTACAATCGCCTGGCAAAAGGTCCGGTAGTCCTGCCCCACCACTTGGGCCATAGTCTCCCCCCGGGCCTCCGCCTCCCAAACCATCTCCAAAATGTCCCGGCGAATCTCCTCTTGGTCCAAGGGGCTCAGGTCCTGCCCCCGGAGATAGACCACCACATCGGTCATCTCCCGCTGACTTTCCCGGGAAAGCGCCCTCTCCCGGGCGTTGTTCTCCTGCCGCAAGGTCCTCACAGAGGACTTCCGCATGTCATCTCCTCCTCTCCAAATCCCGGCAGCCGCTCCACTGCCGCCGTCATCTCCCGGAAACTGGCCCGGAACTGCGCCAGCTCCCTCCGGCCCTGGTCGGTAAGGGTATAGTATTTCCGCCGCGGTCCCAGGTCCGAGTCCATAAACCGGGCGGAAACCCATCCCTCCTTCTCCAGTCGGAGCAAAAGGGGATAGATCGTCCCCTCGGAAACGCTGCCAAATCCATAGCCATGCAGGGCCTGCACGATTTCGTAGCCATAGGTCTCCCGCTGGCCCAGGATGGCCAGCACACTGCCCTGCAGGACACCTTTGAGCATCTGGGATGGAATCAAGGCTCCTCTCTCCTTCCAGCTACCTTGCATCGCAAGGTATAGCTACATTGTAATACAAGGTAGAGAAATTTGTCAAGTCCCCTGGGGGGAAAAAGGAACTTTTCTCCCCAGGGGGCGTCTAACAGAAAATGAGATTTTCGTCCGTGGGTTCTGATCCCAGCCGCAGCCCCGCGTGCGCAGCGCCGGCAGGGCCGGGCGCGCGCTCCTCACAGAGGACCGGTGCGCTCCCGGCGCGCCTCGTGGGCCAGTCCCTCGGGGCTGGCGGTCTTGGAAAAGGCAAATTTTTGCTTGGCGTAGAGTCCACTGTACCCAGAGACCAGAAAGCTGGCGGCCACCGCCATGAGAAAGCCCCCGGGATTGCAGAAGAAAAAGACCTCAAACCCCAGCATCAGGGCGGTGAGAGGGCAGTTTGTCACCCCGCAGAAGAGGGCAACCATGCCAACAGCCGCGGCATAGGGTGCCGGCAGCCCCAGTAAGGGACCCACCACACAGCCAAAGGAGGCCCCGATGGCAAAGCAGGGCACAATTTCGCCCCCCTTGAGTCCCGCGCCCAGGGTCAACGCAGTCAGCAACAGTTTAAGAAGGCAATCCTGGGGCGCCGCCCTCCCCTGGTCAATGGCCTGGGCAATGAGGGCCTCCCCTGTCCCCAGATAGGCTTTTGTGCCCAAAATTAAGGTGAGAACCATGACACCGGCGCTCCCCACCACCACCCGGAGATAGGGGTTGGGAAACAGCCGCGCCAGCCCCGCCCGGACACCGGAAAAGGTATAGCAGACCAAAATACTCAGCAAGCCGCAGGCAATCCCCAGCACCAGCACCTGTCCATAGAACAACACGTCGGGGGTGGAGGCGGAGAGATAAAAGCGCATGGCCCGCACGCCCATGGCCCGGGCCACCGTCCCCGCGGCCAGAGAGGAGACCACGCAGGGAAAGAGGCCCCCCAGGGGCAGAATCCCCACGCAGGAGATTTCCAGCGCGAACAGCGCCGCGGTAATCTGGCTGCCGAAGACCGCAGAAAAGCCCGCGCTCATACCGCACATGATCGCCAGGTCCTGAAACTCGGCCCCCAGCTTTCCCCCCTTGCGCACCAGCTCGGCCAAGGAGCCCCCCAGCTGCAGGGCCGCCCCCTCCCGGCCGGCCGATCCCCCAAAACCGTGGGTGAGCAGGGTGGCCGCGAAGATCACCGGGGCCAGCAGACGGGAGACCGGCTGCTCCCCCCGGGCAGCCTGGATGATTAGGTCGGTTCCCCCGGCTGTTTTGATGCCGCCCCGGCGGTACATCCACACCACCAGCAAGCCGGCCAGGGGCAGCAGGAACATCGCCCATCCGGTGCCCTCCCGCAGGTGGTTCGCCGCCCCCAACAGACGGGCGAACAAGCCGCCCCAGACCCCCACAAGCAGCCCCACCACCAGACCAAACAACAGCCCCCGGCCGTTGATGCGAAGGCTCTCTCCGCTGAATGCCACTTCCGTATACATCCCCCGGAAGAAGGCCCGGACCGGGTGGCGCCTGGTGTGGCGCGCTCTTTTTTGCTCTTCCATGGTTCCCCCCGCCTCTCTGCGCTGTGCTTTCCTCCCATCATATCACATTTCCCTGCCTTTGCAATGGGGACGCACGGCCCGTGGGCCCGGGATTTTCTTCCTTTCCCTGGTTTACCAGGGCCTCCGGGTTGTCAGAAAGCGTCGATCTATGATAAAATAATAAAAACAGTGCGAAATCTCTACTTTTTTGAAATGAGGTGATCCCTTTGCGGATCGGTTCTGTATCCATTCCCTCCCCTCTGGTCCTGGCCCCCATGGCAGGGGTAACGGACTTAGCCTTTCGGACCATCTGCCGGGAGTTGGGGGCGGGCTATACCATAACGGAGATGGTGAGCGCCAAGGCCCTGTGTTACCAAGACCAAAAGACCCTGCCCCTGATGCGGCTGGGGGAAGACGAGCATCCAGCAGGCGTGCAAATCTTTGGCAGCGACTTGGCCTGTATGGAGGAGGGCGCCGCCATTGTGCGGGAGGTGGCCCACCCAGATATCATCGACATCAACATGGGCTGCCCCGTCCCCAAGGTCGCCAACAACGGGGACGGCTCCGGCCTGCTCCGGGACCTGGACAAAGCCTGCCGGGTGGCGAAGGCCGTTCGGAAAGGAGCCGGCGAGATCCCCGTCACCGTGAAAATGCGCCTGGGCTGGGACAAGGGAAACATCGTCTGCCTGGAATTGGCCCAGTGCCTGGAGGACTTGGGGATCGCCGCCATCACCCTCCACGGGCGGACCAAGGTGCAGATGTATGCCGGCACCGCCAACTGGGACTGGATTCGGAGGGTGAAACAGGCCCTGTCCATCCCCGTCATCGCCAACGGAGACGTCTTCTCCGGCCAGGATGCCGCGCGTATCCTCCGCTACACCGGGGCAGACGGGGTTATGATTGCCCGGGGTGTCTTCGGCAACCCCTGGATCTTCCAGCAAGCCCAGGCCGCCATAGACGGGCGGCCCATTCCTCCCCTCCCTCCCCTGTCCCAGCGGTGCGACACCGCCGTGCGTCAGTTTGAACTGGCCGCCCAGTACAAGAGCGAGAAAATCGCCTGTCTGGAGGCCCGGAAGCACTATGCCTGGTATTTGAAAGGGGTCCCCTATGCCGGGTACTGGAAAAGCGAAATCTCCAAAATCTCCACCTTGGCCGACGTCTATCGGGTCACCGCCGGCATCAAGCGGGAGCTGAAAGATGCAAGCGACGATGGATGACCGGCAGTTGGTGACCTTGGCCCGGAAGGGAGACCAGGATGCCTTCACCCGCCTGGTGGAGCGCCACCAGAAAATGGTCTACAACCTGGCCCTGGGCAAAACAGGGAGCCACCACGACGCGGAAGAAGTGACCCAAACCGCTTTCTTCAAGGCTTGGCAGGGACTGCCGTCCTTTCAGGGGAAGGCAGCGTTTTCCTCCTGGCTGTACCGGCTGACGGTCAACGCCGCCATTGACCTGCTCCGTCAGCGAAAAAAACACCAGGGCGCCCTTTCCCTGGATGACCCCGACCTGCCCGTCGTCCCGGACCGGGGGCCCTCCCCAGAGGAGCTGTCCAAGGAACACGAACGGCGGCAGCTCCTGTGGCAGGCCATCGAGTCCCTGCCCGAGCCCCACCGCATTCCCCTGCTGCTGCGGGAAATTGAGGGGCTGAGCTACCGCGAGATTGCCCAGGCACTGGACCTGGAGGAGGGCACTGTAAAATCCCGGCTGGCCCGGGCCCGACTGCTGCTGCGAAAACTTCTGCTGCAAAAGGGGAACCTTCCCACCGGTTCCCCGTCTAATCAACTGGGGCGGAAAGGAGGGATGTCAAAATGAACCCATGCGAAGAATATGAGCTTCTCCTCAGCGCCCGGCTGGACGGGGCGCTCTCTCTCAAGGAGGAGACCCAGCTGCATGCCCATCTGGCCCAGTGCCCCCACTGCCGCCAGCTGGCCCAGGAGCTGGAGGACCTTCAAACCCAGATGACCTCCCTTTGGGTCGAGCCGCCTGACTCCCTCAAGGACGCTCTGGCCAGCCAGGACTGGAGCAAGTCCGCCTCCTCTTCCCCGCCCCGTTCCCCAACGGCTTCCCCCTCCAAGCGACGGCACATGCTTCCGTGGCTGGCCTGCGCCGCGGCTGCCGTGGTGCTGGTTGTGGGCCTTTGCCAGCTTCTCCTGCCAGGGGGAGCAGATGGACTCCTGCCAAAGGCAGTCATTGAAGTCTTTCAGCGGCCCGAGCAGGACCCCGCCGCTGGCAGCGAGGAAAGCGATCCTGCCGCCCCCGACAACCCAGACAGCCCGCAAGACCCTTCGAAGGATACAGAGCAGCAGGCAGAACAGAACGGAGGAGACGCCCAGGGGGAGGCCCCGTCCCATTCGGACCGGCCCACCGCTCCAAACGACGCGGAGGACCCGCAGTCCCCGCCCAATAACAACCAAACCCCCAACAACCCCTCCAATCCCTCCGGTGATCCCGCCCCAGGGGACCCCGGCACAGACACGCCTCCCGACAACAACACAGGGGACAAACCCGACGATCCCCCCGCCCCTGCGGTGAGCCGGCAGGAAGCCCAGTCGCTGCTCACGGCCTATCTGGCCCAGCAGGGACGGACCCTCACCCTGGTGCCTTTGGACTCCAGTCCCAACCAAGGTTACTGGCGCTTTTCCGGCCGGGATGCCAACGGCAACGCCGTCACGTTCCTGATGGTCTCTTGCTCCACAGGACAGATTCACGAGATTCCCGTCCCGCCGTCCTCCACGGGGCCCGGACTGGGATAACCGGAAGGAAATGAAATTTTTCTCTGATTTTTACAAATTTTTTAGTTATTTTTTATTTTTTGTGTTGTCATTGACGCACTCTTGTTGTATACTAAGTCCATGACTATGGAGTGCGTGACTCCGTCGGGGCACAGGAGAGGGGGTTCCCTCCCTGTCCCATCTGAAATAAGGAGAGAAGATTGCTATGAGCTATTCTGTGCAAAACATCCGAAATGTCTGTCTGGTGGGCCACAGCGGCAACGGCAAGACTGCCCTGGCAGAAAGCCTGCTGTTTATGACCGGCGCCATCAACCGCATGGGCAACAGCGCCGATGGCAACACCGTCTGTGACTACGATCCCGAGGAGATTCGCCGCCAGATTTCCATCTCCACCGCAGTCGCCCCCCTGGAGTATAAGGGCTGCAAAATCAATCTGCTGGACACCCCGGGCGCTTTCGATTTCTCCGGCGAGGTAATGGAGGCCCTCCGGGCCGCCGACGCCGCCATCCTGGTCTGCTCCGCCAAGGACGGTATCTCCGTGGGCTTTGAAAAGGTCTGGAAATACTGCCAGGAGCGGGATATGCCCCGGTTTATCTATATCTCCAAAACCGACGAAGAAAACAGTGACTACAACGCCACCTTCAACGCCCTGCGGGAGCGGTACGGCAACAAAATCGCCCCCCTGGTGGTCCCCATGTGGGACGCCGACAAAAAGACCACCGGCCTCATCGACGTGCTCAACAAGCGGGCCTATGAGATGCAGGACTTTAAGCGGGTGGAGGTGGACATTCCCCCGGAAAAGGCCGACGTGGTGGCGGAATTCAACGAAGCCCTGAAGGAGTCCGTGGCCGAGACCTCGGATGAAATGATGGACAAATACTTCAGCGGCGAGTCCTTCACCTATGCAGAGATGATTCAGGGCCTGCGCCAGGGCGTGCGGGAGCTATCCATGTTCCCCGTCCTCTTCGGCTCCGCCATCAACTGCATCGGCTCACTGATGCTCATGGACTACATCGTGGATCTGCTGCCCAACCCCATGGAGGGCAACCACCACAAGGCCACCATGCAGAACGGCGAGACCGAGGACTTCGTGGTCTCCCCCGGCGGCGTGCCCACGGCCTACGTCTTCAAGACCATCTCGGACCAGTACGGCAAATACTCCATGATTAAGGTCCTTTCCGGGGTGATCACCTCCGATCTACCCCTGGTCAACGCCCGCACTGGCGCAGCGGAAAAGCTGGGACGCCTGTACAAAATGTGCGGCAAAAAAGCCGAAGAGGTCAAGGAGCTCTCCTGTGGCGACATCGGCGCCATCGGCAAAATGGACAAGGTAAAGACCGGCGACACCCTGTGTGACAGCCGGAAAGTGGTCGCCCTGAAGGGTATCCCCTTCCCCGAGCCCTGCTATTCCAAGGCCATTGCCCCCAAGACCCGGGGCCAGGACGACAAAGTGGCCGCAGGTCTGGCCCGGATGAACGAGGAGGACCCCTCCTTCTCCGTGGTCAACAATCCTGAGACCCGCCAGGTGGTCCTCTCCGGCACCGGCGATATGCAGCTGGATGTGCTGGTCTCCCGCCTGAAGAGCCGCTTCGGGGTGGAGGCGGAGCTCAGTCCCGCCCGGGTCCCCTATCGAGAGACCATCAAGAAAAAGGTGGAGGCCCATGGCCGCCACAAGAAGCAGACCGGCGGCTCCGGCCAGTTCGGCGACGTGTGGGTCCGCTTTGAGCCCCAGTATGAGTCCGAGGACATGATCTTCGCCGAAGAGGTCTTCGGCGGCAGCGTCCCCAAGAACTTCTTCCCCGCCGTGGAAAAGGGCCTGCGGGAGGCCGCCAACAAGGGCGTGCTGGCCGGCTATCCCCTGGTGGGGCTGAAGGCCACCCTGTATGACGGCTCCTATCACCCTGTGGACTCCAACGAAATGGCCTTCAAAACCGCGGCCCAGCTGGCCTACAAAGAGGGAATTGCCAACGCCAACCCCACCATTCTGGAGCCCATTGGAGAGCTGAAGGTAACCATTCCCGACAGCTATCTGGGCGACGTCATGGGCGACCTGAACAAGCGCCGGGGCCGGGTGATGGGCATGAACCCCACCGACGACGGCAATCAGATTCTGGAGGCCGAGGTCCCCATGGCGGAGATGACCTCCTACGCCATTGACCTGCGCTCCATTACCCAGAGCCGCGGCACCTTCTCCTTCCACTTCGTCCGCTATGAGGAGGCTCCCCCCGCCGCCCAGCAAAAGGCCATCGACGACGCCAAAGCCATCCAGGAAGAAGGATAATCCCCTCCTTTTTCCTTGCCAAACGCGCGTACCGAGGTTCGGTACGCGCGTTTTTTCAGGCGGCGGAAGCAGGGAATGCCCCTTGTGCTTTTCTGGTTCAAAGGGTATACTATCCCTTGGAACCCGTCTTTCCAACACCCCCCCAGAGAGGATGAACCACAATGAAATGGAAATGGATACTCTGCGCCGTGCTCATGGCCGGGCTGCTGTGCAGCTGCGGCAAGAAAGAGGAGCCCCCCATCCAGGAGGAACCCGGCGCGGTAGAACCGGTCACAGCGGGAAACGCGGAGGAATTGCTGGCCAAGCTGACCGTCCAGGAGAAGGTCGGCCAACTCTTTTTGATCTCCCCTGATGCCCTGGACACCACCCAGACCCCCCAGCAGCGCCAGGACCCCAATCAGCCAGGGCTCACCCAGGTGGACGCCAGCGCCCGGAACGTCCTAAAAGACTACCCTGTGGGCGGTTTTGTCTGCACAGCGAAACAGCTCCAGGACCCGGACCAGCTGGAGTCTCTGATGACCCGTCTCTCCCAGTCCTCCCGGGTCCCTCCCCTCTTTGCCATCGAGGAAGAGGGCGGCAGCCGCTCTCCCTTTGCCGGGAAGGAGACCTTCTCCTCCCCCCAGGTGGCGGATATGGCCACGGTGGGCGCGGACGGAGACCCGGCCAAGGCCAAGCAGGCCGGTCTGGCTCTGGGCAGCTTTCTCCGGGACCTGGGTTTTCACTTGGATCTGGCCCCCGTAGCCGATGTGAAAACCGACCCTGACAACGCGGTTCTGGGCAACCGTTCTTTTGGCGCCCACCCTGAGCAGACCGCCATGCTGGTCAGCGCGGCGGTGGACGGCTTCCATGAGGCAGGCGTGGCCTGTGCCCTGAAGCACTTCCCCGGGGAGGGGAGCGCCCGCTGGGACAGTCAGACGGGCCGGGCCTCCACCGAGAAAACCTGGCAGGAGATGCTGACCTGCGAAATCTATCCCTTCCAGGCGGGGATGGCCACCGGCGCAGACGCCGTCCTGGTCTCCCACATGACTGCCCCCAACGCCGTTCAAGACGGCCTGCCCGCCTCCCTTTCCCGGGAAATGATCACAGAGAAACTGCGGGGAGAGCTCCGGTTCCAGCGGGTGATCCTCACAGATTCCCTGTCCGCCCAGGCCATCACCGACACCTATTCCGCCGGCCAAGCCGCCCTGCTGGCCTTCCAGGCCGGCGCGGATCTGCTGCTGATGCCGGAGAACCTCCCCGAAGCCTACGACGCCCTCCTCTCCGCCGTGGAGAAGGGGACCATTTCCCAGGAACGGCTGGACCAAAGTGTTCTGCGGATTTTGCAGCTGAAGGAAAAATATGACCTAATTTGACAACATCCCACCGTGGTTTCCACGGTGGGATGTCATTTTCCAAATAAAAAGCGGCAGCCTATGTCGGCTGCCGCTTTCCTACGTCGCCCTGGTCAGAAGCCCCTGGGCACAGTCCAGCAGAAAGGTCCCCTGGTCGGTCTCAATCTCCCACATGGGGATGAGAACCGCCCGGTCCTCCTCGCCGCTGTACCAATAGCCCTCCTGAATCCCGTGGATCATCTCACAGGTCTGCCCCAGCTCGGACAGGCCGCGGACAAAGTCCATGAGCAGCGTGGCGGGCTCCCGGGCGGGCTGTACCTCACAGTTGTCCGGCAGGCCCTGGGCCGGCCATTCACTGTCCGGAAGAATCTGGTCTGCCAGGTCCTCCCGCCGGGCTGAGAGGCCGCTCTCCCACGGGATGGTTTCCTGCTGGACCTCAATCCCATTGCGCTCCAGGTACACCAAAATCTGCGTCTGGGTGGTACGGGCGTAGTCCCGGGACTGGTGGCACTGCATGAGCACGCTTCCCAGCAGAAAAAGATCCAGCACCGTCAGGAGAAAGATCACCGTCAGCTTCAGTTTGGACCGTTCCATACACCGCCCTCCTTATGTCCGCTCCCGGACCGTCCAATCGGCTGCAATCTCCGGGGTGGTGCCATTGTCCAGATAGCACAGCTGAAGCTCCTTCCCCGTCCGCCCCATGGCCACAGCGGCGGCGGCGGCCTGCCGCTCGGGAAGGGCCTGCTGGGACCGCTCCGTGAGCGTATACTCCCGCAGACAGACGGAGAAGGCGGTGCAGTCACTGCCCTCGAAGAGGAACCGGGCGCTCCACCCCTCCTCCCACAGCTGTACCTGGGTGCCGTTGAGCAGATAGCAGAACACCAGCGCCACACTGCCATCCTCCTGGGTTTCAATGGATTGACAGAACATCGTGCCTTCCCCCAGGTGTCCCGCTGTGACCCCGTCCAAAATCTCCTCCGCCTTGATCTGCAGGTCCTTTTCCCGGGCGGAGAGGGCCTGAAACCGAGCCTGCCCACTCTCCGCGGCGTGGAAGGTGATTTTCCCGTTCTTCTGAATCCGCAGGGTGTCCGATCCCTCCTGGATCACCGTGCCGTCCACCGCCTCATAGACCGCGGAGGCCCGTGGATTGAAATCCAGCGCCTCCAGCAGGGCCTCCTGGTCCGCCGTGTCCCAGTCGTCCAGGGGATTGGCCCCTGTGTAGACAGGGCAGAGGGGCGACTGGGGAAGCAGCATCATATAGGGGGCCAGGGTATCCGCCAACGAGGAATTCTCAAAGGCAAACTGGCCTCCGTTGGGGACCAGGTCCTCCAGCAAAGCCGGCAAAACCAGACTGGCCTCTCGCAGTTGGGCCATATAGTAATCCCCTGTCTCCTCGTTGTAGTAGTACAGGGCATCCGCCCGCCCATTGCGGGCGGTGATCAGAAACGACCGGGCCTCCCCCTCCCCCCGGCTGCTCTGGCTGGTAAAGGAGACATTATAGAGAAAGTCATAGTACACCCAGCTGCTCCCCTGGCTCACCGCGCGCTCCCATGCCTCCCGGGAGCTGGCCTGGGGGGAAGCCATGGTGTCCAGAGACTGGGTCAGCAGGTCGTTCAGCCCATCGTGGTACAGCCGGTTCACCGTTGTCTGATCGTACTGCACCCCATAGCGTCCTGTTCCGTTCTGCACCATCAAGCGCACCGGGGTTCCCCGGGACAGGGCGGTATCCTGAACCCCCGCAAAGAGACTCTCGTCCCCTGTTCCGCTCCCCTGCTCGGTGACGCTCTGAAACATCCCGGTCCTGTGGATGAGAAAGAGCGCC
>ERZ1673696.2937-NODE-2937-length-11152-cov-4.198883_pt1 | contig 11152 bp, 8 predicted proteins | sample MGYA00580226_ERZ1673696 | MGnify/ENA primary metagenome ERZ1673696 (study PRJEB41218, sample SAMN15661743) | gut metagenome | host: Homo sapiens | place: Canada: London | collected 2015-08-20/2019-03-30 | study: EMG produced TPA metagenomics assembly of... | reverse complement strand
AGGATGATCAGCGATAAAACCAGTAGGGTGGCAGCTGTACCGATCACTATTTTTTTGTAATGCAGTGCCCAGTTTAACGATTTTCGGTATACCTTTTTTAAGCTGCGGGAGATAAATGGCTCCTTTTCGCTTTTTTTCAATGCTTTTTCGGTAGTCAGCATATAACTACATAATACCGGAGTCAGTGTCAAAGCGATGACGGTCGAAGCAAACAGGGCGACAACGAAAGCAATACCCAGCGGTATCAGCATTCTGCCTTCCATGCCCGAAAGGAAAAATAAAGGAAGAAAACAAGCCACGATGATCAACGTAGAGTTCAGGATAGGCATCCGGACTTCTTTCGAACCTTCGAAAACAATTTCGATGGTCGGGCGTCGTTCTGTGGCGGGTTTGAATCGGTTTTCGCGTAAGCGTTTATATACATTTTCCACATCCACAATCGCATCGTCGACCAACGAGCCGATAGCAATAGCCAAACCTCCTAAACTCATAGTATTGATTGTCAACCCCAAAGCATGCATCACCAGGATTGCCATCAACATAGACAAAGGAAGAGCGACGAGGGAAATGATCGTGGTCCGGAAATTCATCAGGAAAAAGAACAACACCACAATCACAAAAACAGCTCCTTCCAGTAAAGCTTCCTGGATGTTGTGGATCGAACTGTTGATAAAACGGGATTGCCTGAAAATGTCTGTCGAAACCTCGACGTCTTCCGGTAAAGTTTTACGAAGTTCCTGGATAGAGGCATCCAGTTTGTCGGTTAGTTCGAGGGTGTTGGTGCCGGGTTGTTTGGTGACGGTAACCAGCACTGCCGGTTTACCTTTTTCTGAAGCAACTCCTAATTTAGGTGTTTTAGCTCCGATCTGAACGTTTGCAATATCAGCCAATGTGATAGGAAAATCGTCGACGGTTTTAATGACGGCTTTACCTATTTCCTCGACCCGGGTGGTTGCCATAACTCCCTGTATGATATATTCATTTCCGTATTCGTAAAGGATACCTCCGGTGGCATTTTGGTTCATATTTTCTACTACCGGCAGGACCTCGTCCAATCCGATATTGTAATACTTCATACGGGCCGGATCGAGCAATATCTGATACTCTTTGATGTCGCCTCCGATAACGGCCACTTGGGCAACTCCTCCGGTCGAGAGTAAGCGCGGTCGGATGGTCCAATCGGCTATTGTACGTAAATCCTGTAAAGAAGTACTGTCGGCAGTCAGACCGATAATCATCATTTCACCCAGGATCGAAGATTGGGGGCCCAGGGTGGGAGTACCGACATTATCAGGAAGTGCTTCTCCCAGGGTTGCCAGCTTTTCCGATACAATCTGCCGGGCTGTATAAATATTCGTACCCCATTCGAATTCAACCCATACGACCGAGAAACCTGTGGTAGAAGACGAACGTACACGTCTGACGTCGGTGGCTCCGTTGACAGCGGTTTCCACCGGGAAGGTCACCAGCCGTTCTACTTCTTCCGGTGCCATCCCTTGAGCTTCGGTCATCACCACTACGGTCGGAGCATTCAGGTCTGGAAAAACATCCACTTCCATGTTGTGGGCTGTAATGCTTCCCCAAATCAGCAGGGCTACTGCTGCGATCATTACCAACAAACGGTTGTGTAATGAATATTGTATGATTTTATTTAGCATAGTTACTCCATTTTAATGTTCGTGGGTATGACCCGGAATAGCAGCAGAGGCTGAAGCCATTTTCACCTGATAAGCTCCACGGGTAACGATCCGGTCTCCCGGAGTTAAGCCTGATAATACCTGAACTTCCTTGCCATTGTTGGCTCCGAGTGTGACTTCTTGCTTTTGGTAACCTTCTTCATCGAGTTGGCGGTATACATAAAAATTACCCATTTCGTTCGTTAAGGCCGATACCGGAAGGCTCAGTACATTCTCCATGGGATAAGAGAGCAGGTATATTTCGACGAATGAACCCGGAATGATATCACCACGGTTGTCGAATTCGAAGGTTACCGGGATAAAAAATGAATTTGTTCCGGCAGCCTTACCGACGGATAGTAATTTCCCGGATAAATCAGGTAAAGCATATACGCGATTATCGTAAGGAGTTTTAAAGTTGGCATTATTGATGGAATTCAGCGAGTTATAGTATTTTTCAGATACGTCTGCACGTAAAACCAGTTTTTTATTTTGCGATACAGTGGCTATAGCCTGACCTGCTGTAACATATTCGCCGTCTTTGACAGAGATGTTTTTGAGATAACCGGTTAATGGAGTGGTGATCCCGACACCTTTGGCCGATTGTTTACCCGAAATAGCTTCATAAGCGGTTTTGGCGTTCTGATAATTTAAGCGGGCATTTTCAAATTCTTTTTGAGAAACAATCTGATCTTTTACTAATTTTTCAGCTCGTTCGTATTCGGCTTTGGCTTTTTCGTAATTGGCATGGATACGGGTATAATAATCTCCTTCGCCCATGTGTTTCGAAGTAATGTAAAAAAGAGGTTGTCCTTGTTTTACCACACTTCCTTCTGCCAGATTATTGTTAGCATAGGAAATAACCCCGTTGTTGGTGGCTACGATGATCGATTCATCTCCGGGAGCCGGAAGCACCTGACCTGTCGTTTTGATAATCTGGTGGAAGGTTCCGGGTTGTATTTCTTTCACTTCAAAATCTGTTTTGGCTGCCTGTGCTTTTGTGAAGATAATCTCATCACTATGTCCTTCGCCGTTCTCATGTTCCTCTTCTTCATGGTTGTGACCTTCGTGTTCATGGTCGTGATTTTCGTGTTCATGGTCGTGGTTATGAGCTGCATGCTCCTCGGCTGTCTCGTGTTCATGAGAGGATTTTTGAGTATTTTTACATCCGTAAAAACACATCGATAAAATAGTTAGGGCTATAATAAATAGTCTCATATCGTTTTATTTATGGATATTTAATTCGGTTAATTCTTATTGGTAAGGCTGATAAAGTTGTGTTTTCGCAGTCTGAAGTTTGTAAAGTGGATCATATTTTTCGAGGATATATACCAAACCTCATTTTTAATGATCATTCCGGCGGCCGTAAATAAAACGCCCGCAAGGGTATCGACTTTGTAAATTTTACAGACTTTATGAATTTTATGAACTAAGCTTTATCGGTATGATAAAATTCTGTCCGGTTTATCAGAAGAGTATCTCCCTGATATTTCGAAAACTATACTGTAAAAGGAGGGGCTCGGCCGGCCAAGGCTGATATATAATAGACTGTATGAAGTTTTTCCTGATAATAACTACCGGAATCACATTGTTGCTCTGCTTCAGAAGATAAGAATTCAAGAATATTGGAAACAAGAAACAACGAGAGGCTAAAATGATGATAGGCTCCTTCTTCACTCTGATGTTCTACATTTTGTCCCCGGTTGATTTGGGTTTGAAAAAGATTTTTTACACACCGATGATTACTACTGCCTGTGTCATGACTATGCTCTTCGTTTTCTCCTTCATCCTGGCAGTGAGCGGTTGCGAAACAGATATATTCGTTGTGATGATGATGTGGAAATACAGCAAAAGCGAGCATTACTATGCTGGCTATCGAAAGAAGCGTTATTGCTGTAAATTTCCTGATCATCCGAATCTTATATTTTGCACAAATATAATAGATGAGAATGGTTTGTGCAAAGGTTTTCATAGATTTCTTTAAATAACGGCTTTATCTGCCGCTTGATAAAGACGTTTCCGATAGTAAAGTCCGGGGGCCGGGCTTTACTGCTGATGCATATCGAGGAATCCCCGGATCATCATTTCTGCACTGGCTGGATTGGTCGCGATAGGTACATTGTGAACGTCACATACCCGCATTAACATTTGTACATCCGGTTCGTGTGGGTGTTTACCCAGCGGATCCCGAAAGAAAATTACCATCGCAATTTGGTGTTCAGCTACCAATGCGGCAATCTGAGCATCACCTCCCAACGGCCCTGATAGTAAGCGTTCAACTTCCAAACCTGCATCCTGTGCATGTTTCCCTGTAGTTCCGGTAGCTACGATTTCTGTACCTACGGATTTCAGAAAGTCCATGTGTCTGTTCAGGAAAGCTACCATTTCGGCTTTTTTTCCATCATGTGCAATTACTGCAATTTTCATAATTTAAAAGTTATTATTTTTTAACTCTACGAAATTACAAATTTTATTACATAAAATAAGTCCTTCCGGTAAAAATATTTGCGGAGTCGATTTCGGTGAGCACCTATTCTAATTGGAATTTCGGTGCTATATGACCGATAATCGAATCGGTATCCTGAAAAAATCGGGTATAGAGCAAAGAGTCCTGGCTGGCGAGGATTCGGTGGGCTTCCGGTTCGGGGATGACATAATAACGTCTTTTCCCATCTTCCTGCGGACGATAGACATAGTTACTGAGGGTTTGCATCCGGTAACGGGTTTTCCCGTTTTGGCGGTAAAGAGTGAGGTGAACTCCCAAGCCTCCGTTTGTATATCGTTTACTTTGGTTGGATACAAAATTTCCTAAAGAGAAGACAGTAACACCCAGTGTGTCCTGTTCGTGTTGAATATAGCTTATCGGTTGGATGACGTGTGGGTGTGAACCGATGACGATGTCGGCTCCCCGTTCGTGCAACCAGGAAGAAAGTTTTTTTTGAGTTGCATTCGGAGCTGTAAAATACTCTTCACCCCAGTGCATGACTGCAATGATATTGGTAACCGTGTCTAAAAGGGCCTTTTCGATTTGGCGGGCCATATGAAAGGTATCGATCATGGAAACGACCTGGCCGTGGGTTACCGGAATACCGTTAGTCCCATAAGTATAACTGATCAGGGCAATCTTGAATTTTCCCTGGCGAATATAAAGGGGAGAACGGGTAATCCAAGCCGTTGTATCGGTAAAGGTTCCGGTATGGGGGAATTGCAGGGAATCCAGATAGTATATGGTTTTAGCTATACCGCGATGTCCTTTGTCGCAGGAATGATTGTTATTGGTGGTCAGGATGTCGACTCCACATGCTTTTAAATCACGGGCAAGTTGCCAGGGAGCACAAAATTGAGGATAACCACTATACCCCCTGTCGGATAAAGTCGTTTCCAGATTGGCGATGACATAATCGGCTTTTTGCCAATAAGGAGTGATGTACTGAAAACAGGGCAGATAGTCGTAATCAGCTGTCTCTGCATTCCAGGCCCCGCTGATCTGAGGTTCGTGTTGCATGACGTCTCCGAAGAAAAAAAAGCTCAGACTATCCAATTCCGGACTATTATCCCGGTGTAACCAGGGTTGGGCTAAAGCCGGGATACATCCTGAAATCAGAAAAACCAACAGGAAATGTTTCATACTATATAAGCGGATAAGATGAAAAAAAGAGACAAAAATATCGGTTGGATCTTTGTCTCTTTTTATAGCAGGAATCGGAATCCTGTACTTATTTTGTTAAATCAAAACTGAAATCTGCTTCTGCAGGAGGAGTACATTGTCCGCCGGAGCAAGACATATATTCTACATAACCCACTAATTTAGCTTTTGCGCTGGTTACCTTGACCCGTTGAACAAAAGTAGCGGCATTGATAAAATATTTCAGATCCATATCGAACGCTTCGCTATGTTCGGTCAGAGCTTTCTCTGTCGCTTTGAATTCACCTACCAGTTCGATACCGCTGGTTTCATCTTCATCCATATTGAAGGTGGTTGGCAGAGGTCCGCCTTCGGGAAGTTTCGTGTCGTATAAATGCCATCCGCTGTCTACAGTAGCTTTGCAGATGATATCATATACTCCGTCACTCACTTTTTTCTGGGTGATTTGCCATTTTACGGGTTTTAAAACCTGAGCTGTCAGTCCTGTTGTAAATGCTGCGAACAGTACCATTATAACCAATATCTTCTTCATTTTTTCAAAAATTAATTGTTTTGTTTTTTATCTATCACAAAGTAAAGAAATAATCCCTGATAAGCAGTGTTAGACAGGTGTTAAATGTTCCTTAATTAATGATTAACAAAATAGAGAGCGGCAAGCAATATGGAAATCGTTTGTCGCTCGTCCGATATATTTAAAGTGTTTTTTTCACTTCCACTTCCTGGTATCCTTCGATCATGTCTCCGACCCGGATGTCGTTGTAGTTCTCGATATTCAGACCACATTCGAATCCTTTGGTTACTTCCTTTACATCGTCCTTAAAACGTTTCAAAGAACCCAAAACACCGGTGTAAATGACGATACCTTCGCGGATAACCCGGATTTTCGCTGTACGGGTGATCTTGCCGTCACGGACGATACAACCGGCGATGGTACCCACTTTGGAGATTTTGAAGGTTTCTAGAACTTCGACCGTTGCAATGATTTCTTCTTTGATTTCCGGAGAAAGCATACCTTCCATAGCTGATTTCAATTCTTCGATCGCCTGGTAGATGACAGAATAAAGCCGGATATCTATCTGTTCTTTTTCAGCCAGTTTACGGGCGCCCATAGACGGACGTACCTGGAACCCGACGATGATTGCATTCGAGGCTGCAGCCAGTAGTACATCTCCTTCTGTAATCTGTCCGACAGCTTTGTGAATGATGTTCACCTGGATCTCATCTGTAGACAGCTTGATCAGTGAATCGGACAACGCTTCGATAGAACCGTCGACGTCGCCTTTAACAATCACATTCAATTCCTGGAAATTACCGATAGCGATACGGCGTCCGATTTCGTCCAGAGTGATGTGTTTCTGAGTACGCAGACCTTGTTCACGCTGGAGCTGTTCCCGTTTATTGGCAAGTTGCCGCGCTTCTTTCTCGTTTCCCATTACATTGAATTTGTCACCTGCCTGTGGAGCACCGTTCAAACCTAATATTAAAGCCGGTTCGGAAGGACCTGCCTTCTCCATTTTTTCTCCCCGTTCGTTGAACATGGCTTTGACGTGTCCGAAATACTGGCCGGCAAGCACAATATCACCTACTTTAAGCGTTCCGGATTGTACGAGCACTGTAGCTACATATCCACGTCCTTTGTCCAAAGACGATTCGATGATAGAACCGGTAGCTTTCTTATGAGGATTGGCTTTCATATCCAGAAGTTCGGCTTCTAACAATACCTTCTCCAGCAACTCTTCGATATTTAAGCCTTTCTTAGCTGCGATTTCCTGACATTGGTATTTTCCTCCCCATTCTTCCACCAGATAATTCATATAGGCCAGTTCTTCCCGGATTTTGTCCGGATTCGCTCCCGGTTTATCTATTTTGTTGATGGCAAACACAATAGGTACTCCCGCAGCACTGGCGTGGTTGATCGCCTCGATGGTTTGAGGCATGACGTTATCGTCGGCAGCGACGATGATGATAGCGATATCGGTCACTTGAGCACCACGGGCACGCATCGCTGTAAATGCTTCGTGCCCCGGAGTATCCAGGAAAGTGATCGTCCGGCCGTCACTCAATTTTACGTTGTAAGCTCCGATATGCTGTGTAATACCACCGGCTTCACCTGCGATGACATTGGTTTTACGAATACTATCCAATAAAGAGGTTTTACCATGGTCGACGTGCCCCATAACAGTGACAATCGGCGGACGTGGCAACAGGTTCTCTTCGGAATCTTCTTCCTCTTCGTCGATGGCTTCCTGAATTTCAATGCTTACAAATTCAACCGAATAGCCGAATTCATCGGCAACAATATTGATCGTTTCTGCATCCAAGCGTTGGTTGATAGATACAAAAAGTCCGAGCGACATACAAGCAGAGATAACCTCTGTCACACTAATATTCATCATGGTTGCCAATTCGGCTACCGTCACGAATTCCGTTAGTTTCAGAATGCTCTTTTCCTTTTCTTCTTGTTCCAGTTCGGCCTGTAACTTTTGCTGTGCAGCATCCCGCTTATCCCGACGGTGTTTTGCAGTCTGTGATTTTCCTTTGCTTCCTAAGCGGGCAAAAGTATCTTTGATTTGCTTGTCGATATCTTCATCGGAGATTTCAGTCTTTTCGTTTTTCTTTTTCTTCAGCTTTTTCAGTTTCCGCTTATTTTCTTCAATTTTGGCATTTTTGGCCGGAACGGTAGCTGCTTCCACCTGAATTTTTTCATCCTGACGATGAATTCTTTTCCGTTTTTTACGGATATCTGCATCCTCTTCTCCCTTATTAACGATATCTGTCGATGGGCTTGCTACCGGCTGTTCGGTTTTAGCGGCCGATACGAAAGGCTTGTTGGCTTTTTTCTGTTCACGGCGATCCCGTTCCCGTTCCTGTTTACTTTTTTTCGGAGGTCTGGTACGTTGGTTGATGGCGTCCAGGTCGATTGTACCCACTACTTTTACATCTTTCAGCGCAGGTTGTGCTACTTTGAAAGGAGTGGATTCAGAAGACTCTTCCATTTGTACGGAAATTTCGGGCTCCACTTCTGGTGTTACTTCTCTTTCTTCTTCCTGAGTTTCTTCTACTTCAACCCGGGTTACTTTCGGTTCTTCCACTTTTTCGGTTATTTCTTCCTGAGTTTCTCTTTTCGGTTGTTCAACCTTTGCTTCTACCGGTTCCGGTTGTGTTTTTTTCTCCGGATTCAGATCGATATGATCGACAATCTTAATTTTATTTTCGAATCTCACTTCATCTTTAATCGAAATGAATTCCTCTTCCTCTTCTTCTGTATTTTCGTTTCCTGAAGAGATGTTGCCAGCGTTGTCTATCGTGACAGTCTCTTTTTTCTTTCTGGTATTTTTCAGATCAACCAGAGAGGACTCTTTTTTTACCTGGCTGTCAGATGAAAATTCTTTTGCAACCAAAGCATAATCTTCATCCGTTAACTTTGCATTCGGATCTGAGGATATTTTGATCCCCTTACTGTGCAGGAACTCTACGATAGTAGATAAACCTACGTTAAATTCTCGGGCTATTTTACTTAATCTTACTGCCATATTGAGATTACAAATTTACAAGCGTTAATACAGAATTATTCAAACTCTGCTTTTAAAATATTGAGAACCTCACGTATGGTCTCAATTTCAAGGTCTGTCCGGCTTTCCAGTTCTGACTCGCTGAGTTCTAATACACTCTTGGCAGTGTCACAGCCGACACGTTTCAGTTCGTCGATCACCCAACCTTCGATTTCATCGGCGAATTCATCCAGATTGACATCTTCTTCCTGGGCTTGATCGAGTTCGCGATATACGTCGATATCGTAACCGGTCAGCTGACTGGCCAATTTGATGTTCAATCCACCTTTACCGATAGCCAGTGATACTTCTTCCGGATCGAGGTAGACATTTGCTTTTTTATGGGCTTCGTCGATTTCGATATTTTTGATCTTAGCCGGATTTAAAGCACGAGTGATGTAGAGTTGTAAATTATTGGTATAATTGATCACATCGATATTTTCATTTCTCAACTCTCTGACAATACCATGTATTCTCGAACCTTTCATACCCACACAAGCACCCACCGGATCGATACGGTCGTCGTAGGATTCTACGGCAACTTTGGCTCTCTCTCCCGGTACCCGGACTACGTTCTTGATCGTGATCAGACCGTCGAAAATTTCAGGTACTTCGTTTTCAAATAATCTTTCCAGGAATACCGGAGAAGTTCTCGATAAGATAATGTAAGGATTGGAATTCCGCATTTCTACCCGAATGACCACGGCTTTGATGGAATCTCCTTTTTTGAAAAAGTCTGTCGGGATTTGTTCCTGTTTGGGTAAAATCAATTCATTGCCTTCGTCATCCAGGACCAGCATTTCTTTTTTCCATACCTGATAGACTTCACCCAAAATGATTTGTCCGACTTTATCCTTATATTTATTGTAAACATTGTCTTTCTCCAATTCCAGAATACGGGCGGAGAGATTCTGCCGTAAAGCTAATACAGAACGGCGGCCGAAGTCTTTGAATTTTACTTCATCCGTAACTTCTTCTCCGAGTTCATAATCTTCATCGATTTTTTTCGCTTCGGTTAAAGTAATCTCGCTATTGGGATTTTCCAGTTTGTCATCTTCTACAACAGTACGATTCCGCCAGATTTCGAGGTCACCTTTGTCGATGTTGATGATGATGTCAAAATTTTCATCCGTACCATATCTTTTCAACAGCATATTTCTGAAAATATCTTCCAATACTCTCATCAATGTGGCCCGGTCTATGTTTTTGAATTCTTTAAATTCAGCGAATGAATCTATCAGATTAATATTTTCCATTTCGACTTTTTAGCTTTTATTTTTATTGATTATTTACTTTATCTGTTTTTCCGGTTCAAAATTTCACGACATCTTTGATTTCTTTGATGTCCTTGCGGACAATTGTCCGCTCTGTTTTTACCAATTGTTTTCGTTTGCTCCCTTCGATGATTTTTTTCTCTTCCTGTTCGATGACAATTTCTTCCGGGGTGAAACGAAGTAATATACCATTTAGTTTGGTATGGTCGTTCAGCTTTATTTCGACACTTTTACCCAGATTTTTTTGATATTGTTGCTCTACTTTGAAAGGATAACCTATTCCGGCACTGGATACGGTCAATTCGAAATCCTCTTCATCCCGGTTGAGTGAAGATTCGATCTCCCGGCTGACGGCGATACAAGTCTGTATGTTGACTCCTTCCAGGGCATCGACAAAGACTTCGATAACATTGTCTTTAGAAATCTTCAATTCGACCAGAAATAAATGGTGTTCTGTCAGAATCGGTTCTATGAGGTGTTTGATTTCTTCCGTTTTCATCTCTTTGTTTTGCGATTGATACAAAAGAGAGGGGACATCCGTCCCCTCTCTTTGGCTTTAAACCTCTGCAAATATACGACTTAATTATTAAAATACAAAATAATCGCGGGATAAATAGGGCAAAAGTTTATAAATCTGTTTCAAACTACCGTTTTTAGTTACAACGGTTAAACTTGACTGCTGAAACCTTTGTAACCGTTGAAACTCCTGTAACTATTTCAATCGTAGTTTTAAATAGATCGGTGTCGCTTCGTTTCTGTCATATCCTCCGGATAGCTGATCTTTATAGTTTGAAGAGGAGATAAGTGGTTGTTAATTATGAGGTTGATTCAATGAGGAATATGTTTCATTTTTCTTAAAATTGAAACATATTCGTAATATTTTTATGAGTTACAAATAAAATTTGTAAGTTTGCCGAAATTTTTGAAATATGGAATTCAAGGCGAAAGATATTGCTGCATTATTAAAAGGTGTAGTTGAAGGGGATGGGGAAGTGATGGTTAATA
>ERZ1673696.2936-NODE-2936-length-11152-cov-22.355051_pt1 | contig 11152 bp, 19 predicted proteins | sample MGYA00580226_ERZ1673696 | MGnify/ENA primary metagenome ERZ1673696 (study PRJEB41218, sample SAMN15661743) | gut metagenome | host: Homo sapiens | place: Canada: London | collected 2015-08-20/2019-03-30 | study: EMG produced TPA metagenomics assembly of... | reverse complement strand
CAGTTCTCGAAGCGCTGAGTTTTCCTCTTACAAGCACCCACATTTTGTGGGTGCTTGTTTCTTACCGCTCCACATCCCGTTCCCGGCGGGCTCTCCTGCCGGGAGAGCGATTTTGTTGGGCATCGGAAGATTTTTGTCTGGATCTTGGCGAAATTCCCGTGAAAAACCCGGCACTCTACTGTGCGTAGAGTGCCGGGTTTTCTTTCGTAGAGGGCAGCTTGCCAAGCAGGAGAGCGGTTTGCGCGAAGATTCGGGAGACTTTTCCGTCCGCCTGGGTTACACTGGATACAGAAAGTTTACAGCAGCGCAGGAGGGTTTCCCATGAAAAAACTGATGATCTTCGGCGACTCCATCATCAAGGGCGTCACCTATAGCGGCCAGAGCTACCATCTGTGCCAGGACCATGATTTTGACACCATCGCCGCGCAGGGCGTCACAGTGGAAAACTACGCCAGGATGGGCGCGACCATCGACGCGGGGCTCAAGCAGATCGACCGGCGGCTCGCCCCGTGCGCGGAGGATACGACGGTGCTGTTCTGCTTCGGCGGCAACGACTGCGACTATGACTGGAAGGCCATCTCCGCCGATCCGGACGGTGAGCATCTGCCTCACACTCCGTCGGAGCGCTTCATCGACGGCTACTGCACCGCCATCCGCAAGGCCCGGCAGGCAGGCGCGCGCGTGGCCATGACCTCCCTGCCCCCGCTGGAGCAGAGCCGGTATTTCTCCTTCATCACCAAGGGGCTCAGCGCCGAGAACATCCTCCGCTGGCTGGGCGACACCGACCATCTGTACCGCTGGCAGGAATACTACAACGATATGGTCACGCAGCTCAGCCGCGCGTTCGGCTGCAGGCTCGTCGATCTGCGGGCGGAATTTCTGAAAAGCCGCGTTTTCCCGTCGCTCATCGGCGCCGACGGCATCCACCCCACGCAGGCCGGTCACGACCTCATCCACCAGAGCGTACAGACTGCGCTCAGCTATTGATCCTCGCAGCAACGGATCTTGCCCTCATGCTCCTGCGCCTTCGGATCTTCCGGGACGCAGGTTTTTTCGTGTCTGCGCCGCTATCCCCTACTTGATGCAGGTGTGCTTCTGGTAGCCGTATTCCTCGGCTTCCTCGGCGGTGTTGAAGTAGACGCGGTTGTCCTCGCCGGGGAGCTTGGCGCAGTTGGCGCTGTGGACGATCATGGAATTGCGGTTGCCGATGAACGGCGCGTCCTTGCCCGCGGCAGGCTCGCGGCTGGTGGGATCGGTCGTGACGGTCAGCGTCTGGCCGTCGGAGGTGATGATGATCTCGCCCTGGGTATCGGTGCGGTAGATCGCCGCGCCCAGCGCCTCCAGCCGGGCCAGCACGTCCGCGCTCGGATGACCGTAGTCGTTATCCTTCCCGACGCTGATAACGGCGATAGAGGGCGCCACAGCCTCCAGAAAGGCCTCGGAGGAGCTGGTCGGGCTGCCATGATGCTCGACCTTCAGCACGTCGGCCCGCACATTTGCGCCCGAGTCCATCAGGTCGGCCTCCGCGTTCTGCTCCATGTCGCCGGTGAAGAGGAAGCTCGTCCCGCCGTAGTCGACGCGCAGGACCAGACTGCCGTTATTGGGGTCGGAATACGTCTGCACCGGCCCGATGATCTGGACGCTCGCGCTGCCGAGCGTCCAGCTGTCGCCTGTCTGCGGCACCTCGACGGGGTGCCCCTGCTCGTCGGCGTATTTGACGACGTTGGAGAAGACCTTCGTCGTGTATTCCGTGACGCTCGAATAGACGTGCTCCGCCGGGTATTTGGCCAGCACGGCGGCAAGGCCCCCGCAGTGGTCCTCATCCGGATGTGTGTTGATCACATAGGTCAGCTCCGCCACGTCCAGCCGGTTCAGACGGGAGACGAGGAACTGCCCCTCCTCGACCGGGCCGCCGTCGATGAGCATGGTCTCGTCCCCGCAGGCGAGCAGGATGCTGTCGCCCTGGCCGATGTCGAGGAAGCGGACGGTGAGCGTCTCATCCGCCGGCGTCTGCTGCGCTGCGGCGGACGCCGCAGGCGGCTGCGGATCCCCGGCTTCCGCTTCTCCGCTCGTGCGGAAATATGTCACGAGCGCGATGGCAACAACGATCAGCACGTACAGCCACGGCGGCATGCGCCCGGCTGATTTTTTCTTCCTTCCGGCCATGTTGCGACCTCCAACTTCTTTTTTCTTATTCTATCGCATCTGTGCGTCCGCGTCCAGACAAAAAAAGAACCCCCTCGGCCGTGCGCCGAAGGGGAAATTCTTTTTTCGGGAACCGAATCAGAGCAGTTCGATGACGGCCATCTCGGCTGCGTCGCCGCGGCGGGGCCCGATACGGGTCACGCGGGTGTAGCCGCCGTTGCGGTCAGCATACTTCGGAGCGATCTCCTTGAACAGCTTGTTGGCGACATCTTCCTTGGTGATGTAGGACAGCGCCTTGCGGTAGTTGGCCAGGCCGTTCTTCTTGCCAAGGGTGATCATCTTCTCGACGACGGGCTGGACTTCCTTTGCACGCGTAAAGGTGGTCTCCATCTTGCCGTTTTCGAGCAGGTATGTGGTCATAGCCCGGAGCATCGCCTTGCGCTGGTCGCTGGTTCTGCCGAGCTTTCTGGTACCAAACATAGGGTTACTTCCTCCTTCTTTGAAAGGTTATCGCTTAATTATTAGAGTTTGCGGAATCGTCGCTTGCCAGGCTCAGGCCCATCATGGCCAGCTTGTTCTGGACCTCTTCGAGCGATTTCCGGCCCATGTTGCGGACCTTCATCATGTCTTCGCCGGTTCTGGAGATCAGATCCTCGACGTTGTTGATGTTGGCGCGCTTGAGGCAGTTGAAGCTGCGTACAGACAGATCAAGCTCTTCAATGGTCATTTCCAGGACCTTGTCGCGGTGCGTTTCCGCCTTCTCGGCCATCGTGGGCTTGCTGGCCACGGTCTCAGAGAGGTTCGTGAACAGGCTCAGGTGGTCGGAGAGGATCTTCGCGCCGAGGCTCACAGCATCTCTTGCGGAGATGGTGGAGTCCGTCCAGACTTCCAGCGTCAGCTTGTCATAGTCTGTCATGTTGCCTACACGGGTGTTTTCTACGGTGTAGTTCACCTTGTAGACGGGCGTATAGATCGAATCCACGGCGATGGTGCCGATGGGCATGTTGGGCGTCTTGTTCTTATCGGACGGGACGTATCCGCGGCCATGGCTCAGCGTGATCTCCATATTGAAGCTGGCGTCGGGGCCAAGCGAGCAGATGTGCTGCTCGGGGTTGAGGATCTCAACCTCGGCGTCGGCCTTGATGTCGCCGGCGGTGACTTCGCACTCGCCCGCGGCGTCAATATAGACGGTCTTGGTGCCCTGGCAGTGGAGCTTCGCAATGATCTTCTTCACGTTCAGCACGATCTCCGTGACGTCTTCCTTGACGCCGGGGACCGTGGAGAACTCGTGCTGCACGCCCGCGATCTTGATGGAGGTCGCGGCGGTGCCGGGCAGCGAGGAAAGAAGAATTCTGCGCAGGGAGTTGCCGAGCGTGGTGCCGTATCCCCGTTCCAGAGGCTCTACGATATATTTGCCGTAGGAGACGTCTTCCTGGGAATCGATACACTCGATACGCGGCTTTTCAATTTCTACCATGAATAAATTACCCTCCTTGTAACTACGAAACCTTGTTTCGTTGCCGAATTCAGCTTACCAATAAACGAGGGTGAAACGTTACTTGGAGTACAATTCGACGATCAGATTTTCTGCGATCTCAAAGTCAATATCGTCTCTTGCGGGCAGTGCGATAACCTTACCGCTGAGGGTGTTCTTGTCTCTTTCCAGCCACTTCGGAGCAGCGATGAAAGCGTCGTCTTCCTTCATCTTCTTGAAGCGGGTGGCGGAGCAGCTGTTTTCGCAGACAGCGATGACGTCGCCGACATTCACGGTGTAGGACGGAATGTTGACGCGCTTGCCGTTGACGGTGTAGTGGCCGTGGTTGACCAGCTGACGGGCCTCGCGGCGGGTGGAAGCATAGCCAAGACGGTAAACAACGTTGTCAAGACGGCGCTCGACCAGGCTCAGAAGGTTCTCACCGGTGTTGCCCTTCATGCTCTCGGCCTTCTCGTAGAGAGTGTGGAACTGCTTCTCGAGAATGCCGTACACGAATTTGACCTTCTGCTTCTCGGTCAGCTGCGTGCCGTACTCAGACTTCTTGGTTCTTCTTTTGCCGCCGGGATTGCGGTTGGACTGCTTGGAGTAGCCCATGGCTGCGGGAGAAACGCCGAGCGTTCTGCAGCGCTTCAGAACAGGCTGTGTATTCTTTGCCATATCAATTCTCCTCCTTCATCAAACGCGGCGGCGCTTGGGCGGACGGCAGCCGTTGTGCGGGATCGGGGTGACATCCTTGATGAGGGTGACTTCCAGACCTGCGGACTGCAGCGCGCGGATCGCGGATTCACGGCCCTGGCCGGGGCCCTTGACGAAGACTTCAACCGTCTTCAGACCATAGTTTTCCACAGCTGCCTTTGCAGCGGTCTCAGCGACCATCTGCGCGGCGTACGGGGTGGACTTTCTGCTGCCGCGGAAGCCGAGGCCGCCGGAGGAAGCCCAGGACAGGGCATTGCCGTTGGCGTCGGTCACGGTGACCATGGTGTTGTTAAAGGACGAGCGGATATGCACGGCGCCCTTTTCGATCGTCTTGCGCTCGCGACGGCGCTTGACAACTTTCTTTACTGCTTTAGCCATTGTACATATCCCTCCTTACTTCTTCTTATTCGCAATGGTCTTCTTCGGGCCCTTGCGGGTACGGGCATTGGTCTTGGTTCTCTGGCCGCGGACGGGCAGGCCACGGCGATGACGGACACCGCGGTAGCAGCCGATCTCAGTCAGGCGCTTGATGTTCAGCGCAACCTCACGGCGGAGGTCGCCCTCAATGGTGAAATGTTTGTCGATGACGTCACGAAGAGCAGCTTCCTGATCTTCGGTCAGGTCCTTGACGCGGATGTCCGGGTTGATGCCGGTCATCTCGAGGATCTTCTGCGCACTAGTTCTGCCAATACCGTAGATATAGGTCAAACCGATTTCGATTCGCTTCTCACGGGGCAGGTCAATACCAGCAATACGTGCCATTTACTTAAGAGCACCTCCTATTAACCTTGTCTCTGCTTATGCTTCGGGTTTTCGCAAATAACCATAACACGGCCCTTGCGCTTGATGATCTTGCACTTTTCGCACATGGGCTTCACGGACGGTCTTACTTTCATACTGTTAACCTCCATTGAGACCTCAAGTCTCTATTTACTTCTCCATGTGATCCTTCCTCTGGTCAGATCGTACGGCGACATCTGCACCGTGACCTTATCCCCAGGCAGGATCTTGATAAAGTTCATCCGGAGCTTGCCGGAAATGTGTGCCAGAATGGTGTGCCCGCCGCCGATATCGACGGAGAACATGGCATTCGGCAGTGCATCGGTAACGATGCCCTCAAGTTCGATTACGTCGTCTTTTGCCAAGATCAATTAACCCCCTTGGTTTTGACTTTGTTTTTGGCCAAGACTGGCCAATTCTTTTCGTAATTCGCTATTGAGTACTTTCTCGCCGTTGCGAATTTTCTCGGCGATTCGCGACTCCGTCTGGAAGGCCGCTTGTACGTGTTTGCGCTTTTTGCGCTTTGGCTTCTCCAGCTTCCGGCTCTTTCCGTCAGCCAGGTAGACATACTGTTCATCCGCGTCGATCACGAAGAACAGCTGCCCCTTGTCCCGGCCGGCTTTGGAGACGATCAGGCTCGATCTGTCAATTTCCATACGTTACAGGCCCTCTGTGACGGTGAGGATTTCCGGCTCGCCGTCGGTAATCAGGATCGAGTTTTCATAGTGCGCCGCAAGCTTGCCATCGGCAGTTACAGTCGTCCAACCGTCCTTCAGGACGCGTACGTCGTACGTACCCTCTGTGACCATCGGCTCGATTGCCAGGGTCATGCCTTTGACCATGCGCGGGCCTCTGCCGGGGGAACCGTAATTTGGGACCTCCGGTTCTTCGTGCATCTTTTCGCCGACGCCGTGGCCGACGAACGCGCGGACAACGCCAAATCCATGGCTTTCCACGTACGTCTGCACCGCGTGACCGATGTCGGAGATCCGGTTGCCCTGACGTGCAAATTTGATTCCCTCGTAAAAGCTCTGTTCTGTTACCGTAATGAGCTTCTGCGCCGTGGGGGAGATCGCCCCACATGCGAAAGTAGCGGCACAGTCACCAGTAAAACCGCCCCAGGTCGCGCCCACATCCACCGAGACGATGTCGCCCTCCTTCAGCACCCGGTTGCCCGGAATGCCGTGGATCACGACTTCGTTGATGGAGATGCAGGTGCTGGCCGGGAAGCCCCCGTAACCGAGGAACGTCGGTTTTGCTCCCTGCGACAGGATAAATTCATATACCGCCTTGTCGATCTGTTTGGTCGTTACGCCCGGCCTTACCATTTCGCCTGCCAAAGCACGCGCTGCCGCGGTAATTTTACAGGCCTTGCGCATAATCTCCAGTTCGCGCTCATTTTTAACTGAAATCATGTTTATTCACCCAATGCCGCCAGAATGTCTCTGGTTGCATTTTCAATGGGCTGGTTGCCTTCCACCAGCTTGAGATTGCCAAGCTTCTTGTAGAAGTCCTTCAGCGGTTCTGTCTCTGCGTGGAAGACCTTGAGCCGGTTCTTGACCGTCTCGGGCGCATCGTCCTTGCGGACGGTGAGCGCTGCGCCGCACAGATCGCAGACGCCGTCGACCTTCGGCGGGTTTGCGACGATGTGGAAGCTCGCGCCGCAGCTGCCGCAGACGCGGCGGCCGGTCATGCGCGCTTCGATGACGGCGTCATCGATCTCGATGGAGACGACAGCGTCAAAGTGGATACCGGCGGCTTCGAGCGCCTCGGCCTGCGGGATCGTGCGCGGCACGCCGTCAAGGATGAAGCCGTTCGCGCAGTCGTCGCGGGCGACCCGCTCGCGGACGATGCCGATGATGACATCGTCCGGAACGAGCTTGCCAGCGTCCATGAAGCTTTTGGCCTTCAGGCCGGTTTCGGTTCCGTTTTTGATCGCTTCGCGAAGAATGTTGCCGGTGGAAATGGTGGGGATGTTCAGCTTCTTGCTGATGATCTCCGCCTGTGTGCCCTTGCCGGCACCGGGAGCACCCAAAAGAATCAGCTTCATAGCATCTTCCTCCAATTACTCCAGGAAGCCTTTGTAGTGACGCATGAGCATCTGGGCCTCGAGGCTCTTGACCGTCTCAAGCGCAACGCCGACCACGATGATGACGGACGTGCCGCCGATCGCGAGGCTGCCGTTCTTGATCACGATACCGACGATGATCGGCAGGATCGCAACGATCGCCAGATACAGAGCGCCGAAGAGCGTGATTTTGTTGATAACCTTCAGGATGAAGTCGGAAGTCGGCTTGCCCGGGCGGAAGCCGGGGATGAAGCCGCCGTTCTTCTTGAGGTTATTGGCGATTTCGATGGGGTTGAACTGGATCGTCGCATAGAAGTAGCTGAACGCAATGATCAGCAGGAAGTAGCAGACGATGTAGACCGCGCTCTTCGTGTCGAAGATATAGGTGTTCATCCAGGTCCAGAAGGAGCTGCTGCCGGTGCCGGTGAAGGCAACGATCGTCGCGGGGAGCGTCGCAATGGACTGCGCGAAGATGATCGGCAGAACGCCGGACATGTTGACCTTGATCGGCAGGAACGTGCTCTGACCACCGTACATCTTGCGGCCGACCACACGCTTGGCGTACTGGACGGGGACGCGGCGCTCGGAGTTCGTGATGAACACGATGAACACAACGATCAGCAGCATGCCGATGACGAGCAGGATCGCGGTGTACCACTTGATCGCGCCGGAGGCCAGCGAGGAGACGAGCGTGCTGACGAGCGACGGGATGCGGGACACGATGCCTGCGAACAGGATCATCGAGATGCCGTTGCCGATGCCGAACTGATCGATCTGCTCGCCCATCCACATCAGGAAGGACGCGCCGGCCATGAAGGTCATGACGATGACAAGACCTGCAAGGAAACCGGTCTCGTTGAGCAGGTTGTAGTTCTTGAGCATCACATAGTAGGCAAAGCCCATCAGAAGAGCAAGGCCGACCGTGGTGTAGCGGGTGATGCGCTGGATCTTCTTCTGGCCTTCTTCGCCGCCCTCCTTGGCAAGACGCTCCAGGGCGGGGATGGCGATGGCGAGAAGTTCAATGATAATGGATGCGTTGATATACGGCTGGATACCGATGGCGAAGACCGTCGCCTGCGAGAACGCAGAACCGGACATCGCGTTGTACAGGCCCAGGACCGTACCAGACAGCTGCTGGGAGAAGTAGGTCGCCAGTTCACTTACGTTGACGTAGGGAACCGGAACGCAGGCGCCCAGGCGGTAGATCATCAGAACGAACAGCGTGAAGAGGATCTTCTTGCGCAGCTCGGGGATCTTCCAGGCATTACGGAGTGTTGTAAACACTTACACCACCTCGGCCTTTCCGCCCGCCTTTTCGATTTTTTCCTTGGCAGACTCCGAGAAGGCTGCAGCCTTCACGGTGACCTTCTTGGTAACGCTGCCGTTGCCAAGAACCTTCAGACCGTACTTGCAATCGTGCAGAATGCCTTTTTCGATCAGGGCCGCCGCGTCAACGACAGCGCCGTCTTCGAACTTATCGAGAACCGCAACATTCACAGCCGTCAGGGGCTCTGCGAAGATGTTGTTGAAGCCGCGCTTCGGGATGCGGCGTGCCAGAGGCATCTGGCCGCCTTCGAAGCCAATGCGGAGCTTGCCGCCCGAACGGGCCTTCTGGCCCTTGTGTCCGCGGCCTGCGGTCTTGCCGTTGCCAGTGCCGGTACCACGGCCCTTGCGCTTATTCACATGGGTAGAACCCATAACCGGAGCAAGTTCATGTAAATTCATCTACTTGTCCTCCTTATTGTTCTTCCGTGACCTGCAGCAGGTAACCGATCTTTGCGATCTTGCCGCGAGTCTGGGTGTTGTCAGGCTGAACAGTTTCCTGACCGATCTTGCGCAGACCGAGGGAATGCGCGGTCGCGATGTGCTTTTCAAGACGGCCGTTGAGGCTCTTGACAAGCTTAATTCTAAGATTCGCCATTTTGAGCCCTCCTTAACCGACGATCTCGTCTACGTTCTTGCCTCTGATGCGAGCAACTTCCGCTGCGTCGCGCAGAGAGACCAGACCCTGCATCGTTGCCTTGACAACGTTCTGCGGGTTGTTCGAGCGCAGGCACTTTGCACGAATGTTGGAAATGCCGACTGCTTCCATGACAGCACGGACAGCGCCGCCGGCGATGATGCCGGTGCCTTCGGGAGCCGGCTTCAGCATGACGCGGCCAGCACCGAACTCGCCGATGATATCGTGCGGGATCGTGGTGCCTTCGAGCGTGATCTTGACCATGTTCTTCTTCGCGTCAGCAATGCCCTTGAGGATTGCTTCGGAAACTTCAGCCGCCTTGCCGAGGCCGTAGCCCACGGTGCCCTTGCCGTCGCCGACAACGACCAGAGCGGAGAACTTCATGACGCGGCCGCCCTTGACGGTCTTGGAAACGCGGTTCAGGTAAACGACCTTTTCGATCATTTCCGGGCCATTGTCTTCCTTGGGTGCGCGATCTCTATTGTAAGCCATTGTTCATCCTCCTCCGATCAGAATTCCAGGCCGCCTTCACGGGCGCCCTCGGCAAGCTCTGCCACACGACCGTGATAGATATAACCGCCACGATCGAACACGACAGTGTCGATGCCCTTTGCCTTGGCGCGCTCTGCGACCAGCTTGCCGACCTTGCGGGCAGCTTCCTTGTTGCCTGCGGTGCCTTCGAAATCCTTCTCATTGGAAGCGGCGGCAGCGAGCGTAACACCGTTGACGTCGTCAATGATCTGTGCGTAGATGTTTGCGTTGCTGCGGTAGACGTTCAGGCGGGGCCGTTCGGGCGTGCCGGAGATCTTTCCGCGAACGCGGGTATGACGCTTCATACGCTGAGCGTTCTTATCAAATGTTTTCACCATAATGGCACACCTCCTAATTACTTCTTACCGCCGGCCTTGCCCTCTTTGTGGCGAATGGTCTCAGTGGCGTACTTGATGCCCTTGCCCTTGTAAGGCTCGGGAGGTCTCTTGCCTCTGACGTTCGCTGCAAACTGGCCGACCTTCTGCTTATCGATGCCGTTGATGACGACCTTGTTGGGAGCCGGGACATCAATGGTGATGCCTTCGATCTCTTCCATGGTGACAAGGTGAGAGTAGCCGAGGTTCATGACGAGCTTGTTGCCTTCCTTGCTGGCCTTGTAGCCAACGCCGTTGATCTCGAGCTCTTTCTTGAAGCCATCGGTCACGCCGACGACCATGTCGTGGATCAGGCTGCGGGTCAGGCCGTGCAGGCTCTTGTGCAGCTTGTCTTCGGACGGGCGGCCGACATGGATCACATTGCCTTCGACCTTGATGATCATCTCCGGGCGCATCGTCTGTGTCAGTGTGCCCTTGGGGCCTTTCACGGTAACGACGTTCGGCTCCGCGATGGAGACCTCGACGCCTGCGGGGATGGTAACGGGCATTCTGCCAATTCTAGACATTGTTCAATACCCTCCTTACCATACGAATGCCAGGACTTCGCCGCCGACATGGTTTGCGCGAGCAGCCTTGTCGGTCATGACGCCCTTGGACGTGGAAATAATTGCGATGCCGAGACCCTTCAGGACTCTGGGCAGCTCGTCAGCGCCGGCGTAGACACGCAGGCCGGGCTTGGAGACACGGCGCAGGCCGCTGATGACCTTTTCCTTGCCGGCAAGGTACTTCAGCTGGATGCGGATGACGCCCTGGGTGCCGTCCTCGACGACTTCGTAGCTCTTGATGTAGCCTTCGTCGAGCAGGATCTTTGCGATGGCCTTCTTCAGGTTGGAAGCGGGCACATCGACGGACTCGTGCTTTGCCGTGTTTGCATTGCGGATGCGCGTCAGCATATCGGCAACGGGATCAGTGATTTGCATGGTTTGTTCCTCCTAGTTTGAAGTTACCGCAGTGCGGTTTTGGTGGCGAGGTATCACGACTAATCCTTGCTGCCGGCCGGAGCCGGCCCGATTAACCGTGACCTTTCGTCATCCATACTTTTATCGTTGGAGGGCGGCTCCCGCCGCCCTGGCGATAACAAA
>ERZ1673696.2932-NODE-2932-length-11160-cov-6.620531_pt1 | contig 11160 bp, 11 predicted proteins | sample MGYA00580226_ERZ1673696 | MGnify/ENA primary metagenome ERZ1673696 (study PRJEB41218, sample SAMN15661743) | gut metagenome | host: Homo sapiens | place: Canada: London | collected 2015-08-20/2019-03-30 | study: EMG produced TPA metagenomics assembly of... | reverse complement strand
TCTTGTTATCTTGTTATCTTGTTATCTTGTTATCTTGTTATCTTGTTATCTTGTTATCTTGTTCAGGGTGGTAACACCTTTTATATCGAGGCAACAACTTCGCGATAGTGAAAATTTGCGGATGGCCTCAGTCCTATACATAAGGGGATATACATGAATTCAAATACTACAATCGCCTTACATTTTTCGCTTGCATTACTATTTACGTTGCTATCAGTGGCTGGTAGCAACCATGATTTAGCAGGAGTTGTATCTCAATTATTCCTTATTTTCATGGCTGCATTTTTTTTCTTTAGGGCAATGAGGGCCTTTCTGAACATAATTAATGTGATTGAAAGCTGTAAAAAGTGAGGCTGGATAAGCCCCCATTAAGCTTGGACTGTTTCCCACACAAGAACTACTTTAGGTCGAAACCTGGGGTATTACCCATAGTTGACCTATGTAGATTGGTTTGGGGTTAACTTTTTTATCAACGCAACAGCTTCAGCTTCCGGCATAGCAAACTGCACCCGGTGCCGTGCCGCGACATCGAGCGCAAACACCTTCGTATAGACCTCCGTGGAACTGATCGATTTGTGGCCCATCAGGCTCTGCAAAACCTTCAGAGGTATGCCGGCGTACAGCATATGCATCGCGTAGGAGTGACGGAACGTATGGGGGGTAACCGGTACTGAGAACGTCACCCCGTCGGCCGCTGCGGCCTCCACCGCTTCGCTAAGCCAGGTGCGCACGGTACGGTCTGTGATCTCCCAGATACGTGCCTTCTCCATTCTGCCGGTGCGCTTGTTTCGTCTTTCCAGCGGAATTTTCAGGGTGGCCACCATCATCTGCAGCTGGCTGACATAGTGGTGATCGGAAAGGGGAACCAGACGATGGACCTGACTGCCTGCGGGGGCACGACCTGCCGTCCTGGCCGCTTTCTCGGTGCGCTGCTTGAGCGTGGCCAGCTGCACGAACGGATACGGCGGCACCAGCGAAAAATCCCCCCGGGTCAGCGCGAGCGCTTCATTAATGCGCGCGCCGGTGTTCCACAGCGTCGCCAGCAGCATCTTGCGGTGAAGATCCGGCACGTAATGGAGCAGGGCGCTGACTTCCGGCGCCAGCAGGTATTTCGGCAGTTCATCCTGCACGAGCGCCATCTGGCGCAGGGCGAGGGCGGCAGGGTAATCGATGGCCACCGGGAGCAATGTTCCGGGAGATGCCGGAGATCCAACTGGAACCAGGTTATTCATAATTTCTGTTAATTTTTTTCTTTGCCGAGAATTTTCTTCGTAATATTACCGGAGTCAGGATGACTAACCAGCCAGCGACGGCCAGCCAGAAAACAGACGAAGTCACAAACAAAACTACCCCGTCAATGACGGTAGACACGATATTTTCGGGCACAGGTTTCACTCCTCTTCAGTGGGTGGCTATGGAACGGGAACATTCATGACACCAACATCCAGTAGATAAAGCACAGAAAACCCATCCCCCATCCCCAGAACAGGATCTGGCCGCGGTATTTATCCCGCAGGTTAAAAAAGGGATGTGCCTGCAGGTCAACGAGCTCCTCACTTTGCGAGGCAAGCTCCCTTTCCAGCTCCAGGATTCTTTTCTGCGACTGAGCACACAGGGTAGCCAGCCGGATGACCCCGGTTGCCCGTTGCGCCACCTCCAGGTCTGAATCCCCGCTCTGCGGCAGAGACAGTTTTTCTGCCCGCAGCGGCAGGGCGTCACATTTCTCGTCCGGGAGCTGGCCCTCTTTCCTGTGCAACAGATGATAAAATGGACGATTCTTAAGTGAAGTAATTAACTGTTTTTGCGACCGTTTTTTGCCTTCGAGCTGCACGATTTTTTCCTGCAGCCCGCGATAACAGTCTTCCAGCCGGCGTACCGCGGATACCAGGGGCTCCACCCGGAGCGTTGAGCACCTGCCCCGTGGCAACTGCAGTTCGTCTGCCCGCAGCGGCATTGAGCTGGTTTCCCCCGCCGGGAACCGGAAACCCATTGCGTGCCACAGCCTGTCCCTCCGGATCTTGTTTTCTTCGTTTTCTTCATCAACCCGGGAAATTTCAATCGGCAAAACCAGGGTTGCTGGCGGAAGGCCTCTGGCCCAGAGAACAAACTGCTGCGTGATCCAGCTACCCAGGCCGAGTCCCTGCAGGCGGCGTTCCAGTCTGAACTCATCTGTAAACAGATGCAGGGCCTTCTGTTGAGGCCAGTAGATTGCAGTGAAAGTCTGAGTCTTCGTCAGTTCGGTATCGGCAAGGTACAGTGTCATTATGCAGGAGACCCGGTACAATCCGTCGGGAAAATGGTCAGAAGTTGGCCCCCACGATTCCTCCCTGCTCAGAATAACGACCAGATTTTCCTCCTGGCGGGTACTGTTATTTGTAATGATCTCCGGCAATGTCACGAGCCACATTGTTTTGTCGTCACCAGTCCGGGTAACACAGTCGGTCATGTTTTTTTCCCTAACAGTGAAGTGAACAATACACTTTAAAGACCTTATTGATGAGGCAGGCTTTCCACGGCGGAGCGCTGTGTTCAGACTGCGGCAGATGGTAGTCACCCGTGAGCACCCAGAAATCAGGCTGGCCTGATTGTTCTGCCACCATTCTGCCGTTTCGTTTGAGAATTTTTGGAGATCGCCATTTCTGACGCCTGCGGGCTGTCTCGATGGGGCTGTCCTCATTAAGGCCAGAATAAAGCCACAGCTCCTGGTGGCCATATACATCCTCAAGCTCCCGGACCACATCGTTAAATGAGCTAAATGTTGGTGTACCCATACCTCGCCTCAAAAATAGTATCCGGTTCAATAGTCATTCTTGCCAAACAGCTGAGGCAGTTCATCAAACAACATCACATGGCGGGTGCGCTTTCCCTTGAAAATGCGCCTCATCACTGGCGTGAAATCCGCAGGCTCCCAGCCATAGGGCCACGTATAGAAGATTCCGGCTTTCAGCGTGTTATCTGGTCGTTCAGGGCCAGCGACGATACGTCTTACCTCCGCGCTCAGGGCCTCACCGCGCAGGCCGTACTGTCCCAGGTAACGACGCAGCCGCGTTCTCGGCATCCGCGGATCGGATTTCACGTAAGCATTAATATCCATATGCTGCGTGGCGGTGATGATATTCATGCCGTACTTGCGCATGGTGCTGAAAGCGGTGGCCATCACGTCTGTCTCTGGTTCGCCATCAGTTCTGTTCATCTGGTTTCCTTTTACTGACTTAAGGGTGTTTGTGTGAACCGTTCGTTTAAGCTGACCCCGCGAAAGCCTGCAGGGCATCCGCTCCGGAGGGCAGTTCATGCTGAGGGTTAAGCTCTGCGGCAATGCTTCGTTTTGACATCCTCGATGTCTTTCAGGGCGGGGAGGCTGTCAAATTCCCCAGAACATCAGGTTTATCGCATTTTTGATGTCATTTTCCCGGTGGCTGAGATCGGCCACTTCCTCCCCGGTGACGGAGGACGTGACGCTGGCCATGTCCGTGGTCATCAGGCGGTAGCTTTCATCCCCGATGTGCACCACCGGATAGAGTTCACGGGAAACCTTATCCGACAGCAGCCGGGCGCTGGCCAGCGGGATCACCATCCGTCGCCCGGGGGTATCGATGATGTCACTCTGCACATCCACGAACAGACGATAGCGGCTCTCTCTTTTATAGGCATAAACCTTAAACTGCATCTCACCAGTCCCTGTTTTCGTCGGCGAATGAACCGTTCATCTCAATAAAGCGGGCAACCTCGGCCATCCCTTCCTGATTTTCAGCCTGCCAGCGTTCGGAACGCAGACGACGGGCCTCATTCTGCATGGCCCTGTTCACCAGGGCGGAGATATTGACGTCTGCGGATTTCAGTAACTGATAACTGTCGCTGTCTATGGTGACAGTGATGCGCTGCTTCATAATGCACTCCGGAATACATACTGATGATATGCATATCAGTATAGCGTAAGGATGCAGCTGACTCACGCCCGCCTGAAACATACTGTTATGTCGCCATTAATTTCACTTCGTGAAATTCACATACAAAATAATCACCTTAGAGATAACAAGCAGCCATACAGCCACGCCGTTAAATTACAGGACGGCCGTTCCGTCCGGATCCGACTTTTCGCGCTTTACGAAGTTTCCGGAAGTGTACCACGGTGAGAGAATAAGCAAAGCGGCGTTTTCCGGTGGTGAGCGGCCGGTCGCGGGGCAGGGGAGGGACACAACATATAGCGTCATCCTCAGCTGGTAACACCGCTACATCTTGTGTTTCCGGGCCGCTGCGCACCGGAGGCCGGAAAGCAGATCCGGAACTCAGGGTTTTCGGATCTGCGGAGAAATGAGAAGAGGCAGGCGTTGTTGTAGCATTAAAATGCTCACATGCAGTAATTTTAGAAGCATCACAATTTTCAAAAACTAAAAAACTGATTAATAGCTAATGATGGAATGCTAGGTTAGCATTAAGAACAAAACAAACATGAAAGGAACGATGATGCTCAGCCAGCTTAACCTGCGTTTTCATAAAAAGCTGATCGAGGCACTGAAAGTGCGTGCCGGTCGCGAAAATACTTCGGTCAACGCCCTGGCCGAACGCTTCCTCGATAACGGACTGAAAACGGTCGCGCCCGGCGACGGGTATTTCCAGCTGATCGCCGACCCTGAAAGCACGATCCGGCAGCTGTACCGCAAGATCGTCGTCGGCATGTCCTTCGAGCCAGTCTCCCGGGACGAACTGCGGTTCATGCTGGTCAGCGCCCGACAGGGTTTCCTGCGCGGACGTCACCGCCTGGTCACCCGGCCGGCGCTCAGCACGCTGCTGCAGATCGTCCAGGAACTGCTGACCTGGCAGGTGGAACAGGACAGGGTGCGGGACGAACATTATTTGCGGGGAACCTACCGGCTGCGCGACGGGGATCTGCTGGCAGACTATGACCGGTTTCTGACCGGACTGCGCCCGGTCATCGACCACGCCACCGCCGAGCAGCTGCTGCGCCCGCTGGAAAGTGGCTGTCTGGAACTGACAGATTTTCCGGATTCCGTGCTGGCAGGGAGTTTCACTCTGGCCAGACTGAGGGAGGTTTTTCCGCTGGTGCTGTGCGGACTGGAGCGGACCGAGACCCAGGTCGAGGCCCTGGTGCAGGAGCTGCGCCCGCTCATCCCGGCCGTGACGGAAACTATTGCAGCCGGTACGTTGCGCCTCGATATTCAGATTGACGGACTCCAGCCTGGGCAGCGTCCTGGCGCGCTGTACAGGACACCGAAACTACATATGATCCTGACCGGGCAGGAGTTTGTGTTCCCCTGCGGCTGGGCGGCATTCTCTGAACTGCTGGGCCTCCTCACTCTGTACACCCGTCACCCGGAAGCCCTGCAGCATGGTCATCAGGGGGAGCGGGTGATGTTCTCTCCGCCGGGGAGCGTAACCAAAGAGGGTTTTTTCGGGATCGACGGCCTGCGGATTTTTTTGCCGGCGGAGGCCTTTGATGTGCTGGTCCGGGAGCTCACCACGCGGTGTAATGAAGGCTCGCTGGCGGAGGCCCTGACCGGGCTGCGCTGCCTGTACGGGGATGTCTGACATGGTGCGTCGGCGATAGCCGGGCATGCCATCGCGAGCGGCGCTATTCTGGTGACGAATAATATGCGGGAGTTTGAGCGGGTGCCGGGCCTGGTACTGGAAGACTGGGCGAGATAAAGGAATAAGGCCGCCATCCGACGGCCTGACCACTATTTTGCGATGTCAGTCGTATTCATTTTCAGCGTTAAAAAAGGGCTCTATGCGGATACGTGTATCATCGTGAGTGAGTTTCGGCGGCCTGATAAATCCACTATTTCCCAGCTGGACAGCTAGTTGCCACATGGCATCACTCCAGGGAATGCTACGATAACTCCTCTCTATGAGGAAAGCAGCATAATCCTGATGCCCGAACGTCAAGAGCATCTGTCTGATGAACTGGTGCGACACTTTGTCATTTTTAAGGCATTGCATCAGCAGTATCTGCTTCTGCCGGTCATCGGTTATTTTGGTGGAGAACCTGATCAGGGCTTGCTGGCTGAGGAGTGGTGCCTCAGAGAGCAGGGCTTCATCTTTTTCCCAGAGCCAGTTCAGGATACTGACACAGACTTCGTCTGCAATCTTATCGCCATTCAGAATTAAACGGGTAATGTCCCGATCAAACTCTTCATCAGCAAACAAAACAAGCTCGTAATTCTCACTTAATAATACAGGACGGGCACAGATAAGCGCGTAAAGCAGTGGTGTCAGTTTATCACCGTCTTCGTGCAGTGCCTGATAAAGTTGTTCAAATACGGTGCTGGTTGGTGCCAGCCATTTCTGCTCCATCAGAACTGCAGCATTGTTAATCAGTAAGTTATCAGGTAATTGAATAAGAGATAGCCTGAATGTTTGAGTGACCACGACAAACGCTGCTTTACTGATGATTGCTGACGATACCGTTTTTATAAGTAATTGTGAAAGCTGAACGTCGGTCAATGGCAATGTTTCATCTGGCAGTAATGAGTAATGAATATTTAGCCATTCACAAAAAGTATCGCCAGCAATAGATACACTATTATCAAGCAGGAATAACATATTATCCCATGTTGGGGTTATATGATTATAATGTGCCAGAAGTGAATGCAGATTTTGCTCGTAATAAAGTTCTGTGGTTTCTGTATTCTCTTTGTTCAGGATAACCGAAACATCTTCTAGCATGAAGCTCATACTTTCTGTCAGGTACTTTGCATCCTCCCAGTCAACAAAAGTCGCATTAAGGAACTCAGGAATGATTTCATCCTCTTCAGAATGAATGAAAATATCACGGATAAATGATGATATATTTTCATTCACATATTTTTCCAGTGCTGGAACGCAAAGCGACCTTATCGTTGATACCGGCCTCTTGCGGAAGATATCGCTGTTATTCTCTGACTCATGAGTAAGTGAGAAACAGAGGCTTTGCAGATTGAAGGCGGAATAGGACCACAATTTTTCCTGTGCTACCAAATGCAGCGTCTGCTGGCCAGATGGGCTCCGAACCAAAGGAATGTTAGTCAGAAGACAGCCTGAATCCCGCAGATTTTCACAGAAATGCTGCGCACAATTATCTGGTAAGGACGCGACGAGATTAGATTGTAAATCAATGAGCCGCTGTAGCGCTTCCCGAGTTGCCTGAGATACGGTGCTCCAGGGCAAAGCCGATAAGGACAGTAATAACGGCAGTAGCGTTTGTTCAGCTTCGTTATCCCTCAGGCTACCAATCTGGTGGATCATACTGGACAAATGGCCATCTCCGTCGACCATCAACCTGATGTATTTCAGCTGCGTGGTGGTGTCCCAGCGAGGGAAGATCTCCTTGGCCAGCCTGATCATGCGCTGCTCGGCTCCGGCCTCTAACTGCATTTGCATGATAGTCTTCATGGAAATGTTATCATTATACAGAAGATGCCTGAGAAGCTGAGAATGCCATGCATTGTCATGCATCAGCATGCCTAGGTTACGCAATTTTACGACAGTGTTAGCAATATTACTGATAGGCATTTTTGCCGTTTCATCTGGGCTTCTTCCTGACGTCACCGCCCTGATAAAGTTATTGTCTTCCGTGCTCAGGCTGCCCGGCATAAATACAGAACGGTAGGCCATATAGTCAGTTGAAAGATAGCCGTGAGATAAAAGGAAAAAAATGAAATCAAGGTTGCTGGAATTATCAGCAGAGGTCACACCTTCGTGATGAACGGATATGTCACTGCCTGCAAACCGTTTTTCGAAGCCAACTCTCCCCATATTTTTGATAAAAAAAGCAAGATCATATGAGAATGTATTCTGAATGTCATATTTAATTTTCTTGATAGTTTCCTCTAAACGAAAAATCTCTCCATTTGTTTTTTTTTGAATAAAGGCATATCTTTCTTGATACTCTTCTTTTAGCATATTGGCAACTGTTTTATTTATTGTGGCAATAGCAAAATTATATATTCGTGGTTTAATGGTCACATTACCATTGAGCAAAGAAAGAAATGAAGATTCATTACCAATAACATCTTCAATATTGTATTGTGATCCAATATCAGTTACAAAGTGCAACATGGGTCCTGTTTCTTCACTAATATAAGGGCGCAGAATCTCACTCCTTAATCCGTGTTCATTGACCATTCGTTCATTCTGAAGTTGTGTTAGCTCAGATAGATACTCCTCTAATTGAATATTCATTTCGTCGCAAAACTCAGTTCTTAAATTACCCGATGTATACTCGGAAACAATGCCAAAAAGCAGCCCTTTTTTCTGGTCTATCCTGTGATAATCTTCCGCGCAAAGATTTTTATAAGCGATAAGGGAAATAAGCCGCTTTAGATCCTCTCCATTACTCACAATATTCCGGTAAAGACGAAATTCGTTCGCAATGTTATGCATCACCCGCATATCAGGAATAAACAGAGCCAGTCTGGCAAGGCAATCTTTGAACCCACTCTGACTCAGTTCATCGGGTGTAAATTTGCCAAAAAAATGTTCGGAAGCATTCTCACTGTCCATCACCGGGATCACCGGCATGACGAAATCAAAAAATTTTGTCCGCGATTCTGGCGTGCTGAACAGATTATCTCTTACAGCGTTGATAAATCTGACCGGTTTGTCTGAGGGAAGAGAGTTATTGATAAGCTGATTAATTTCACGGAGTTTGATGAAGATGGCCCCATCGTTATGACGGTCAAGATCCTCAAATATAACCACATTGTATTGAGTCTGTTCGAAAAAGTAGACGATTTCATCAATGTATACATTAAGAAGAGAGGGGGCTGCAGGGCGTGTTGAAATCGCTCCTTTCAGAACGTCCACCTTGTCAATGCTGACGCGCCGATCAAACACCCCTGTATGGTGCAGTTTCTTCAGTACAAGAAATAAGGCAGTAAAAAGAAATATCCCTGCGCCGCTAGCCCTTCCCAGTACAGGCAAAGCCAGGAGAAACCGACTCAACTCTGGCGGCATGGAAAGCTTCGTGCAGATGTAATCAGGGAAAAGAAAAAGTAGGCCGGTGACCGTCAAAGCCAGTATGAATAACAAATTGGCGGCCATCATGGCTATCTGGCACGTACTTACATCAGAAATGCGCTCCAGACGGGAATACGGCAAGACGCTTTTTTTCTCTTTGTAGAGCAGCTGTTGCAGGATGCTGTACTCGATTGTTTTCTCTTCAGCTTTGGTCGATTTTTTATCGTGACCATCACTGTCAGGTTTGCTCTCACCCACATAAGCATCTCCGGGGGATGCGCGCTGCATTTCAAAGTCGGCAAGAGATACGGTCATCACCCGATAATCATTATCCTCAGACTTTTCCCATGTCAGTAATACCGAACTTTTACCTGCCCCGTATGGGCCTGTTACCGCAATATTTCTGATATCCGGGCGAGAACAGGCAAAATTCAATGCTTCAATATAGCTTTGCGCTTTTTCATCATCAATGACTGAGGGAGTCAGAGGTTCATAAGCGATATGTATCTGTTCTTCCTGAGCATTGTCAGTACCGGGTTCCGGTATTAGAACTTCCGTTAGTAATGTTCCTCTCATGTTGTTCACCCAACATTGTTTGTTTAAAAGATATTATATCGCCTGAAAACAGAAATCATAATAAAGGTAGGGGATACAGAAGGAGTCTTTCTCAGCATACTAGGATGAAGAGATCCGACTTAGCATCTTTTCTGATCTACGCGGAGGGAAACGCGCAAAGGATATGATAATCAAACCACATACATAAAATCATACTGAATGTGATAGTTAGCATTAAACACATAATAATATCTGATATGATGTTTGAATTATTAGTAAGAAATCATACATGATATGATTTTCTACTTAACCGGACATTATCAGACGGGGCGGGCAGGATGGATGACGAAATGATGTTTTCGCTCAGCTATGAGCAGATGACGCAGATGGCAGAGGAGGAAATAAAGCAATGCGATTTTCGCAGGGATGGCACCCATTATGTCTGGGAAGTGAACAAGGCTCATGACATCCTCCGCTTCTGGTATCTCCTGGCGCTGCGCGGACACACGGGCCTGGCCACCACGCGGGTCGAAGCAGACTATAAACGGTTAAAAACGCTCATTTCTCAGAGGAACGAGGGACAATGACGCGGGAAAAATCCCGACGTCCGTCGCCGCTGCAGCGGCGGGTGCTGATTGTGCTGGCCGCCCTCGGTGCGAAACGTCCGGGGCCGGTTGCGACGCGGGATATTGAGCGGGTGCTGGAGCAGGGCGGGGACGCCCCGGTGTACGGGCCGAACCTGCGCGCCTCCTGCCGGCGCATGGAAGCCGCGGGCTGGCTGCGCACCCTGCGCGCCCCGAACCTGCAGCTGGCCGTCGAGCTGACGCAGGCCGGTCGCGGCATTGCAGAACCGCTCTACCAGGAAGCACGCGAGGCTGAAAAGGCACGACAACGACTGACCGACGTCCGGCGTCTGCCGTTACGCCAGACGACTGCCGGTGACGCAGTGGAGCTGCAGCTGGATGACGGCCATTACACCATCAGGGAAGCGGCCTACGTGATCCGTCTGGACGGTACCACCTGCCTGCAGCTGACGGATGCCGGTGGCATACGCCGGATAAAAGAGGGCGATCCCCTGCAGGTGGCCAGCTGGTATCAGGCCTGTTTTGATGCAGGCCTGCCGGTCACCGTCCAGGTGAATGAGAGCCGGGACTGATCGCCACCACACAAGGAATATGAGCATAAAATGAAAGTCACTGAACCCGGGCTGAATAAGCTGATCGATAACCTGAACACCCTGATTTGCGAGGACAGCCTGCTCACGCGCCAGGAGCGTGAAACGCTGGTACTGGCCGTCGCCGCCATCGGCGCCATGAAAGCGCGCGTCGGCTTGAAAAAAGTCGATGCGCCGACCGTTGCCAGACGGGAAAAAAGGGAGAAAAAAGACCGCCAGTCTGATCCGCGTTTTCCGCGAGCCGGTCATCCCTGGCAGGAAGACGAAAAAACCTTACTGAGTGATGCGCTCGATTCGGTACCGGACGAAGAAATTGGCAGGCATCTTTTCTGGCTTTCCGAGAAACTGGGCAGAACGCCTTTCAGTGTTGCTTTCCAGATCGCGGCAATCAGGGAGCTGCAGGACGGCTGGGAGGAGCAGTTCAGGGAGATTTCGGATAACATTCGCTTGTCCGGTCTGAGCATCAGTGATTATCT
>ERZ1673696.2927-NODE-2927-length-11175-cov-17.635252_pt1 | contig 11175 bp, 16 predicted proteins | sample MGYA00580226_ERZ1673696 | MGnify/ENA primary metagenome ERZ1673696 (study PRJEB41218, sample SAMN15661743) | gut metagenome | host: Homo sapiens | place: Canada: London | collected 2015-08-20/2019-03-30 | study: EMG produced TPA metagenomics assembly of... | reverse complement strand
TTTGCAGCTTGTCCCCGGCGATCTGGCGGACGAGGCTTTCATAGACGGCATCCATGTTCAAGCCGTCGATGCTGAGATGCAGTTCGTCTTCCGGCATCCATTCGGTATGATAATAGCGTCCTACCTTGAAGGCATTGCTGCCGGACGCAGCAGCCTCCTTGTAGCCGATCCATGCCTGAGCCTTGCCGTCACAGGTCAAAATAAAGAGAATATGCTGTTTGCTATGCGAAAACTCTATTGTATTCATACCGAATGGACAAACATTTAATGGATTTTCCGCATCGCCTTGAGAAGTACGCTTTATTGGACACTTCATGTGCTATGATGTTCCTACCAAGATAGAGAAGGGGCGGAGCGCAATGTTTGTCCTGTTGGATATGGAGTGGATTGAGAGTCGTGGCGGTCATCGGAGTTTGACGCAGCTATACGCTGCGCGGGTCGATGCAAAGTGGAACACGATCCGTGCGTTTGACGCGCTGGTCTGTCCGCGCGACCCCGGAACTGCGCCATGGGAGCATCTGGCATTCAACGGCTACGCTCCCGCTGAGTTTTGCGCGTCGGATTCAGAGAAAAGCTGCGTCCAGCGTTTCTTCCGCTTGCTTCAGCCGGACGACGTGATTTGCTGCTGGCACGTTGAAACAAAAAATACACTGAGATCGCTGTACCGCCGCTATCTGTTCGGAACGTTTTCCGCAAAGGTACGCTGCATGAACCAAAAAGTCTATGATGCCATCAAAGTACGCGAAATTCCGGCGCGTTCTCTTTACAAAATCGCGGAAGCATGCGGCCTTGCAACGCCCGCGCCGGAGCATCAATCCAGCAACGATGCTGCCGTCATGCAGATACTGTTTCAGGCGCTTGGACTTGCGCAGTCAAAAGCGGCAAAACGTGCGCCAGCAAAGGAGCCGATCCCCAGACAGGAACGAAACGCAAAGATCATCGCAGCATCGAGCTATAACTACCTGTACGCTCCAAATTCTGATGTATTTCACTGCCGAAATTGCAAGCAGCTTTTGCGCGTGAAAGAGCTTCTTGGCAGCGCGTACTATCAGACGGCCGCCCAAAATCGCCGCCCCTACAAGCTGTGTCACCCCGAATTGCAGCCGATCATTGACCGGCCGCTGAAAGAACATGCAGAAGCGGGCACAGGAAAGTCGGAGCTTGTAAAAGCGCGGCTGCTTGGAAATCAGTGCGTGATCCTGCCGCAAACGCGCATTGTCGGCTGCTGTCACAACCTGCTGCATCCAGGAAAGCTGACAAAGCGGCTTATGACGCAGCATGACTGCCTTGGGAAGAACTGCCGGTACTTTGAAAAATACGAGGAGGCAGGCTATTGGAAAGAATGCGCCCGAAAGAAAGAGCAGAAGCAAACGACAAAACAGCTTCAGCGCATGAAACGGGAGCAGGAAGCCGCCACGGAAGCGGTACTGCAAAATCTCGCGGAGTTGTTTCAGTCTTACATAGACGATGCCGGTTACGCCATGCAAATTGTCCGCGTGGACACGGAACGGACGAACCGATACCGCGTCTTTTATGTGTCCGAATATCCATTTGCCGATGGAGACCGTTTCCCGAAGTTTTTGGAAACCGTCCGCTTTTTCTTCCCGGATTATCGACTGAATCTCCGCCATATCCGCGACGTGGACGGTCATTTCGTGACGATCGAGGAATATCAGCAGCGGGTGCGGAAATAAACGTCCTCCCCAAAACGCCCATAAATGCAGTTGAGCCTTACCTATTTCTCTGCTACAATTACAATAAGAAAAACGCAACGGAGGTTTTCCCATGATCCGTGAAATCTGCAAAGATGAATTCTTTTTATCTCAAAAGTCAGAACCTGCCACGGCTGACGATTTGGCAATCGCGCAGGACTTGCTGGACACGCTGACCGCGCACAAGGATGGCTGTGTGGGAATGGCGGCGAATATGATCGGCGTCAACAAGCGCATTATTGCGTTTGACAACGATGGCGCATACATGGTCATGTTCAACCCCGTGATCGTCAAAAAATCCGCGCCGTATGACGCGGAGGAGGGCTGCCTGTCGCTGACCGGCACGCGGAAAACGAAGCGGTATCAAACCATCAAGGTGCAGTGGCAGAATGAGCAGTTCCAGACGCGCATTAAAACGTTCACCGGCTGGGCGGCGCAGATCATTCAGCATGAAATTGACCATTGTGAGGGGATTTTGATATGATTTTGTACTTTTCCGGCACCGGAAACAGTAAATATGTGGCGCAGCGAATCACGGACGCGCTGGGCGATGAGATCGTGAATCTGACTTTTGAAAACGGAGCTGCGTGGCGCGAGGCTGGCGTGGTTCGTCATGACCTGCGGCAGCGAGATCGGCAATGCCGACAGATATAACCGCGAACTCTGCACGGAAAAGGCGATTTCCTGCATGGGCACGGCACAGATCGTCATGCCGGAGAATTACATTGCGATGTTCTTCGCGCCGCAGGCGGACAAAGCGCGGCAAATCGTCGCCAAAGCCGAACCGGACATCGACCGCGCCATCGCCGCGATTCAAGCCAATCAGCCGTTCGCGCCGACGCGGAACAACCTCTACGACCGCTTTATGAGCGACACGGTCAACCCGATTTTCTACAAATGTTTCGTCAAAGCGAACGCCTTTACCGCGTCAAGCGCCTGCATCGGCTGCGGTCAGTGCGTGAAGCGCTGTCCGATGAACAACGTTGCAATCAAAGACGGCAAGCCGGTTTGGGGCAGGAACTGCACCCACTGCATGGCGTGCATCTGCTACTGCCCGGTCAGCGCAATTGAGTACGGAAAAAAGAGCGTTGGACAGCCGAGGTATCATTTTGAGGCGCTGTGAGGTCTGCAATGAATCGTGAAGAATTAGAAGCCTACATTCTGAACCACTACAGCACAGAACCGGATTATCCTTGGGCGGATACACCGCGCGCCGCCGTGTTCCGTCATACAGGCAACCGGAAATGGTTTGCGCTGATGATGGAAGTGCCGCGGGACAAGCTGGGACTTGCGGGAACGGAGAAGCTCGATATCGTCAATTTTAAGTGCGACCCGATCCTGATTGCATCCCTGCGCGGCGAGAACGGTATTTTTCCAGCGTACCATATGAACAAAGCAAGCTGGATCACAGCTGCGCTGGACGGCAGCGTGCCCGCAGAAACGATCGAGCTTTTGCTGGATGTGAGCTATGAGCTGACCAAGCCGAAACCTCGCAGGAAACCAGTAAATAGGAAAGAACCAGATGATACGAAAATTTGAAAATCTAGATTTGGACGCCGTCATGCAGATCTGGCTGCAAGCCAATCTGGACGCCCATGCGTTTATCCCGGCGAGCTTTTGGGAAGCGCATTTCGAGATGGTGCGCGATATGCTCCCGCAAGCGGAGCTCTATGTCCACGAGAACGAGGACACCCGGCAAATCGACGGCTTCATCGGTCTGACGGAGAACCACATTGAGGGGATTTTCGTTGCAAAAGCTGCGCGTTCCAAGGGCATTGGAAGAGCGCTGTTGGAGTATGCAAAGTCGCGCAAACCGCGCTTGGACCTGAGCGTCTATCAGAAAAACGAGCGGGCACTCGCGTTTTACCGGCGTGAGCAATTCGTTGTGCAGTCGGAAGGCATCGACGGGGATACGAACGAAGCGGAGATTCAGATGCTCTGGACGCGGCAGGCATAAAAAATTGACGGAGGACGATTAACCGTCCTCCGTCTCAACGCTTCTCTTATTTGTTTTTCACGTGCTCCGCCCACTCTGTTTCCTTAAAACCGACAAAGACAAAGTCATCACCCACCAGAAGCGGACGTCTGACGAGCATCCCGTCTGCGGCGAGAAGCCTCAGCATTTCATCTTCGCTGATATTGGGCAGCTTGTCTTTCAGTTCCATTGATTTATAGAGTAAACCACTGGTGTTGAAGAACTGCTTCAGCGGCAGCCCGCTGCGCTGATACCATGCGGACAGTTCGGCATAAGTGGGGTTCTCCAGTTTGATGTCGCGAAGATCATAGTCGATTTGGCTTTCATCCAGCCACTTTCTCGCCTTCTGACAAGTGGTGCATTTGGGGTAGCATATAAAAGTCATGTCTGTACACTCCTAGTATCTTTTGTTGCCTACATTATAGCAAACCCGTCCCCAAAACACAAACGCAGCCGCCCGAAACTCCGGGCGACTGCATTCAACTTCTCAATAGAATTTAGATCACGTACTTATGAAAGCTTGCACGATAGCATATTGCGGTTTGCTTTTCAACATGATAATATATTCTATATAGGTGTTTCGATTTTCAAGAAGAAAAAACCTGCCGAATAAGAGGCTGTTTGATATTCTCTTCATACAATAGTGCGAGGCTAAAATGATAAAATACATACGACGAAAAAGCACTGGAATTTTTCCGCGCTGTTTATCCGGAATTGACTTCCGGCGGTGTATTTAATCCGCTGATCGACGATGAAGTTATTTCCGTCTATCAGTCTGTAAACCGGATTCTGCGCGAGAAATACGGTTATGCAGGTATTTATATCATTTTCGACGAATTCAGCAAGTATATCGAGGGCCATGCCGTCGAAGGCTTTGCTGGTGATATGAAGGTCCTGCAGGATATGTTCTGCCTGTGGCAGAGTTGTTTTTGATGGCGAAAGAGTACGGAGCGATTACCGTTCTCGACGCAGCGCAGGCAGCCGGATTGATCGATCTGAATATGCCAGTTCTAAATGCCGATATTCTCTGTTTTGCTGGACATAAGACTTTAATGGGGCCTTTCGGTATCGGAGGATTCCTAATCAAGCACGGCATCACTCTGAAAAAAGTGTTGACAGGTGGAACCGGAAGTGCATCTTTGACTTTGGACATGCCAGAAGAGGCCCCTGAGCGCTATGAGGCTTCCAGCACAAATGTTGTGGCGATAGCAGGCCTGAATGCTTCCTTGAAAGGCTTGGACATTGATAAACATAGAGAAACAGTTCGTGAATTGACCGAGTATTTGCTCAAGGCGTTGAGCAATGTTCCGTCGGTCAATCTTATGGGCGCGTTTGATACTGATAAAACCCTTGGAATCATTTCTTTTGTAGTAGAAGGGTATCAGTCTGACGAAGTTGGCACCATCTTGGATGACGAATATGACATCGCCGTTCGCACAGGATACCACTGCGCTCCATATATCCACGATTACCTTGGCGACAAGCCATATCATGGTACGATTAGAATTGGAATCGGACAGTTTAACACGAAAGAAGATATTGATGCACTGATAAAGGCACTTGAGAGTCTTTAAATACACGCAAGGGGGATGGATGAGGAAAAGTACAGCGGCCCCGATAAACTGGACGTTATCTCTTTCCCGTCCTGATAAATTGGATCAGCTGCTCCACATCGTCGAAGGCGTCATAGTCGCCGCTGACCCCTTCGCGATGATAGATAACACCCACTTTTTCGTTCCTTGCAAGGCAGTCCAAAAGCTCCGCCTCTCCGTATCTTTTTACAAATACCGTAAATCCATATGGCTTGATTTTAGACAACAATCCTTTCCTGCATGTCGATTTACAGTCGTAACAGTGTGCATACTGTTTCTCAATGGAACATTTTCGATTCTCGCACCAATCTTTATCCGGACAATCGTTGGAGCTGCAGCCACTGCAATGGTCGTTTTCCGAGCAAAGGCAGCACGCCAGGCCACATCGTGCAATTCCAAGTTCTCTTTTCATGCCGAACCTCCGTAGATCCCGATTTGTTTCATTATAGCAAACCGTCACCAAGAAAACAATTACAGCCGCCTTTTGCGCGATCAAACGGCAGAAGTCGCTTGAAAAAAAGAACCGCCTCATTGCATGGCCTGCGATCCTACGCTATAATAACTGGAAGGAGGTGGTTTCGTATGGCAAATGAAGCGAGCAAAGATTTTAACGTGATGCTGCAGGACAGCAAGGGAATGCCGAAGATCCAGATCATCACGGACGAAAAGAGCATCGAGAAATACGGCGGAAGCCGAATGTATTTCGCGCCGCCGCTCGATTATGACCGTGTGATGCGGCAGGTCCCCGAGGGAAAGGTGATCACGGTAGGGGAGCTCCGCGAATTCTTCGCGCGGCAAAATCAGGCGGATTTTACCGACCCGATCACAGCGGGGATTTTTGTGTCCATTTGCGCCTGGGCCAGCTTCCAGCGTTCCACCGACGAAACGCCGTACTGGCGCACACTGAAAGCAAACGGCGAGCTGAACCCCAAATACCCCGGCGGCACGGAAGCACAGAAAGTGAAGCTGGAAGCCGAGGGGCACACCATCATCAAAAAGGGCCGAACGAACATCCGGTACTTTGTAAAAGACTATGAAGCGGTGCGTTTTGAACTGTTTTAGGCAGAAAAATTGACGGAGGACGCTTAGACGTCCTCCGTTTTGTGCTCCTGTGCTCCGGCCTTGCTGACATGGCATCTGCAAGCAGCTGTTAGTTTAGCACTCCCAGCTCCAAGCGCCGGTTCAGTTCCCACAGGGCGGTCTGGTTGCTGTCGTATTGCAGCATTGCATAGGCGCGCGCGTACGCTGCCCATTCGTATTCGGTGTGTTCGCGGGACAGCTGCAGAGACGTATTTTCGACCTTGACTGCGAATGCGTATTCGGGGACGACAAAGCAGTCTTGGTCCCACAGCGCTTCCGTATCCCGGAAGCAGTCCGCCGGGATGCTGCAGCAGGTGTCGAGCGGCGAATAGCTGCACGTGACAGGGATGCCTGCCTCTTCAAAGGCCTCCCGCCGTGCGGACTCGATGATAGACGCGTCTTCGTCCTCTCCGCCGCCCGCGATGAACTGCCAGATGTCCAGATCTTTTCTTCGGAACGCGCAGAATCGCACCTGCCCGTCCGTGATGCAATAGGGAATGACCAAAACCTGATATCTTGCCCGCGCCATAACGCGTCATCTCCTTCGATTGCCGATTTGCTTTATGATAGCAGAATCGCGCCAAAAACACAACCGCAGCCGCCCGATGTAGATCGGGCGGCTGCGTTCACCTCTGGGATAGGGCCTGAATTGCAGTCGTCAGAAAGTCAGCCGCGCCTGCAAGCTGCCTCAAAGCGTGACGACGACGTCGGCCTGTTCGATCAGCGCTGCGTCGTGGGACGCGGCGATGACGGTCGCGGACTGCTTTAAGCGCAGAATCTGCTCAATGATGACCCGGCTCGTCTCGGGATCCAGCTCAGACGTAGGCTCGTCGAGCAAAACCAGCGGTGCGTTTTTATAAAGAGCGCGCGAAAGCGCCACGCGGCGCTGTTCGCCGCCGGAAAGGAATTTTCCCTTGCTGCCCACTTTGAAATCCGTGCCGCGTTCGCGGACAAGCCCGTCCAACCCGGAGGCGCGCAGGGCTTCGCCGATCCGCTGCCCATCCGGCGCGTCGCTGGCGTAGGCTACGTTGTCCGCAATGCTGCGGTCAAAGAGGTAGGACGCCTGAAAGGCGACGGAGACGGAGCTGCGCAGCCGGTCAAGCTGACCCGTCATATCCGCATGATTGACCAGGATCCTGCCGCCCATGGTGGGCTGATTTCCAAGCAAGGTGTTCAGGATCGTGGACTTGCCGCTGCCGCTTTCGCCCGCCAGCACGACGAGCTGATGAGGCGCCGCGGTAAAGCACAGATCCTGCAGCTGCTTGTGCTCGCTGCAGGAGATCGTCACATGGTCAAATTCGACCGCGGGCGCGTGCTGCAGCGCATAGGGAGCGGCCGGTGCCGTGGGTTCCGGCTTCAGCTCGAAGACTCTGGAGAGCGCGGCGTCGGCCTGGAAAATATCGTTGCCGTACCGGCTGATCGAAGCAGCGGGCGTCAGGATATTGGACATATAGGAGTACGCGACGGCGATGCTGCCCGCAGTCGCGGCCCCGGCCAGCGCGGAACGGGCGGAGAAGACGACCGCCGACAGATACCCGATGGTCATCAGCGTGTAGGTGATCGCCCAGTAGATGTTGAAGATCTGCTGGCTCTTTTTGTTCAGCGTGGACATCTGATGCGAAAAGGCATGGAAGCCCTTCGCTTCAAAGGACTCGCTGCCCCACGCCTTGATGATGGGAATGCAGTACAGCAGGTCGCCGACCGCGCCCACGAGACGACCGCTGGCCGCGCGCTGCTCGGCGGCAATCTCCTTGCTTTTGACCGCCACGCGCTTGCTGGCAGCATACAGCGGGAGCACCAGCGCCAGCGAAATCGCACCGAGAACCGGGCTCCAGACAAACATCATGATAACAGAGCCGAGCATCTTCAGCAGCATCGGCAGCAGCCCGTTCAGTGGGCCCGCCACGGCGCGGACCACGGCCTCGACGTCTCCGGAGATCCGGGAAACGATGTCGCCCTCCCGCCGTTCCTCCTTATACGGCTTGTAGGACTCCAGCGCCCACGTCATGGCGTCGTCGCGCAGCGATTCGATGATCCCGGTCGACAGCATGGTATTCGTATGACCGTATGCGAGGCTGACCGCATGCTTCGACGCGTACACAACGCCGAAGAACACAAGGTGCAGCGTGAGGCTGGCCCCCAGAATAGGGGAGAAGGCACTGCGTCCGGTGGAGAGAAGGTCCACCACCGCTGCGATGATCTGGATGGGGAGCAGACTCAGCCCTGCGTCGATCACGGACAGGAAGAAGATCAGCAGGACCGTGGGCCTTTTCGTCTTCAGATACGGGAGCAGGCCCCGGATCCCATGCAATTGCTTCAGGTGCTTCATCATAGGCAAAGACTCCTTGTATAGCGTAGTCGTGATCAGAGCCCCTCTCCAAGGGCTGCACTGCGCGGGAAGGGATGCGAATGCATAACAACAATCGCTTTCTTTTCCTGTGTTCACACTCCTTGTCAAATTTTGTTGTTTTCATTGTACCAGAGCAGCTGCTGAAATACAAGTACAGCCGCCCGAAACCTTTCGGGCGGCCGACTTGATCTTCGATTAACCGGAATTGATCTTATCCTTTTCTGCACTGGATATGGAACTGTCCGTCTTTTTCCTGCAGGGATTCAATCCTGAGTCCGGCGTTTTCTAAAAGGTGAACGATAGAATCTGAAGACTGCGCATCCCTTTTGACGACTCCATAGGCCGTATGGATTTTGTGGGTGCCAGACTTGATATCCAGATCGATCACAAAAGGTTCCGGATAGGCAGAGCGAATGTCGCAATCCCAGATATGCATCCATTTGCCGGCTTTGAGGACACGCGCAGCCTCACGAATCGATTTCTGCTGTTCTTCCGCCGTCATGTACATCAGCGTATAGAAAAAGGTCACATTGTCAAACGAATCGTTCGAAAATAACAATTCTGTTGCGTCCATAAGCTGTTTGCAACAGCAGTCCGGAGCTTCCTCCAATTCCTCCTCACAGTTATCAATGGCAGTGACCCTGTCTTTGTAGATCTGCCCGATTACAGCCTCGCCCCCGCCTCCAATATCAAGGATCGAGCCGGTCAGGGTTTCTTTGATTTCTATCGTCATGTGCACCCTCGCAAACTGGAATTTAGTATCGATTCAAATCCTGATCAATTTCATTATACCAAACCCGCACCTAAAACACAACCGCAGCCGCCCGGAGCATCCCGGGCGGCCGCTCACCGGTTCCGCCGGTAGCCCGTCTCGTCGCGGTATTCGGGGTGATCGCGCAGATATGGGTCCTTGTCGCCGCAGATGGTGTAGTCGCATTTGCAGCCGTTGACGCAGGTGGTGGTGCGCACCAGCCGCGCGTGGATCAGCTCCATCGACTCATAGTCCACATTGCAGAGCGCGGGCATGATGTCCGTCAGTCCGTGCTTGATCGCAAACTCTGCCGCGGGACAGACCGTGAATTCATAATAGATGGGCTTGTTCTTGTCAAAAGGGGAGACCGCCATCTCGTAATCGTGCCAATGGTCGCAGAGCGACTTTGCCCGCGTAAACGCCTTGTACATGAGCTTTTTGAAAAACGGCTTGTTGCAGTCCACAAATTTTAACCTGCGGAAAGCGGGGAGGATCAGGTTTTCCTCCATCGCCTCGATCTCCCGGAACGATGTGACGGCCCGGCAAGCCACATAGTAGCTCAGGATCGCAATGCAGTCATAGGTGCCGCCCGCGCCGTTGTGAAAGTTCTTTTTCCCGCCAAGGTCGGTGCGCCAGTCGGCGAGGAAATCCACATACTGCCGCTGCACCTGCTCCCACACGGCCTCCCGCTCCGCCGCCGGATAGTGCAGCGCGATCTTTGCCAGGATCTCCTTTTTGCACGGCTTGGAATACAGCACGTGGCAGCTGCGGTCAAATTGCAGTTCGTTGTCTTTCATCTGGTCATCCTCCGATCCTGCGTCCCGACGGGCTGTGCCGCCTCCGCCGGCCCGGCCAGGAATTTCTCCGCGTACCGGCAGAATTCCTCCGGATGCACGATGACCAGCTCCGCGTGCGCCATTTTCGGGATTCCGTGGATCCGGATCTGCGGGAAATAGCGCTTGATGAAGCGGATATTGCTCCGGCGGTCCTTCTTTTCGTCGTCGCCGTACCAGTAGGTGATCTTCGCGCCGCCTGCGGCGGGCATCTGCGGCAGAGCGTAGTTGTTGCCCGACCAGAACACATTGCGGATCGTCCGGTCGGAATAGGTCTTGAGATAGGCCTCCATCGCGTCGTATTCCTTCACCGGGTCATGCCCGGGGATGGTGAACCGTTCCGGGGGAAACGCCGCTTCCAGAACCTTGCGGTCGTTCGCCGCGAGCTTGAAGGACAGCACATCGCGGGCCAGGATCAGCTTTCGCAGCAGGTACGGAAGCTGATAGGGCGTGATCCCGCCGTCAATGATCGCCCGGCCGACCGGGATCTCGCCCAGCGCCAGAAACCGGGTCAGGCACGCGCCGCCAAGCGAGCAGCCGTAGGCCGCGTCCAGCCGGGCAATGCCGTGGGCTTTCAAATATTCTGTGACCTCGTCCACGGTCTGCTCCACGGAGGTGAAATCGCCCGGTTCCTCCGGCTCGTGCCCGTCAAAGACCACCTGAAACACGTGCCACTGCTCCGAAAGCAGCGCGATCGTCGCTGCAAATGCCCAGACCGGCTCCGCCGTGCACGGAAAGAACAGCAGCGTCCGCCCGATCCTGTCCCCATGCTCCAGAACCTTCATGCTCCCCGCCTCACCTTGTTAAGTATATCTAACTCGCACCCGAAATCAAACGGTTAGACAATCCTAACCGCCGCCCCAAAAACAACACGGCCCCAGC
>ERZ1673696.2925-NODE-2925-length-11184-cov-4.038189_pt1 | contig 11184 bp, 6 predicted proteins | sample MGYA00580226_ERZ1673696 | MGnify/ENA primary metagenome ERZ1673696 (study PRJEB41218, sample SAMN15661743) | gut metagenome | host: Homo sapiens | place: Canada: London | collected 2015-08-20/2019-03-30 | study: EMG produced TPA metagenomics assembly of... | reverse complement strand
TATGGTGCCAACGCCATCGGTGGCACAGTGAATATCATCACTAAAGAACCCCTGAATAACCTGTTTATGATCAGTCATAACCTGACTGCTATCGGTAACTCGGCCTACGATAACACCACCTCACTGAATACTTCACTAGTCAACAGCCAACGGGACGCAGGAATCTATCTTTTCGGAACTTCACGCCACCGCCAACACTATGATCACGATGGAGACCATTTTTCAGAAATCGGAAAACTCAAGCTGACGACTCTGGGATTCCGCAGTTTTTACAAACCCACCTCTCAAACCAAACTGACTTTAGAATACCACAATATCCGGGAATTCCGACGTGGAGGAAATCTATTCAGTCTGCCTCCCCACGAAACCGATATCACCGAACAGGCCGATCATGATATCAACGGCGGTGGGGTGGATTTCACCTTCTTTTCGAAAGATTATGCCCATAAACTCAATCTGTATTCCTCTGTCCAACACACTGCCCGTCAATCTTATTACGGAGCAGGTAAAGATCCCAAAGCCTATGGCAAGACAAATGACCTGACCGCTATTGCAGGAATTCAATACTCATACAATTTCAATCGTCTCCTTTTTATGCCGGCAGTATTGACAACCGGCAGCGAATATGTATATAACAAACTGGCCGATAAAATGCTGGGGTATCACCGTTCCATCGATCAAAAAGTTGATATCTACAGCTTTTTTCTCCAAAACGAGTGGAAAACAGAGCAATTCAGCATCCTGCCAGGAGGCCGGCTGGACAAAAACAGTTTCATCGATCATATCATTTTCAGCCCTCGTATCAACCTGCGCTACAATCCCTTGAAAGCCATCAGCCTCAGAGCCAGTTATTCGGCCGGCTTCCGGGCACCTCAAACCTATGATGAAGATCTACACGTGACCGCCGTCGGGGGAGAAGTGTCGCTAATCCAATCGGATCCGAATCTAAAAACCGAAAAGTCGGGAAGTTATAGCGTCTCAGCCGACATTTATCATTCTTTCGGACGAGTACAAACCAATCTGTTGATTGAAGCATATTATACCAAATTGAAGCATATTTTTGTAGTCAGCCCTATCGGTTACGACGAAGAAGGCAACAAAATACTCGAACGCCGTAATGATTCGGGTGCCAAAGTAAAAGGTATCAATCCCGAAGGAAAAATTATCCCTCACCGGGATGTACAAATCCAATTGGGGATATCTCTCCAGCAGAATAAATACAATCGTCCTCAATCCTGGAGTGACGATCCGGATACAAAGAAAACCCGTGAAATGTTACGTTCTCCCAACCGGTATGGCTATTTCACGTTTTTTACTTCTCCTTTCAAAAAATTCGGTATATCCGCTTCAGGCACTTATACAGGAAGTATGTATGTTCCTCACATGGCCGGATATATCGAAAAAGACAAACTGGAAAAAAGCGGAGATTTCTTTGATGCCAACATTAAATTGAATTACGATTTTACCATTAGCAGAAACTATGTTTTTCAATTCAATTGTGGTATCCCAAACATTTTTCAAAGCTACCGGAGAGATTTCGGCCGGGGAACATTCCGGGATGCCGGATACATTTATGCCCCGGGCCTTCCCCGTAGCTGGTTCGCCGGCATTAAACTCAGCCTGAATTAACCGGATCGGGTGATTTCTAACCACCGCCCGGAATTTCCTTCCCTACCACCCGGAATACCTGCTGTAAAATATGGCCTTCTTCATCCATCAACGTCAAGGTATGGCGACCTTCTTTCAGCCATACTTCTTGCTGATGGATGGAGTGGGTTACACCCAAAAACTGCTCGTCGACATACCAATAAATCCGGGCTTTAACCGATCGATGCACGGCTTCGAGAACCACACGTCCGGGTTTCCCTCCGAAATCCCTGGGAATAAAAACCCGGGTTCCCCGTTGGGGATAAATCATTTCCATCATCTCTTCCCCCTGAGGGTGACAATCCGGACGATAAGGCGGTAATCTGCGATATCCGGTATGAGTCCGGCAATAGTACCATTCCTGCACCGGTGGAAGCACAAACCAGGGCTGTATCCTGATCCGGTGCACCGGCTCACAATCCGAAGTCACCTGCCATTTTCCGGTAGCATCGAGATTTACCAAGCGGTGGTAAGGACACACCTGTGTCCTGCTTCCGGCAGCACAAACCCGGATGGTATCGGTCTCCTCACAATAAGCCGAAGCCCGGTAACCGCTCCGATGACATACGACCACCTCTTTCATCTCCTCGGCCGGTTCGTAGAAATGCCGGTTCACAGGCAAAAGACCAGCGACCTCAAAGAGTACCGGAGCCGCAGCTCTCACCCCAACCAAACCCGGACGTCCTTCCCCGTCGGCATTCCCTACCCAAACGCCGATCACATACTCGGGATTCACTCCCACCGCCCAAGCATCCCGGAAACCAAAACTAGTTCCCGTTTTCCAGGCCAGATTCATCGCCGAGACAAAATTTTTCCACCCCGATTCCATTTCCGGCCGTTCCACCTCCTCCAAAGCTTTCATGGTCTGCCAGATCGCCGAAGCTTTCAATACACTCCGATCCGCACTAATATTTTTCTCTTCCTCATCTTGTCCTTCCGCTCCGCTATACTCCTCCCAAACCTTCAAACGGGAATATTCCCCGTCAAAATATTGTCCGTCTCTGTCATTATAATGATTCAATACAGCACTCATTCCTCCATACAAATTACAAATATCCCAAAGTGACGTTTCGGCACCACCCAAAATCAGACTCAGTCCATAATGATCGGCGTCGCGGTTTAAAGAACGAATACCCAATTGTTTCAGATCATCGTAAAAACGGGCATATGAATAATCTTTGAGTAAGCGTACAAAAGGAATATTCAAGGATTGAGCCAAAGCCTGCCTGGCCGGTACGACGCCCTTAAAATCACGGTTAAAATTCGAAGGAGAATAGTTTCCGAAACGGGAAGGGATATCGGGCACTAAGGTCCCGGGTAAAATAAACCCACTCTGTAACATGCAAGCATATAAAGCCGGTTTGAGAATACTTCCCGAACTCCGAACGGCCTGAACAATATCCACGTCATTTCCCCGGCTACCCTTCCGGGGAGCACTATTCCCGACATAGGCCCTGACTTCTCCGGTCGGGACATGAGCCACCAACACAGCCATGTTATAGATATAATTCTGGCTCAGTAAAGCAGTATGCCGTTCTACGATCTCATTGATCTTTTTCTGCAAGCGTCCGTCGATATATGTCGGGCACACTTTTCCTTTTTTTTCCCGATAAGCCTTAGCCAACAGATGGGGTGCCACAGTAGGGATATCGAACTTTTTTTCCGGCAAGGGCTCAGCCAAGGCCAGGTGGTACGAATCTTCGGACATCACCCCTTCCCGGTATAATTTGGCCAACAACCCGTCTCTTTTTTGTTTCAGTAAAGTATTGTTCTTTCCGGGATAAAGCAATGCCGGTGCATTAGGTAACACCGCCAGTAAAGCAGCTTCGGCCCAGCTCAGCTGTTCGGGCCGGCGGTTAAAATATTTCAGCGCAGCCGCCCGTATGCCGACTACATTCCCCCCAAAAGGAGCGTGTGAAGCATACATCTCCAAAATCTGTTTTTTAGAATAACTCTGCTCCATCCGTAGTGTCAGGAAAATCTCCCTTATCTTTTCAGGAACGGTACGGGGCGGATTTCCCAAAGCCAAACGCACCACCTGCATCGAAAGCGTACTTCCCCCACTGACCACATGCCCGGCCTGTATATTCTGCACTAATGCCCGGCACAAAGCCCACCAATTCACCCCCTGATGGGCTAAAAAATACCGGTCTTCGAAAACCAAAACAGAAATAACATAGCGGGGAGGCAAATCCTGAACCTCTTCAAAACGCATCTGCCCATCATCCGCCACCTTCATACCCATAACCTGCCCTTCCCGGTCGAACAACACCGTAGCATAAGGGTCCTGAAACAAGGGGACCGGCAGTATAGACCACCAAAAAAGAAAGAGAATAATAAAAAGCATTACGGCAATCAAAACAGATCGCCGGGAAATATTGCTCCATTTTACAACTGTGTTCATTCGTCCCTGCTTTTGCCTCCTAAAATACACACAATTCTAAAAATCCGAATCACTCGATTGCTAAATTTATCCTATAATTTTTGGCTTCTACCGACAAAGCGGAAGTTTTCTGCATCACTTCTCCATCCTGATTCTTCGCCAGGACAGTGTAACTCAACTTTCCCGAAACCGGCAATGTAAAATAACGATACCCCGTATCCTCCGCACCGGTAATAGTCACCGAACGCCCGCTTTCCGACACGATAGCCACAGAAATCTCTGTAAATTCACGGGCAAACGACTCGTCACAGCTCATGGCTACTCCCACATTGATCTGAGGTGCAGTCAAAGAAAGGGTAGTAATATCCCCTTCGATCACTTCAAAGGGTTCACTTTCGACACTATACACCGGATGCCCCGGCTCATCATTACCCGCTTCTGTTTGGTCAGGGGTAAAAGCTTTTACCGTATAATTCTCACCAACCGGCAAAGTTATCCGTTTAGAAAAGTCTGTTCCAGGAGCATAGTCCTGACCTTCTAACAAAACACCATTCTGTCGGATCTGAACCTGCAGACCTGCATCCACGGCACGGGACAGGGGAATAGTTTCTCCACCAACACTAAAGTGAATACTTTCTAATAATATAGAACCATAATTCACTCTCTGACTCTCAGATTTTTCACAAGAAGCACCCAAAATAACAGAAAAAAATATAATAATAATATGTATTTTCATCCCAACAAACTATTTATTATAATTCAATACAAAAGAATCCAACCAAAACTGCGAACCTTTCAAATAATAGTTGGAATAGAATGATCCACTACCCTCTTTACTAAATTTATCCTCCAAATGATCCCGGTCTTCTTTCGTTCCGGCTTTAAAAATCAATCTGACATGTGATATGGGTAACTGAACAAATTGCTCATTATAAACGACATCTAAATTTTGGGTTATGTAGTCAGATTGAGTATTATTCGACTTTATTTCCGCTCTACCTATAACAGTCTCCAAACCGTCTGTAATGTTAATTAACTGAATACTAATCAAATATTCATCGTCACCATAAGGAGAAGCTTTATACACAAAAGTCATGGAAGTCGGTCTGACATAAGCACTTTTGGCGTATATCGAATCTTGTCCGGAATCATACTCTCCGACACATACTATTCCTGAAGAAATATTTTTAATAACGCTTCCGCTTTTATTTCCAAAACTACAAGAATTACCCTGCCCCCACCCAATAGTCATCATATGGGCGACCGTACTACCGTTATCAGTTATCGGTAAAGTACTGGATTTTGAAACATAGAAAGCATTTACACCATTTGAATGACAAGTCAACGGATTTCTCGTTCCAATCCATCCCCCATTAAAAGTATATAAAGGGTTTCCGCTTTTAGGATAACTGGTTTCATATCCTTCATCCAAATTTGAATTGGGGATAGCCAAAGCTTCATATGTACGAAAACTCGTCACTTTCCCCGGTACCTGTCCCCGGTATTTAGGCCTTACATAACAAGTGCTCCCTGGTGTCAATTCATCCTTCCGCAAATCAGCAGCTAAAGTAGTCCAATTGGTTCCGTCCGTACTAAATTCATAGGTGATATCACTAAATTTAGTAAAATCTCCGGTTTTCACACTATCAGCCACCAAAGGATTTGCTGTAAATTCTTTGGTCCAGATATTTCCCGGATATACGCCAATAGAAAATACAGGCTTAATCGTCTTAACGGTATAATCCGCTTTATCACTCCAACGTTCGTTGGCTTTTATCCTTACCTGAAACTGATTGTCAGCATCTAAACCTCCATCTTTTGTCAACAAGGAAGAAGTCATTTCCGTGAAATCAATTTTTCCCATAGTAGCAACTTGATCTAAAGTCGGCAGAACAATAGCAGCATTTTGCAAAGCTTGCCGATCTTCCTCTGTTATTGTCGACAAAAGATAAGTCTTATTTAAAGCGGAAAGATTAGGATCGGCAAAATTCAAGGTTATCTCGACATCTTGTACCGGCCGAACGGCAGCATAGCTAATAACGGCAGTTTTAGCCTCTTCAGTTTCGGTATAAGTCAGGAGATTATTTTCATCGAATCCTTCTGCGGTGATTTTCGGTTTCGGTAGCCACTCCTGTGGCAAAGTTTCATTTACTGTAATTGTTTCTACAGCAGCTTCCACCTCTATATCTAAGATGATCCCTGTCAAATTCGACGTATCGAATTTCAATTTATAATGATACCTTTTCCCTACTTCTACCGGCATCACATTAGCAAATTTCCGGGCATAAGGTAAACCATTCTCGATCCAGGTACCTTTTAAATAAAATTCCACCTCACTACCGGCTTTTATGTATGGATGTTCGCTACTCCCCGGATTCCATTTCAGAGTTTCGCCCCCTACAACCAGCTCGATATAATAATTCTTCAACATTTTATCGAGTTTATCTGCATTTAAAAACTCAAAAGAAGCAACAGCATTCCCTACCCGACACTGTAATACGACCTCCTGTTCTGTTCCGGACTCTACTATGACAGTTTCCTTTTCTGAAACATAATAAGGCGCATCCATAGCCAGCAGAGGGTTATCTCCATAAGATACCTGTATGGTATGTTCGCCACTTCTGAACAATTGTGATCTTGCATTAAAATCGGCACAAGTACCTCCGAATACCAAGCGGTTATCCTCCAGGCGAATCATTTCTACCTGAAACCGATCGGTCAATTCAGGACTCAAAGCATCAGGCAGAGCTTTACTTATGACCCGGTCCGTTATAGACAGGCGGATCCGGCCCTGTCCTCCGACCTCCGTTCCCTTGTCCTGGCAAGCTACTTGACCAAGCCAGACACAACATAAGAGTATATAATAGACTTTACGCATAATCATTCGTATAATAGTTCAAACTCATCTACATACAACTCACTTCCCGTCCCAACGGAACCGGAAACTTTAGACCCCTTAAAATCACCGCCATAACGACTGGAAGTTGCTACAATCGTCATCTTTGCAGGTTTTGCTTTTTTATTGCTATAAGCAATATCAAAACTAAATTCGGTATATTGGGTGACCGTCTCGCTCCCTACAAATTCCCCATAACCGATCAGATTATCACTTGCATCCCAAACTTTCACGTAAATATGGCACTGATCATTTTTTAAATCGGCAGGAGAACCGACATAATCCACGGGCATAGATCTGTATTTATACCATCCTTTCAAACCTGTCGGACGGGCTCCTGTGAAAGGACGTCCAAAAGAAACGCTGGCAGAAGGCTTTGTCATATTGGTCTTATAAGTACCGACAAACAAGTTTCCCGCAGCCGTTCCGACCAAATTAACTCCTCCTAAAGTAATCATACGAACCGCCCTCCCACTTACAGCATCGTCGGAAGGAGCTGAATTAGCCTCGAATCCTCCGGCCAATCCAGAAGTAACTCCCTCATTACCGGTTGCCCAGTAAGCCTGAGGATCCTCGTAATTATCGGCTACCGGATTCGGATACCAGTTCTTTCCATCCTGAGTCCAGGTATCAAAATTCAGATTAGGTACCTCTATTATTTTCTCTGTCGTAAAAGTCGCCTCATCACTGGTCTGTCCCTCAGCTACGATCCGCCAGAAATAAGTAGTTCCATCCTCTAAACCCGTCAATTCGGCCTTAAAGGCGGTACTACTCGTCTTTGTTATTGCTTCTGAAGCCAAAGTTGTCCATGTACTCTCACTCTCTTTTTTGTATTCAATCTCCGGATCGACACCTTGTTTGATTCCACCGGAAACGGTAGCATGTCTTGCCCATACGTCCGCTTCTCCGGGTGTCCCTATCGAAGCGGTTTGCACCACATCTACAATCCATTCTTCAAAATATTTACCAAGACGGCAAACAATAAACTTCTGAGGCCGGAAAAAATTCGTCACAGTCTGAGGTGACGGAACTACGGTTGCTTTACTTCCTCCCAATTCCATGGAATCGATTTGAATCTCATCCAATTTTTGCTCCTCGGTAACATAAATCAATACCGTTTTATTCGATTCATCGACAATAGCCTCTCCCACCTGATTTTTTACCTTAATAGCCCGGTGGATCACTTGTTTTACCTGAATCGTCCAATAATATTCCTGATAGGTTTGTAACAAGATTTTAGCAGGTTTTCCTAAACGCATACAAGTATTTGCAGCTGAAGGCAGAGCCTCAAGGGAATCGAACCCCCAACGGGGAAACTTGACGAACTTCACACAAGCGGCAGAATCAGGAGTCATCATTGCTTTGTCTGAAATTTTCAATTTCAGCACTTTCAGGCTATCGACATCCACATTACCGTCGACTGTGATATTGACTATATTTTTCGCTACATCGATTTCCGTCTCTCCCGTCTGCCCCTCTACCGTCATTTCCAGAATATTTCCGGGGATATAAGGATAAGGAACATCGTTCTTTATACACGAAGCCAATGTTAATAAGCAAATACAACCATACAATATCCTGACATTCATTTCTCCTACAAATAAAAGGTCATCCCAATATTAATCGAAAACAAGTCTATCTTAAAATTCCCCGAACTTTTATTATAATGTCCGGTTTCTACCTGATTACGAGTCTGCTGTATCCATTTAAAATCAAATCCCATCACTCCGACAGAAACTTCAACTGCTGCAAAGTTTGTAACGAAAGCAGCCAAACCGGGAGCAATACCGATCTGCAAATTATGGGTAGTCTGATAAGAACCAGTCTTATCATTTCCTTTACCGGAAGTATCTTTCCCCTGTCCATACCCATAAGACAAACGTGCTTCGTTAAAAAAACCGAATACTTTACTTTTCCCCAACCCCATATAAGTCCTCAGGAACCCTGAAACCATAAAACTATGGTCCCAAAAATTCTGGTCGGCTACATTAAAATTCAGATCGTCTCCCAAATCCAGATCCAGGTTATCCAGATTGATGTATGAACGGGCATACGCCAAACGTAATCCCGCTGCCACGTTATCTGCAAAAAAGTATCCGCCAAACGGACTGATTTTAAATGTATAACCGTCACCATTCAAATCTTTCAATACCAACAATTTAAAATCAGTACTTCGAAGTTCCGTATAAGAGAGCGTGGTGCCCACTAACCAGGCTCCTTTCGGTACAAAGAGCCCAGTCTGTATCTCACGGTCAAATTTTAATTGTGCCTGAGCAGCGGTCGCCAAGCAAACAAAGAACACAAAAACAAATATATATCCCTTCATCTATTTGTAATATGTCAATTCGAACTCGTCAACCCAAAGCGTACTACCGGCCCCCACACGCCCGACAACTTTCGAGCCTGAAAAATCACCACCATAACGGCTGGAAGTAGCAACAATCGTCATCTTCGCAGGTTTAGCCGTTTCATCGGAATATTTCACATCGATCTCAAAACGAGTATAAGTAGTCACTTCTTCTTTACCGACAAATTCTCCGAATCCGATTTCATTATCATCGGCATCCCACAGCCGGATATAGATATTACATTCGTCCATCGGCAATTCTTCCGCAGGCGGAACAGACCCTTCATTCGTTTCATGCGGTTCATATTTATAATAACCGGATAATTTTACAGGGCGTGCACCGGTATAGGGACGACCGAAAGAAACGCTGGCAGCAGGATTTGTCATATTTGTTTTATAAGTACCGATAAACAAATTTCCTGCAGCCGACGTCACTAAAGTAACACCGGTAATCGTACTCATTTTCGCAGCATATCCTCGATATGCCTCATCCCCTTCTACCCTTACAGTAATCGGATCACGACTACCGGCAAGGAACGAAGTCACACCGGAATTTCCACTAGCCCAATAGGAATCGGCAGCATCAGCATTCGCATACCAGTTCTTTCCACTTTGCGTCCAAGTATCAAAATTCAAATTCGGTACTTCCTGAAAATCCTCTGTCGTAAATACACTCATAGCTCCAACTTTCGCCCCGCATGCTATACGGTAATGGTAAGTCGTGCCGAAATCAAGTTGAGCCGTCTTTGCCGAATACACCCCATTGTCCCCTAACGTAGCAGCAACAGTAACCCACTCAGTCCCATCAGCTTTTTTATATTGGAATTCGATTGGGTCGGTCTCACTGCTTAAATCGGAAGTCCCATAAATATAAGCAAACTGCCCCCACGCATTCGCCTCTCCGGTATGCAAAGCCGGATCAGCATCGGATGTCAAAGGCACGACAATCGAAACGATATAATTGTGAGTCGTCTGATCGACCGTAATATTAAAATCACCTGTACCTTCATTCGTAACATCATATTTAATGCTGTAATGATATTGTGCCTGTACATCTGTGATAGACTTGCCGAGCGTAAACGATTTGTTGTCGGTATTGGTCAAACTCAATGTCGCAATAAGATCCGCAGCCGGAAAATAAGCAGACCGGCTTTCATCCTGAACAAATTCTACACTACCGTATTGGTTTTTGACTTCACAGGAATATGCCTTAAAATTTTCCTTAAAATTATCGGAATATTTTACAGACACCATACATTGAGCTAATTTGCAACTTACCTCAACCGGTTTGACTACATCCTTTTCCACTTTTACGTCTGTCTGACCGGCATAATAAGCCTTTCCTTCAAAACCGACAGCATGCACATCTTTATCGGCAGAATAAGCTTTCACAACATAAGTCCCTGTCGGTAAAAGCAGGCTTTCTCCCTTTAAAGAAGTCCAGTCATCCACATGCCTTATCACCTCCCCGTCCCGTATCAGATCAAGTGCTATTTTTTCAGTCGTTTCACCGGTTGCTTTACTTGTCGGAATCACAGTCTTATTCAACTCCACCGACGAAAACTGCAAATATCCGAATCCTTCCTTTAAACTATCCTGACAGGCCCCAAGGAAAAATGACAATAAAAAAATTGAATAATATCTTTTCATTTTCTACTCCAAATTTGATGCAACAACCGTTAAAGTACCGCTCACCGGTTCACTGACTCCATCTTCTACGGTTAACGTAAAAGTATTCGTACTCGGAGCATATAAATTCAACAATACCATAAAATCCGTCACATCGAACAGATAAGAAGTCTTTCCTTTTATCGGATCGTCAGGATCTATCAAACCGATTCCATCCCCACTCTCTAAAGAATTACTCACAACATCAAATAAGTTTCCTGGATTGGCACTATCGAATTCCTC
>ERZ1673696.2923-NODE-2923-length-11195-cov-4.114273_pt1 | contig 11195 bp, 7 predicted proteins | sample MGYA00580226_ERZ1673696 | MGnify/ENA primary metagenome ERZ1673696 (study PRJEB41218, sample SAMN15661743) | gut metagenome | host: Homo sapiens | place: Canada: London | collected 2015-08-20/2019-03-30 | study: EMG produced TPA metagenomics assembly of... | reverse complement strand
TTTTGCACCGTGGGTGGACTTCTGCAAAAAGCACGGCCTCGGCGCGGACTTCAATCCGACGTTCTTTTCCCATCGCAAGTGTGATCCGCTGACGCTCAGTTCCCCCAACGAGGAAACCCGCCGCTTCTGGGTAGAGCATGGCAAAGCCTGCGTGCGCATTTCGCAGTATCTGGCGGAGGAGTTGGGGCAGGTCTGTACCATGAACATCTGGACGGGCGACGGCTTCAAGGACATCCCTGCCGACCGTCTGGGGCCGCGTATGCGCTACAAGCAGTCCATCGACGAAATTCTCTCGGAGCCCTTTGATTTTACCAAGGTCAAGCCCTGCATCGAAAGCAAGGTGTTCGGCATCGGCGTGGAGAGCTACACCGTGGGCAGCGCGGAATTTGCCCTGAGCTATGCCGCCATGAATCGGGATAAGTGCATCCCCCTGATGGACAACGGCCACTATCACCCCACCGAGGTGGTCAGCGACAAAATCCCGGCACTGCTGACCTTCTTCCCGGAGATCGCCCTGCACATCACCCGCCCGGTGCGCTGGGACAGTGACCATGTGGTATTGTTTGACGATGAAACAAAGGAACTCTGCAAGGAGATCGCCCGCTGCGGCGGCTTGGACGGCCGAGTGTATCTGGCGCTGGACTATTTCGATGCCTCCGTCAACCGCATCGCCGCGTGGGTCACGGGTTTCCGCAATGTGCAGAAGGCCCTGCTGAACGCCCTGCTGACGCCGGATATGACGGCTGAACAGAACGCGGGTAATTTTACCGATCTGCTCGTTCGGCAGGAGGAACTGAAGACCATGCCCTTCGGAGAGATCTGGGCGGAATACTGCCGCCGCTGCGGCGTGCCGGAGGATGGCGCGTGGCTGCCGCTGGTGCGGGCGTATGAAAAGAACGTTCTGGAGGCGAGAGCATGAAAAATATTCTGACAGCCCCGTGGATGGTGGAGATGATCCGCACCGTGACGAATATGTACGACCACGGCTGGGACGAGCGCAACGGCGGAAATGTGAGCCTGCTGCTGGAGGAATCGCAGGTCAACGATTATGTGGATGGCGCGGTTCTGCGGGAGATTCCCACGGGCTTTTCCTGTCCAGAGCTGGACGGCAAGTACTTCCTCGTCACCGGCACAGGCAAGTATTTCAAGAATGTCCAGTATGCGCCGGAAATCAATCTCGGCCTCGTGCGTCTGACGGACGGCGGCGAGACGGCGCAGCTTCTGTGGGGCTTTGCGGACGGCGGAAAATTCACGTCCGAATTTCCGGCACACATGATGAGCCATGCCGCACGGCTGAAAATCGACCTGCAGAACCGCGTGGTCATGCACTGCCATCCGGCAAACCTGCTTGCCATGACCTATGTCCACAGCCTGGACGAAAAGGCCTTTACCCGTACCCTATGGCAGATGTGCACGGAGTGCATCGTCGTCTTTCCGGACGGCGTGAACGTTCTGCCGTGGATGCTCTGCGGCACCAATGAGATCGGCGAAGCGACCGCTGAGAAGATGCGCACCGCCCGGCTTGTTGTCTGGGCGCAGCATGGCATCTACGGCGCGGGAAAAGACCTCGACGAGACGTTCGGCCTCATCGAGACCGCCGAAAAGGCGGCAGAGATTTACATGAAGATCGCCCATCTGCCGCTGGTCAATACCATTACCGATGACCAGATGCACCAGTTGGAGGCCCACTTTGGCGTGAAGGCAAGAGAGAGCTATCTGGCCTGAATCCTGCTTCTGTTATAGACCAAACCGGCAGCCGGAAACGCATCCGGCTGCCGGTTTGGCCTGTGCTCAGGCACAGAGGTCGAAGAACAGGAAGTGCTCCGGGTCGATGAGGTCGATCGCGAGGATGCTTGCCTCGGGACAGATCCTGTCGAGATCCAGCCGGGCGTCGGTCTCGTCATAGGTGGCGGGCTGCGGCTCGGCGGCGAAGATCAGGCCGTCGTAGTCCTCGGGCACATAGACGATGTAGCTCTTCGTAAAGAGCCGCCCACCGTCCGCGGTGTCTTCCCACTGCGTGGAATAGAAGAATTCGATCTCGTAGTCCGTGCCGTTCCAGCTGACGGTGTGCAGGTAGTGATTCTCGCCACGCTCCGTGTCGTCATAGGCGGAGGAGGCGGTCAGCCACATGCCCGTGTAGTAGTCATAGAGCTCGCTGCTCAGGACCGTCTGGAAATCCTGCTCGAAGTAGGGGATCGACTCGGCCGGGATGTAGCACACGGCGTCAAAGGCGATCTCGCGCAGGCCGTCGTGGACATTGTCGTCCTGCTTCGTCACCTGCCACAGGCAGGGCGCGGTCTGGTAGCCGTCGCCGCCCTCTGCGTAGAAGCAGACGCCGTCCTCCAGCTCATATGGGCCGCCGCCCACGTCGCAGTTGATCATCAGATCGCCGTTTTCAAAGGCGGAGCGCAGCACGATCGCGCTGACCTGCCGCAGAACGCCGCCGTTTGCGGGATCGAGCAGTTCGCCGGACGGGGAATACTCCAGCACGAGCCTGTCGTCGGAATCCTCATAGCCCAGCTCCACGCCCGCCGCGCCGGCAGTGGCAATGCCGGATTCCAGCACGGCCTCCTCGGAATTCAGAATGTCCCATGTGCCGTCCTCATGGATGTGGATCCAGAAATTCTGACCGACGTATTCCCAGAGGCCAACATAAGCTGCGAGGTATTGCGTGGAGTCCGAGGCGTAGGGACCGTAGGAGGCGTCCGGCTGGAACTGGAAGCAGTCCTCGCCCTCCCAGTACCAGACGAGCACCGTTTCGGTGCCGTCCTCCTGCCGGAATTCCAGCCGGATGTCGCTGCTGCCGTCGCCGGTCACATCGTCAAAGGAGATGCTCCAGTAATCGGACGCGGCGTTCGGGATTTCAACGGGATAGGTGACGCTGTCAAAGCAGATCTGTTCCGCCTCGTCGTAATAAAATGTCGTCCATTCGCTGCCGATGCAGACGCAGACCGGCGTTTCCACGCCGTCCTGCACGATCGTGCCCCGGTCGTTTACCATGCCCGTGGTGCGCCAGTCCTCGCCCGGCAGCTCCTCCGTCGGGGCCTCCTCTCTGCCGCAGGCGGCGAGGGTCAAGAGGAGTGCAAGGGCCAGAAGCAGGGAAAATGCTCTTTTCATGATTCGATCTATCCTTTCCGTTTTCTGCCGGGTAAAAAATTCCACCGTACAGAGACATTGTACGGCGGAATGTTCAGAAAGTCTATTAACCAAAGGTTAACCAGACTGCTTTAACAGGACTGCAAGCTCCTGCCGTTTCCGGCGGGTGTCGCCGTCGATGTGGAGCTTGGCATAGAGCTGGTTCAGATACTGCTTGACGCTGCCCTCGGAGAGGCCGAGCCGCCCGGCGATCTCGCGGTTCGTCAGGCGCTGCGCAAGCAGGTCGGCAAGCTCCAGCTCCCGCGGGGTAAGCCCGGCGAGGGCAGCAGGCCGGGTGCGGCGCGCCTCAGACAGCCTGCCCAGTTCCGCGATCGCCTGCGTGTCCGGGCGATTTTCCAGCAGCGGCGCAAGATAGCGGTAATTCTCCGCAAACGGCAGGATCAGTCCGTCCGGCGCGGCATCGGCCAGAGCCTGCTCCAGCAGCGCCTTGGCCTCGGCGCGTTTGCCGAGCTGCGCATAGGCGGCAGCCGTCTGGATGCGCACATGGAGGGCGACAAGGGCATAGGAGAATCGCGCGCAGGCGGCCAGAAGCGCCTCGCTCCGGCCGATGAGCCGGGCATACTCTCCCTGCGCCAGCCAGACCTGATTTTCGATCATGTCATACATCGGCCGTCCGGGGGCCAGAATGTGGACGGTGTCGAGCCGGTGCAGGCGGAACAGCTCCGGAATGCGCTCCGTATCTCCGCGCAGCGCATCATAATAGGCGCAGATGGCGTAAAAGATCGGGAGCCATGCGGCGTTGTGCTGCCGCACCAGCCCGGCGTTGCGCTGCTCGCGCGTGTACGGCAGGGAAAAGTCCCGGAAAAGCGACAGCCGCAGCGCCAGAAGGTCGCAGCACAGGGCCATGCTCTCCTGCAGAGGCCCGGTGCTCCGGGCGCGCTCCAGCGCAATATGGGCGTCGGCAAAGCGGCACTGCAGAAGCAGCGCCTCCGCACGCATGATCTGCTCCGCCCCGCGGCCGTGGCCGTTCGTGACGCGGTAATAATGCGGCATGCACTCGTCCATCTCGGACAGCTCTGCCTCCAGCGCGCCGGGCGTCCGGTGGAACATCATCAGCACGGAGGGCGAGCCGAACGTCCAGCCGCCGCTCCGGCGGATGGTGATGGCCGGACGGGTCATTTTGCTGCTGGCGCTGCGGTGCAGGCGGCTCATGGCCGAAATATCGTTGTAGGATAGGAAGCTCAGGATGAGGTCGCATTCGCCAAGCAGATTTCCGCGCTCGTTCGGCGGCAGCTCCGGATGCGTGTCCAGCGCGCTCTGCAGCAGCTCGCGCAGCTCCAGCATCTTCGGAATACGGCTCCAGTTGAACATGCAGCGCATCAGCACCAGAATGGCAAGCGGATGCGCCAGCAGCGCGTCTTTCGGGCATTCCTCCAGCGCGGCGAGCACCAGAGCGGGGTCCAGCGTGGAAAGCAGAATGCCGGCGTCCTGCGTCACAGCGTCCAGCAGGGAAGCATAGTCGCCGCAGCGCCGGAAGGAATCCATGGCGTGGAGCATCTGCCTGTGCGCGGCGTACCAGCGCCCATAGCGCGCCCGGCAGGCCCGCTGCCGGGGCCCCGGGAGCGTGCGGAAGACCTGCGCGGCGCAGGCCTTCATCATGTGGTGGAAGCGATAGGTCACGCCGTCCGGAAGAAGGCTGGCAAAGGCGTTCTGCGCAGTCAGCGCGCCCAGCAACCGCTCCGTTTCCGGCTCTTCGGTGACAAAGCGCGCCATTTCCGCCGTGAATTCATCGGCAAGACCGAGCACGGCCAGAAATTCCCGTGTGCGCTGCGGCAGCGGGTCAAGCATGGCGGCCGTGAACATGGCGTAGATATCCGAATTTCCGCCGGCCAGCGTTCCGCGCTCGGCCAGCGAGCGCAGATTGAGGTAGACGGCGGAGAACCAGCCCTCCGTGGAGGTCAGAAGCGCGGTCAGCTGCGACTCGGACAGCGCGGCGCCGCAGCGGCGGGCATAGACGGCCAGCTCCTCGCGGCCAAGCCGGAGCTGCTCCGCGCCGATCCGGTGCAGGCGGATGCCCAGACGCAGCTGCGCGTCGGCTGGCAGAAAGCGGTCGCGCCCGGCAACGATGAGGTGGACGTTTTCCGGCAGGCGGTTTGCAAGCGTGCACAGGAAATCTGCGACGCGCGCATCGGCCAGCAGGTGAAAATCGTCGAGGAAGAGATAGCACGGCTCCGGCCCGGCCAGCCCGCGGCACAGGCCGTCCGCCAGCAGCCCTGCGCCCGCGGCATCGACAGGGCAGTCGTAGTCACGCAGGAACGGGAACCCGGCGTGGGCAAAGGCCTCCTGTGCGCTTCGCCAGAGAATGGCAAGGTGGGCGGAATAGACGCTGATACGGATACAGTGTGGCGGCGCCTCTCTGGCGAGAAACCAGTTGACGGCCGTCGTCTTGCCGTAGCCCATGGGTGCAACGACCGCCGTCAGCGCACAGCGGGAGACCGGCCGCAGGCTCTCCTGCAGCCGCCCGGAAATATAGATCGTGTTAAGATCATGCCTGATGCGCGCCATCCGCTCACCTCCGTGCTTCCTGCGCTGCAGAGCAGGGAAGCATTACGGTCGCGGTAAAGAAGCCGTGGTCCACCGTGAAATCTGACATACCATGATATTCCTCTGTGATCAGGCGAATGCTGCGGATGCTGAAGCCATGCAGTGCGCGGTCCCGTTTGGTGGTCTTCAGCTCCGGATTTGCAGCAAGTACATCGGAATCGACCCGGTTCATGACGCAGCAGAACAGATGATTCTGTTTCATACGCAGGCATACACGAATTTCCGGCTGGCGGACATGAGCGCTGGCCTCCAGTGCGTTGTCCAGCAGGTTGACGAGCAGACTGCAAAGATGCGAACCTTCGACCGGAAGCTCCGGCGGCAGAGCTGCCTCCAGCACGATAGGGATCCCCTCCCGTTCTGCTGATTTGGCCTTTGACCAGAGAATGGCGTTTACGAGCTGATTGCCGCTGTCGAGCCGATTCGTCAGCTCGTCCGCTGCGGTTTCATATTGTGCATAATAGGCATCCAAAGCGGCGTAGTTCTTTGTCCGAAGAAGGTGACGGACGTAGATCGCCTGATTTTTCGCTTCGTGCCGAAGCTTGCGGAAATCCAGATACAGGGACGAAAGTTCGTCCGCATGCTGCAGCTGCAGGGCATATTGCTGCGCCATGCGGGCTTTTTCGGCCGAGGCAACACGCAGGCGGACCATCTGCATGGTGATGGTGAAAAACACCGCCAGCTCTACAAGGAACAGAAAATACAGTAGGACGGTGACGGCGGGGTAGACCTGTGTCTTTACAAAGAACTGATTCAACAGACGGCCTATGGCATAGAAGCACCAGAGAAACAGACAGCACCGCCCGGCAGAGGCTGGGAGCATGTTGGTGATATCGCGGGATTGGCGAACGGAGAACAGACTAATCGCAGCGAACAGCAGCAGAATGATACTCTCGGAGATCAGCTGCTCACGAATCGCAAACTCCGTGACCACAACAATGTGGTGCTCGAAGGTATAGATCACATAGGTTGCAAGGATCTGGCAGAACTGCATTGTGATCAGAACGTGCGACAGCAGAAACAGCGAAAGCTGCCACGGCTGCCGCAGGGCGATCCGCCAGAACAGCAGCATCGTCAGTCCATTCATGAGGACGTAACGCAGCGTGAATGTTGTTTCCGTAAAATATCGATTGACAAGATAATATGCCAGCCCCTGCAGCAGGCCGGAGGTCAGAAAGAGCCACCAGAAGCGCGCAGCGGTGCGGACTGCTGCGGCAGGGCGCTTCAGCAATCCCCATGCCAGAAAAAAGTTGAGGAGCGCCGCTTCAAAAATATATTTGCCGGTCATGAATGCAAGATTGGCCAAGGAATACCCTCCTAAAAATCCAGAAAACCGCTGTCCCGCCGGTGGCAGGCCATAAAGCGGCTGATCACGTCCTGATAGCGATGCTTGCTCAGCGGGAGCTTCTGTCCGTCGGTCAGAAGCACATGATCCTTCTGAATGCGCGCGATTGCGCGGTAATTTACAAGATAGCTCTTATGAATGCGCAGAAAACCGGCCGGGGCCAGCAGCTCCTCGGCCGCGCTGATGGTATAGCGGAAGCTCACACGCTCCTGCGCCAGCACGACAGTCAGCGTCTGGTTCAGGACCTCTGCATAACGGATGTCCTCCAGCGGGAATTGGTACAGGTCCTTTCCGTCCTGAAATACGACATTTGCGCTGCGCTGCAGATGGCGCAGCACGGCGCCGACGGCGTCGTCGATCTCAGCTTCAAAGTAGGTCTTGCGCAGAAAGCGGAGCGGCCGGACCTGCAGGGCACGGAACACCAGCTCATCCTTGTTGGAGAGAAAAAGAATGGCAGGTGCGGGCTCCTGCGCAGTGAGTAGCTTAGCCAGCGAGATGCCGTCGAGTCCCGGCATATCGATGTCCAGAAAAACAACGTCAAAGACGGCACCCTCCCGGAGTACAGCTGCAAGCTGCAGCGGGTCAGCGTAATCGGCGAGCGCAGCGTTGACATTCTGGCGGGAAAATGCGTCGAGGATCCCTACGTCGAAAATCTGTCTGGCTTCCGTTTCGTCGTCACAATATGCAATGCGCAGTTTCATGCCGATCCCCTCCGTGCTTCTATTATACCATACGTCAAATTCGGCCGCAACCGCAAAAGGGCCCGCCGCGGTGTGCGGCAGGCCCAGAGAATGCGCTGCGTTACTGAATGCCGTTGGTGGCGATGAGCGTCTGGAAGCGGAGCAGGAACGTCGCCGCCTGCGCACGCGTTGCAGTGCCGGCGGGATCGACGCAGAGCTGCCCATTCAGCTCCAGACCTTTCAGCAGGCCGCTCTGCGCTGCCCATGCCGTGGCCTCCTTCGCATAATCAGAGACAGAAGCGGCGTCCGCAAAGGCGTCCAGTGCTGCGGGATTGGAAGTGACCTCGCCAAACTGCTGAGCATAGCGGTACAGCATGGTCACAAGCTCTTCGCGCGTAATGGCACGGTCCGGGGCAAACTCCGTATCGGAGATGCCGTTGACGACCTTGTTCTCGCGTGCCCACACCACAGCCTCAGCATACCATGCGTCGGCCGCAACATCGGCAAACTGTGAGCTGCCGGTCACGGCCGGAGAACCGGCCATGCGGTGCAGGACCATCGGGAGCATGGCGCGCGTTGCTGCAGCATTCGGAGAGAACTCCGTTTCAGACGTTCCGAGGAACAGACCGTCCTGTGCGGCCGCCTGCACGGGATAGTAATACCAGTCCTGCTTCGCCACATCCTCAAAGCGGCTGTCCTCCTGTACGGTCAGGGAGCCGTCAGCGTTGCGGCTGAACTGAGAGAGGAAACGCCACATGATCTCGGCGGAGGCAGGCAGAACATTATGGGAGACGTTGTAGATATCCACAAGCTTCGTGTAGACAACGCCATCCTCTTTACTTGCAAGGAAGTGTTCATTCAGCACGGCACGCTCATCAGCCAGACGGATGCTGTTGTCCAAATCAAATTCCGCGCCCCAAAGGCCGCCAAGCTCCGTGTTGTAGGCGTATTCAAAGCCGTTGACGGTGCCAAGGTTGGACAGGACCTGCGCGGCGATCTCAGTGTCGCGTGGGAAGATCTTATAAAAATCATTCTGACCGAGCAGCATGTAGGACGGCATGGTGTATTCCGGGGTCAATGCATTGAAGTGCGAGAAGACCGGCTCGTACAGGCCGATGGCCGCGATTTTATCGGAATAGGAGCAGGCAAGATCATACGACAAGCGCGCACCCTTGGAGAAGCCGGTCGCATAGACGCGGGAAGGATCGATGGCGTAACGCTCCTCAAGCATATCCAGCAGGTCTGCGACGGCATTTGCGTCGTTTTCCGTGTTGTAAAGGCCGTTGACGGAGACAACAAGGAAGCCCTCTTTTGCCGCTAGAACAGGCCAGGTCGTATTCTGCGCGATGGCCTGCGGATGCATGCCGCTGCCGTGGAGCACGAAGACGAGCGGATACTTTTCCGTCTTGCTGCTGCGGTCGACGGTTTCCGGCGTGTACATATAGTATTCCAGCTCGCCGACATCGCCGTACTTTGTTTCAAACGTCTCAACTGTTTCAGAGACACCGATCTCGTCCCAGTAATAATACGGCGTGCGGAACGCGACCTTATTGTTCACAAACATGACGCTCGTGTGGCGGACGGACTCCCAGCCCTCGGAGACGAGCTGCGCCGTGAAGCCGTTTTCGGCATAGACATAGCCAGCGCCGAAGATATCGCACCACGAGTACCATTCTGGCATGTAGTAGGTCGCACCGTCCGTGTCCAGATACTGCTTGGCGAACGCAGCGGCAGAGCCTTCTGCAAAGATGTAGTGGCGGAAGCGGCCGGTATGGAATTTGCCCTCTTCGCTGATGCCATGGGAGTAATCCGTGCCGTAGAAGTAGTTGTCACTGGCGTTGCCTGCGAGCGTCTGCATCATGGCGTAGTCGGCCTCGGTCCACTCGGAACCGTTCGACGGGCTGACGAACAGAACGGTGCAGCTCTCCTCATCGGCAATCGCGCGGAAGCCGAACGTGTTGAGTGCGGCGTTTGCGCTTTCCACCGTGAAGCCCTTATCCGCAAGGACATACAGAAGCGGGGTGTTATTGCCGCGGAAGTTGAAGTTGGCGGGCGTGTAGCGATAGAACGTGTATGCCAGCTCGCCGGATGTGACGGTCTGCTCCACCACGGCGGCAGGCGTGTCAGCTGCAAAGCTGACCCCGGAGAACAGGGCGCACAGCATTACACAGGCCAACACGGCAGACAAAAGCTTTGGGATTCGTTTCATGTGTGGTCTTCCTTTCTGTTTTCTTTTGTGCGTTTTGCGCAAAATAATTGTGCCAAACGATGCTGAAATTGTCAATGCGCCAGATGCAACTGGCCAATATCCTGCGCAACTGGCCGCACGATGCGGCGGGAAAACATGCATTGATTTCCGAAAAGTGATGTGCTATACTATTTAATATAGAAATCAAACCAGAGGAGGGCCTCCCGAATGGAGCGTATCACAAGCAGTCACAATCCGCTCGTGCAGCACATGCGGAAGCTGCAGACCTCGCGCGCCTATCGCGAGAGCTGCGGCGAATTTGTGGCGGACGGCTGGAAGCTTCTGGAGGAGGCACTCAAGTGGTATCCCGAGGTGACGGCCGTTCTGACGAGCGAGCCGGAGCGCTGCCCGGCACTCCCATCGTCGGCACGTCTGGTCGAGGTCCCTGCGTCATTGATGCAGAGCGTTTCGAGTATGCGCACGCCGCAGGGCGTTTTATTCTCCCTGCGCCTGCCGCAGGAGGGCGCGCTCCGGGTGCAGCCCGGCATGCTCCTGCTCGACCGCATCCAGGACCCCGGAAACCTCGGCACGATCCTGCGCACGGCCGACGCCTTCGACCTGCCGGTCCTGCTGACGAACGGCTGCGCCGATCCGTTTTCCGAAAAGACGGTGCGCGCCTCCATGGGCGCGGTGTTCCGCCGCCCGCCGCAGAGCGCACCGATGGAGGACGTCCTCCGTGTCTGCCATGCCGCCGGGATCCCCATTGCGGCGACGGCGCTGTCCGACACGGCGTGCGATCTGCGCGAGGTCGATCTGATGCGCCATCTTGTCGTCATCGGCAGCGAGGGGCAGGGCATTTGCCCGGAGCTGCTCGCCGCCTCGGACCGGCAGATCATCATTCCCATGCAGCCGCGCTGCGAGTCGCTCAATGCGGCCGTCGCGGCGGCGATCGTGCTGTGGCAGATGCGGCCGTAGCGCGGGAGAACACGGAAGGAGGGCGCGCAGATGCAGAAGCACTGGGTTTGGCTGGCAACGCGAAGCGGCATCGGGGTCCGGGGCCGCGCGGAGCTGCTGCGCCGGTTCGGCACGGCAGAGCGCATTTATGCCATGGACCGGGCTGCGCTGCAGGCGGAGGAAGGCCTGCGGCAGAGCTGGCTCGAGCCGCTGCTCGACAAAACGCTGGACGGCGCGGAGCGTATTCTGGCGCAGTGTGACCGTTTTGACATCCGCCTTCTGACATATGCGGAGCCTGCCTATCCCGAGCGGCTGCGCAACATTGCAGACC